>Ga0105240_10009937_pt1 | contig 13417 bp, 14 predicted proteins | sample KBSC54metaG_FD_80426 | JGI IMG/M metagenome (GOLD analysis project Ga0105240, IMG submission 80426) | Corn rhizosphere microbial communities from Kellogg Biological Station, Michigan, USA - KBS C5-4 metaG | ecosystem: Host-associated > Plants > Roots > Rhizosphere > Soil | place: Michigan, USA... | reverse complement strand
TCTCCAGCCACGAGGTCCGAGCTTGGATAGAGTGCGAGCACAAGGATATAGAGGTGCTGGCATGAACCAGGACACCTACCCGACGCCTGAGCACGGCGAAGGGTTTGCTTACTTCCGCTGGCATTGTATAAAGTACGAGGCGTCGTGGGAATGTAAGGGAATAGCTGACAGTCTATCATCATGTCTATTCCAGTGGAATAAACTACAGAGAGGAACTTGGTATGCAAGTCTGTAACTGCCGCCAGGGCCGCGACCCCTGCACTTGTGGAAAGACCCAGACCATTCAATCTCCCTGGTTCGCTCCCAAGCGCCCTCCTGATTTCTTCATCGGACGCGCCGACGGCCGCTACCTCCTGCGCTGGTACATCTTCCGCTCCCGCCTCTTCTCCATCTACCTCCATCAGACCCTCCGCTCTGACAGCGAAGTCGCCCTGCACGATCACCCCTGGGCTAACCTCTCGATCGTGCTCTCAGGCGGCTACGCCGAGGTGCGGAGGGTCTCTATTCGAGTAGACGGGAAGATCTGGGATATAGAGAAACAGGTCTGGTGCCCTCCCGGTACGATCATCTTCCGCCGGCGCGGCACTCCCCACCGGCTCGTACTCCCTCTCGACGGCAAGTCAGAGCGCTCTTGTTGGTCTCTCTTCATCACTTTCTGGAAGCACCTCGACCCAGACGGCAAGCCCCACTGGGGCTTCCACTGCCCTAAGGGCTGGAAGCGCTTTGACCAGATGGTGAAGTATGACGAAAAGACCGGCGAGAGTCTGCCGGCATTCGACTGCGACGGGGGCATCGACCATGGCTGATGTCACAGTTAAGATCGTCCGACGCTCCATAAACGCCTATCGGCAGCCGCGCAAGATCCAGGAAGGCTGCCAGCACCAGCTCGGCTGCAAGTGCGACCCGCCTTACTGGCTGAGGGAATCTTCTCCTGAAGAGAAGAAGATCGAGCGTACCATGACATCAAAGGGAAGAAGAGAGCCATGAAGGCTGTCCTCCGCCTCGGCTCCGCCGAGTACCCTCTCGACCTCCAGTCTCCTGGCTGGTCCTCGATGATCTTCCCTCGAATCTACATCTGCCCCCACTGCTGCGAAGCCTGGGCTCAGATCTGCATCCCCCAGCGCTGGGACTACGTCCAGCACGGGATGCCTTGTGAAGAGTGCCCGCCCTTCGTCCCGCACCTCCAGCTCATCCCCGGCTCCCTTCTCGCGAACCGATCTATGATCCCTTGGGAGCCGGACATCGACGAGGTTCTGCTCCGAGCCTTGCCGGCAGAGCTGCTGTCCCGTGAATTAGACCTACATATCAGAGCACAGGAATCATCCCATGAATTCAGCACAGGCAATAGCACAGGCAATATCAAGTACCCCGGTCCAACCTACATCCCAATCGGAACCTTCACTGCTAGCGGGAGTTAACGTTCTCCTCGAAGGTCCTGGCGGCTCCGGCAAGACCCACATCATCGGCTCCCTCGTCGAGACCGGCATCGAGGTGTTCTTCCTCGGTCTGGAGACCGGCAATGAAGCTCTCGCCGGTTACTTCACAGATCGAGGCAAGCCGATCCCGCCCAATCTCCACTGGCACATGCTACAGCTTGCCCAAAAGGGCGGATTCGCCGCCATGGCCCAGACTGCAAACCTCATCGCCAACTCAACGTACGAAGCTCTCTGTAAAATCCAGGACTTCACTCGAGGCCAGAACAATCCCTTCGCCCGCATGCTAGAGGTCATGAACAACTTCGAAGACCAGCGCACCGGGCAGAAGTTCGGCGCGGTGGACTCCTGGGGTCCAGACCGGGCGATTGTGATCGACGGCGCGACTGGCCTCGGCACGTTCATCTTCGCCATGCAGGTCGGCATCAAACCTGTCCGTGCGAAGCCCGACTACGGTATCGTCCAGGAACAGATGGAGAAGTTCATCCGCTATTGCTGTGACGGGTGCAAGTGCCATTTCGTTCTGATCGCCCATGTCGAGCGGGAGGTCGATGAGGTCCTTGGCGGAAACAAGATCATGACCTCGGCCCCTGGACAGAAGCTCTCTCCAAAGCTCCCTAGCATGTTCTCCGATGTCATCCTCACCGTTCGAGCCGGCACGGAGTGGTACTGGGATACCGCCAACCCGATGGCTGATCTCAAGACTCGCAACCTCACCTACGCTCAGAAGCTCCAGCCCGGCTTCAAGCAGATCATTGACAAGTGGATTTCCAGAGGCGGTCGCATCTCGCCGACCGTTAAATCTTAGACAGAAAGGAGACCCTCTAACAATAAAGCAAAGTGCAAAGTGCAAAGCTCAACTCTCACATATTCCGGAGAATTCAATGACTGACGAATCAAGTGGTTTTGACCCTACAGTGTTCCTGGGCGCAACGATGACGGAGGCGAACACTCGCCGCCCGCCGATCCCGGCAGGCTCTGTCCTCGTGGGGACGTTCGGCGAGCCCAAGTATCGCAAGACTGTAGGCCAGAAGGAAGACAACATGGGCCAGGTCTATCACTGGCTCGACATCCCAGTAGAGATCGAGCTCTCCCAGTCCCCTGCCATCCAGCAGGCTCTGGGCGGAGTCGAGAAGGTCATTCTGACCCACTCCTTCCGACTGGATTTCGGCCAGTCTGGCCTGGACATGTCGCCGGGGAAGAACAACGGTCTGCGTCAGGTCCGAGAGGCCCTCGGTCTCAACGTCGCCGGCCAGCCGTTCTCCATCCCCATGATCCAGGGCCGTCCTGCTCGGTTCATGATCAAGAACGAAACCTACCAAGGTGACGTTCTGGACAAGATCGGGAGCGTGTCGAAGGTCTAGTCCCAAACGGGGGAGAAGAAGATGAGTCGATTGGTGTTGACGCAGCTCGCAGCGAAGGTGAGGGAACTCGCTGGAGAGATTGAGGATCTCCCTCCTGACACTGATACAGAAGAGATCGAGGAGGAGATTTCCAACCTCGAAGATGCGATCGGTAATCAGTCAGACGACGAAGAAGGGTAGACTATTCGGGGGCCGATCTTAGGCCCCCTTTCTTTGAGCAACTCGCGGGGGTATCTCATGCAGGTCCACATGATCTCAGTTGACGACATCGTCGTCAAGTCCAACCGGCAGCGCCGGAACATGGATCAGTCTAAAATCCTAGAACTAGCCGCCTCAATCTCCGAGAACGGCCTGATCAACCCAGTCACCCTTCGAAAGGAGGACGGCGAATACGTCCTGGTCGCCGGTGAGCGGCGGATGAAAGCTCTCGAACATCTCTGGTTCCTCGGAACTGAAATCCATTACGGCGAATACGAGATCCCCGAGTCTGTCGTGCCATGCAACTTCCTCGGCGACATCGACCCGATAATGGCAGAGGAGATCGAACTTGAAGAAAACATCCGCCGGGAGGATCTCGATTGGAAAGAGAGATCTGACGCAATGGCAAGACTGGCTGCGCTCCGAGCGGCGCAGGCTCAGCGTGACGGTAGACCAACTCCAAGCGTTGCAGACATCGCTGAGGAGACTACAGGCTCTCGTGAAGGTTCTTTCCAGGAGAATGTCCGACAAGACATTATCCTCGGCCAAGCCCTTAAAGACGAGAAAGTTGCCGCCGTCCTCGCCCCAGCCAAGTCCAGAGCAGAAGCCTTCAAACTCTTAAAACGTCATGAAGAAACTCAGCGTAACATTGCCCTCGGTCAGTCGGTCGGCGCGACGTTCTCGGCTGCGATGCACACTTTGCGGCAGGGCGACTGCATTCAAATTATGCAGGAGCTGCCAGAGTCTTCTTTCGACGTTATTCTCACTGACCCACCCTACGGGATCGGTGCGGACGAGTTTGCTGACTCGGGGGGCAAGGCAGCGGGTAGTCATTTTTACGACGATTCCTACGAGACTTGGTCTCTCCTCGCGAAGCATCTCGCAGTTGGTAGCTTCCGCCTTGCGAAGGCAGAAGGACACTGTTATGTCTTCTGCGACATTGAACGCTTTATTGAGCTGCGCTCTTACTTCATCGCTGCTGGCTGGAAGACGTTCCGAACCCCTCTCATCTGGATCAACCCCAGCGCCGTCAGAGCGCCCTGGCCCGAGCACGGACCCCAGCGAAAGTACCAATGCATCCTCTTCGCCATCAAAGGCAATCGACCAGTAACCAGGATCTACGGCGATGTACTTACTTACAGTTCAGACTCAAACCTCGGTCATCCGGCTCAAAAGCCAGTTGCCCTTTACTCTGATCTCTTACGTCGATCCGTCCGGCCAGGAGACAGTGTTCTCGACCCCTTTGCAGGTACAGGAACAATCTTCCCTGCCGCCCACGAGCATAAATGCCGGGCGACGGCAATCGAGCGAGATACTGCTGCCTGCGGAATCGCCTCGAAGAGACTCGGAGAGCTGAAATGACCAACCCGAAGATCGGTGTGATCGCTGGCTATGCTTCAATCGAGGATGCTCGTGCTGCTTGGGCTAACCTTATAGGAAACGACAAGCTGGCAATCTACGAGATTAACATCGGCTTTGCTCAGGGTAAATCAGCCCAGAAACCTGTCGCCTTTGTCATCCTACCAGATTCCCTAAACAGAGCCTCCCTCTCCGAGGGTTAGCCCCCTCACCGGCAGGAACATTCAATCCTAAGCGGTAAAAGATTAGGGAGGCTCTCTTTAATGTCAGTCCAAGTACCTCCGAGCGGACCCGCCTCGGCCCGGATCATGATCGTCGGCGAGGCGCCCGGCGAGGAAGAAGAAAAGCACCTCCAGCCCTTTGTCGGAGCCTCTGGCTCTGAACTCAACCGCATGTTGCAGGAGGCTGGCATATCCCGCAGCGAATGCTTCGTAACGAACGTCTGTCGAGAGCGGCCGCCCCGCAACGACATTGACCTCTTCATCCGCGATTCGCTCAAGTTCTCGAAGAAGCCCACGAAGGAAGACGAGAAGCGGCGAGCCGCCGGCGTCGAACCTCTAAAGTTCGTCCGCATGCGCGACAAGCTAGTAGATCCTCGCGTCTTCTCCGGCTTCGAACTTCTCAAAAAGGAGATCGCCCTTGTCAAACCGAACATCATTATTCCAGTGGGTAACACACCTCTTTGGGCGCTCACCGGCAAGTGGGGCATTACCAAGTGGCGAGGATCAATGCTCGTCTCCGACTTTGAACACCGGGAAATCCGAGGTGGTGAACTTTGCGTCGATCGCTTCAAGGTCATCCCCACCTACCATCCCGCCGCCGTCCTCCGCCAGTGGCCCTGGCGTGCGATCACAGTTGCTGACCTACGACGTGCGAGACGGTTTCGTGACGGAACTCCGTATCCCATTCCCGCCTGGAAATTTATCATCCGACCTAGCTTTGATCAAGCTCAAGATACTCTCCTATCTCTTATTGGACGCGCCAGGCAGTCACCTGCTGGCTTTCTCTTATCTTTCGATATCGAAACTCGTTCAGGACATACTGCTTGCGTCGGACTCGCGTGGTCTCATTTGGATGCAATCTGCATCCCTTTCATGTGCGCAGAACGACGGGAAGGTTATTGGACACTGGAGCAAGAATCGCATATCACCCGACTCCTCCTCCAGCTCCTCTCCCACTCCAACGTTAGGGTAATCGGTCAGAACCTTCTCTACGATTGCCAGTACAACTGGCGTCATTGGCACTGCGTACCTCGTGTCGTCCAGGACACGATGATCTCCCAACACGCTCTCTTCTCCGACATGCCGAAGGCTCTCGCTTTCTTGGCCTCAATGTACTGCAACTACTACGTGTTCTGGAAAGACGAGGGGAAGAACTGGGCGGAGAATCAGAACGAGGAGGAGCTCTGGCACTATAACTGCCTGGACTGTGTCTACACCTATGAGGTCGCTGAGGTTGAACAGCGTACAGTTACTAATTTCACCTTGAACGGATGGCCGAAGGCTGCTGAGGTCCACGCCGCCCAGCAGCGGATGTTCTGGCCTGTCCTAAAGGCGATGCAGCGTGGAGTCCGGATCGACACCCGCCGGCGAGATGAGCTGATCCTCGAGGTCCAGCTCGAGATCGACCGCCGGCGTAGCTATCTCTCTGAGATCCTCGGGTTCCCTCTCAACCCCGACTCCCCAAAACAGATGCATGCTCTCTTCTACGAAGACTTCGGCCTGCCAAAGCAGATGAAGCGAGGTAAGAAAGGTGAGCCCTCCCGCCCAACACTTGACGATGACGCTCTTAACAAGCTCGCTCGCATTGAGCCTCTTCTGCGTCCTATTATTAATGCGATCGCTGATATCCGAACGCTTGGGAAGTTTCTTAGTAACTTTCTCTGCCGCCCTCTTGACATCGACGATCGTATGCGCTGTGCTTTCAACGTAGGGGGATCCGAAAGTGGCAAGTCGGCGCCGAAAACCTATCGTTTATCTTCGTCGGAGAATGCTTTCGGGTCGGGAACAAATCTCCAGAATATCCCTTCCGAAAAGTCTAAGAGCTTGGGAAAAGCTGCTGCACGCGGGGGGATTGACGGGCTGGGAGATCCTTATCAGTTTCCCAATATCAGGGAGATTTTCATCCCCGATGTTGGATACACCTGGTTCGACTTGGATCTTGAGCGTGCAGACCTCTTCGTCGTCTGCTGGGAAGCCGAGGATGAGCAGCTTAAGGCTGCGATGCGACTCGGTGTAGATATCCACCTACTTAACGCATTCGTCATCACAAACCGAGAGCCCCCGCCGCTCGAAGAACTAGTCGAGACCCACCCCAAGTACCGCGACCATCGCGGTCCAATGAAGCTAATCCGCGAATTCGCAAAGGTATTCTGCCATGGCACGAACTACGTCGGCGGAGCCGCAACTATGGCTGCGCATACCGGACGAACTATACACGAAATTGATCGAGCCCAGCGAATTTGGTTCGGTGCGCATCCTGGTATTAAGAGATGGCACAATCGTGTTGAGACTCAAATCACCCAACACCATTTTGTCGAGAACCGTCTTGGCTATCGGTGGTACATCTTCGATCGAATTGCTTCGATCCTTCCGGAAGCTATCGCCTGGCAACCCCAGTCCACGGTCTCGAACGTCATCAACAAGATCTGGGAAAGGATTGACACCGAGATCCCGGAAGTCCAGATCCTGATGCAGGTCCACGACTCTCTCCCTGGGCAGTTCCCCACCGCGCGAGCGGGGGAGTTGCTGCCGAAGATCCGCGAATGCTCGAAGATAGTCGTGCCTTACGATGATCCTCTTATCATCCCGGTCTCGATCAAGACTTCTGAAAAGTCCTGGGGGCATTGCTGATGAATCTCAGGAGATTAATCTGCTGGCTTCGTGGCCGGCATATTATCGTCAGCCGCGTAGAAACAATATCTGGCAGGCCCGTCCACACCCAGGATTATTGTCAGACATGCGGTAAATCTACCGATCGCTGGCCAGGAGGATTGCTCAAGCGCTGGGAAGAAGCTTACAAGCAACTTCCAGAAGAGTATCCAGATCTCTTCAAGAAGGATTAATGTGCGTAACTTCCCGGACTGGATCTCTGCCTATGTCCAATACGCGGGCTTCTCCGAAGCCCCTCGCCGCATGCATTACTGGTCAGGAATCAGCGCCCTCGCCGGCGCCCTCCGTCGGCATGTCTGGCTCGACATGGGTTACTTCCAGTGGTATCCCAATTTCTACATTATTCTCGTCGCACCCCCAGGTGTGGTTAACAAGTCCACAACCGCTAGCATTTCGATGAACCTCCTCCGGAAGGTCCCCGGTGTGAAGTTCGGCCCCCAGGCCATCACCTGGCAGGCACTCGCCGGCGTGCTCGAGTCCGCAACCGAATCCTATCAGATCGGCGACACCCACTACATTCAGAGCGCTATCACTATCGAGTCAAGTGAGTTCGGCAACCTTGTCGATCCTTCCAATCGGGAGCAAATCGACTATCTGGTCGACCTCTGGGACTGCAAGAAGGGCATGTCCGAGAAGGTCACTAAAGCGAGCGGCGTCAATGCTGTCGAAAATCCTTTTATCAATCTTATCGCCTGTACTACTCCTGCTTGGATTGCTGGCAATTTTCCTGAGTACGTTATTGGCGGCGGCTTTACTTCTCGTTGTCTATTCGTTTACGCCGAGGATAAAGAGAAGTTTATTGCATACCCAGCTCGACATATGCCGCCGGAGATGTTCGAGGTCCAGACTGCCCTGATCCAAGATCTAGAACACATAGCTCAACTGAGAGGTCCCTATGCAATGTCCAAGGAAGCGGTCGACTGGGGTGAAGAGTGGTACAACTCCCACTGGAAACAAAAGCCCGACGAGCTCGACGATGATAGATTTTCTGGTTACCTGGCTAGAAAGCAAACCCACACTCACAAGACAGCAATGTGCCTTGCGGCGGCATCTCATGATGAAATGGAGATCTCTCTACGGGACCTCCAGGACGCCACGACGGCGGTGATGGCGCTGGAACGAGATATGACTAAAGTCTTCGCCCGGATCGGGCGGACGGCGACCTCTGTCCAGGCCGAGCGGTTTATTCGCTTTGTGCAGAAGCGCGGCCGAGTTCCCTACTCGGTAGCCTATCAGTTCATCCACTCAGCCTTTCCGAGTGCGAAGAACTTCGAAGATATTGTCGCCGGCGCCGCTCGTGCCGGCTATATTCAGCTCGTTCAGGTACCAGGCGGGTTCGAGCTGGTAGCGATTAAGAAGGATTAAACCCGATCGGGTTACATCGCCCGTAATCCGATCACATAACCGGAGCCTTCAACATGAAAACCAATCTAATTACTTCAACCTGCATCGCTGCTCTTCTTTCCGCTTGCGGCGGCGAAGCCTCCTCACCTTCTCCAGCCGCAGATACTCCTAAGCCACTCGTCCAGAAGGCCACCTCAATCCCCTCGTCCGATTGCGAGACTGGTACCTTCATGCTCACAGCCAGTGGCTTCGATGGCGCTGCCCCTCACGGTCTGGCCTATTACCGCTACTGCCCGACTGAGGCGATTGCCTTTATTCTTCTCCCTGGTCTGGCCGGCACCAGTAATTCTACTTCCTTCACCGCCTCGCCTCTCCCTTCCTTCCTCATTCCAGCCAGCATCCCAGCACAGGAAGCCATTATCGGAGGATTCGACAACGGCGTGGAAGTTCAGCCGCTGAGCGTGGAGATATTCTCAGGCGATTCTGTGCTGCACTTCAATCTGCGCGGTAGCCAAACAGGTTGGACTCCCAGCGGAGCTAAGGGCGCCGGCATCCACACCGTCACCCTCTTCTTAGATTAGGTCAGGCTATAGCAGATCACGCAGTTATTCAGAGCTTTCTGCCCACCGGCTGTCCAGCCAGCTGCGCTCTGATTCCTGAATATCTGCAGTGTTCCACTCCCTGCACTGACAACTATCTGTCCGGTGAACTCCTGCACTCCATTGTTAAAGATACTCACCACTGGGCTTATCTGCGTTGCTATTGTAGCTGGCTGCAGATTTGCCGGCAGGCCAGAGATCCCAAAGTTCGTAGCGTTGCTGGTCCCCAGCGGAATGCCGGCGATACTCAAAATCACCTGATTGCCGTTCCGAGTCCAGAATATATTCCCTGAAGGCGGCGTACCGGAGAATCCAGTTCCTACCCCGACAAAGGTTCCTGAATCCGGAGTCATATCCACCAAGGCGCCAAGAGTTGGCCCCCTAGCCTTCACCGTCCCTAATATATCTAGCGTGTCTCCCGCCGAGGCTGCGTTAATGGTGACGCTGCCAACTCCATTAATGATCATTCTGGCGGTGTCGTTCGTAGCCAGAATCAGAGGAAAGTTGAGATTGGTACCGAAATTCAGCGCTAGGCCAGCCAGCCCTCCAGCTGCCAACTGTGGGTTCGACGCTGCGCACTGAAGCTCCATGAATCCAAAGTTGTTTCCAGTATTGTCCTGAACGGCTATCACTGTAGTAGCGTTAATGCCGTTGGTCAAATTCTGAACAACCAGGTCAATGCTCGCGTTAGAGTTACCTATCATCTCGCAGATCGCCCCGGCAACTCCAGCGAGTCCTTCTACCGTCAGTGATAACCCAGCCGTCGGCGGTCCTATAGTAACATTCCCCGCCGCCGAGGCTACGATAGCCTGCTGGATCTTATCCAACAAATTCAGCAACGCTGCTGATACTGCCGGCCCCTGCTTGTCTACAAAAGGTCCAAAGAGTGCCATATTCTACCCCAAGTCTGTCGGTGGGTCGAGAGGATCTACCATAGTCCTACCCGGAAGCATACAACCTGGCAGAGCATAACCAGGTACTGCGCTCATACCGTTGAAGGTGCAAATCTGTGCGAAGGTCGATCCGGCCTTCTGGGAAAACGGCACCTGCATCTCCTTCGTGTTAATTGCGTGGACAAAGTCCTGTGCCGGCCGAGGCTCATTGCACTTCACGTGCCTCCAGGTCCCTTGCCAGTTCTGCACGGCCTCCCCTGCCTTCATCTTCATCCCGCAAATGGAACAATCTATGTTCCAGTCGCCCGGCTTGAAGTAGTCCTCTGGACCTCGACTCGGCGGGCTACCCATAACGCATACCTTTGCAGAACCCATGCTTCTGCAACGCCGGCAAGTCTTCCTTGAGCCTATCTCCAATATCCGTCCTGAACATTGTATTCGAAGGCATCTTCAGCGAATGCGCAATCTTATACGCCGCCTCCGAGGCCTGCTTCACTGTATCTCCCGTCCCGGTCACCACCAGTGGGTAGTTCCCTGCTGTCACAGTCATCGAGACATTCTCCACTTTCCCTTGTCTCAGCATCGGCACCTTTCCATCGCAGACCTGCTGCCAATGCACATTGTCCTCGAACTTGCCAGTCATGCCGTAGATCGGATAACCTTCCCAGGTCCCGATCGGGTCCTTCGGCCGGCTGTCACCTCCTCTCGGGAAGTCCCCGTGGACCATGCAGACACCCACTGCTATGTCCGGAGTCGTCAGGAATGAATCCTCTCCATTCAGCAGGTTCGCCATCCACTCTACCGGATCGGTTTTGAGAACTGCCTGTCGGATGCAGAAGTCCGGCCAGCCCAGCCGCATCGTGAACTCGAGCGGCAAGGCTCTCCCCGCCTTGTCCACAATACAGTTCACTGAACAGTCCCCAACGTAGTTCACCGAGTGCAGGTAGTCCGAGATCGGCTCCAGCACCTCGTCAAAGAGCTTGCTCCGGATCACATGCCGGATAACAGTCCCCATCTCTCCGGTATTCTCCCCCAGGTCGCCGTTCATGAATTTCTTATGCTCGAACGACTCCTCCAGCACCCTGCACCATCCTCCTGGTCCGAACATCCCCGAGATACCAACCTCCACCCCCTCGATCTTCTCCTGCATCATCAGCTGTCCTGAGACCAATCCCTCCCTCTTCCAGCGAAGCATGGTGAATAAGGCGTCGTCAGGGCTAGATGCAACGTATGACAGAGCTTTGTTAGATTCCCCACCCCAGGGTTTGATGGCATACGCCTTACCTGTCTTGACGATGAGGTCAATAGCCTCTTCTGCTGAGCTGACAATCTGGAAAGGAGCAGTTTTGACTCCGGCCTCTTTGAGCACCTTCTGACCGAGTTCACGATTTGCCTCCAGTTCCGCTGCCTTCGCATTCGTGCCGAAGATCGGATAGCCCTTGCCGAAATACTCGGCGAGCTCCGAGACGTGATCGGCATTCCATGTCAGCACGATCAACTCCGCCCAGTCCATTGAGTTCTTCCACTCTCTCGGCTTGTCCACCATCCCATCCCCATAGGGACGCGGCTTGCCGGTCGGGAAGGGAGGGAGCCAGAACCGGACATCATGTCCGGTATCCTGCGCTCGCACCGCGAGGTCCAGCCCCCTCCCCTCACCTGTGTTGTCGTAGATCAGAACTTTCATTGCGGCGCCTCGTAGACGTTCCGAACGTGTTCTTTGTTCGCATGCGGGAGATAGTCGTCTCGCTCTTCCGGAGTCATCTTATCCAGCAGCTTTTTCTGCTCCTGCCAAGGCAGTCGCATGAACATTCTGACGTTCGGTGGGATGTCGGAGTTCAGACTCCGGATCAGCCGGCGCTGGTCCTGGCCAGAGAGATCGTACTGATCTATCATCTTGTCCAGGATGTCGCCGTACTTCTCCGATCCAGACTGATAGGCATCCCGAAGTGACTTGTACTCTTTCGAGTACTCAGCCTTGTCGAACGGCGTCTCTCTCGGCTGCACGTATTTATCATAGGCCTGTTTGACCGAAGCCTCAGTCTTCGACTCGGTTAGGTACTTGGGTGCCGGCGTGAACCCCAGCACCGAGAGCACCCCTGTCTTCACTGGCTTATCCGAGGCGCTATTCGCCAGCGACTTCATGGAGATCGGCTCCAGATCAGAGAGCGTATAGGCGAGGGTCTGCTCTACCTTCGCAAAGGCACTCGAATCCGGATCTCTGATCTCCTGCCCAAACCCATTCACTCCAGTCGCCCACTCATGCATAAGCCCGAACAGGCCGGACCCTTTATTCAGCACCGTCTGGCTGATACCAGAGACTACCCCCTCGTTCTGCATATGTTTATAGATCGAGGCAAATTCTCTGGAGTAGAACATGGTGCTGACGCGCTGATCGCTGCCATCAGGGTTCTTCTCGCCTGTCCGGGGGCTGATGTAATCCAAGAGGCTAGAGGGCTGCTCGCCGGTCATCCCCCAGGTCATCAGACCAGCGACACCGGCCCCAAGCGTCGTATAAGCTCCGACGAAGATGGCCCGGTCAAGCTCTCCTTTACGAACCTTTTCCAGCTTTCCTGCCTGCGTAGCCATCCGGCCAAGATCAAGGGCTCCCCCACCATATTCTCGAAGGAACCCAAGCTGCCAGCCAAGGCTAAGCGTATCGAGGACCGCAATATCCTTGACCCAACGCTTCCAGAAGAGGGTGTTGTAGGACATTTCGCCGTAGCGATTATCAACGGACTTTGCCAGGCGTCTGAGGGCGAGTTGACGAGCTGCTGCATCTTCAGATAACTCCGGGTTTCTGCCAAGCAGAGCCTTGGCGTCTTTGAGATAGGAGGCGGTCTTGAGAGCGGGGATCCAGTCTTCGAAGATCGGCTTCGACACCGCGCTTAAGAGTGCCCAGGGTAGGTGCCAAGTGGCCCGCAGTGCATCGCCGGCGACCCCGAGCGCTTTCCCTTGCCGCCAGCTACCCCTGGCGTCTAGAAGGGCATTCGTAAAACTCTGTCTCGCGTTCGTACGGAACTGCGAGGACATCTCAGGAATCATCCCTCCCTCGGTGATCAGATGTAGTGCTTCTGTATCAGCCTCGTTCAGAAGATTCTCTGGTACCTTACCTCGCCAGGTCTGCATTACTCTCCACCCCGACTTCGGACCAGAGTAGAATGCATTCGGGAAGCTCTTGAGCATGTCGCCCAGAGCCTTGCCTGGATTGTTCCCGGAAAGAAGATCCGCCGCTCCTCTAGTCAACCCCGCTGCGATATCAATCCCTACTACGTGCAGTGGATGGAACAGAGAAATCGCCAGCCTGATCGGCACGATCGCATTCTTCAGCGCCATCAT
>Ga0105240_10009936_pt1 | contig 13418 bp, 13 predicted proteins | sample KBSC54metaG_FD_80426 | JGI IMG/M metagenome (GOLD analysis project Ga0105240, IMG submission 80426) | Corn rhizosphere microbial communities from Kellogg Biological Station, Michigan, USA - KBS C5-4 metaG | ecosystem: Host-associated > Plants > Roots > Rhizosphere > Soil | place: Michigan, USA... | reverse complement strand
ATTTCCAACTGGTACTCGAACATTGTGTCTTTTTCCTTTCCGGCTAGCGGCGTCGTCCAGCCATGTCCCTGACCTCCAGGCATCCTGGATATCCGTCATTGACAGTATTTCTTGTATTCCATAATATCGGGTCCCGATAACGGAACGACTCGCAACTCCGGAGAATCCATGAAGATTCTGCTTCGACCCTTCCAACGGGGTATCTGGTTGACGGCGATGGTGCTCGTGGGCTACACCGCGGCGTCCGCGCAGACTCTGCAATTGTCGCTGGTGAGTACGTTGACGGCTCACACGAAAAATGTGCATGCCGCCCCAATCAGCCGCGATGGTTTGTATATGGCCTCCGCCAGCAGCGATCAAACTGTAAAATTTTGGGAACTGAAAACGGATCGCGAGCTAAAGTCGTTTACCGGCCACACCGGCGACGTAAACACGGTGGCCATCAGCCCGGATAATCGATTGCTGGCGTCCGGCAGCGACGATATGTCTGTGCGTGTCTGGGACGTCAGTTCGGGCCGTCAGCTTTACAATCTGGCCGGGCACACCGGCTTTGTTCAAGGAGTCGCTTTCAGTCCTGATGGCAAGTTTCTCGCATCGGTCTCTTACGACAAAACCGTGAAATTGTGGGATCCGCATACGGGAAAAGCGATCCGGACACTCACAGGCCACACCGAACCCGTTTTCGGCGTAACGTTTAGCCCGGACGGGCGGTGGCTTGCTTCCTCAAGCAACGACAAAACCGTAAAAATTTGGGATTTCCGAACAGGCAAAGTTGTCAAGGTTTTGACGGGCCCCAAAGATAGCGTGCATGGAATTTCGTTCAGTCCGGATGGCAAGCTCCTCGCCGGAGGCAGCTATGATTCCACGGTCACGATCTGGGATGTGGCGAGCGAGCAAGTAGTGCGAACGCTTATAGGCTCGGGCCGAATCGAAGGCGTCTGCTACAGCTCGGATGGCCGGATTGTGGGCGCGGGAAATCGCGAGGGAATGGTGCGGTTCTGGCAGGCCAGCAGTGGCCGGCAACTGCTCGCGCTGACGCGTCCTGCCATTGCATTTTCTGTGGAATTCAGTCCGGACGACAAGATGGTGGTCACCACAGCAGGGAATGCCATCGACGAGTGGATGGTAACCATGCAGCCGGACGCGACAAAGTAGTTGAGAGTGTTGCTTCCTATCCTGCAGCCGCCTGACCCGCGTCTTGAGGTCGTCCTTGAGTGTCTCGCAGCTTGAAAAGCCACTCACTTCACTGGCCCTCTAACGTCACGGCTATAACCAATTTGTTCGAGTACATCCAGACTGCCGAAGTCTCCCACTAAACGCTTCCAGTCTTCAAATACCAGCATCTTCAAATACCAGCATCTTTTTACGGACACGCGAGCACTGTAGGCACGTTTCGCGTGCGCGTGGATACTGCCGGCCAGCTATTCCGAGGTCAGATGCGTCGGCAGCCTCAAGGGCAGTCGGGGATTCGCTGTATTCCCACGCGGCTTTCTCTGATTTATGGTGACGCAGGCCAGCTCTCGCAGAAATATTGAATTCAAATCTTTCCAACTTACGCAGCAAGACACAACAAAGGAGTCAAACATGTTTGGAAAAGTAAAATCCCTCCGCGAATTATTTGGAATTGAACTCAATTATGCGTATGACTGTGAGCAAAAGCTGGTCGAAGACGGTTTGCCCGCCATGATTGAAAACGTCGTGTCACCCGAAGTGCGCTCTGCTTTAGAACAGCACCTGGAAGAAACCAGGAAGCACGTTACACGCCTGGAAGAGGTGTTTGACATGATTGGCATCGAACCCAAGACCAAGAGCAATGCTATCCTCAGCGAGATCACGGACGCGGCGGAAGACTCTGTATCGAATATCGAAGAATCTCCCCTCCGCGACGCTGCTCTGATCGTCAACGGGAATATGGTTGAGCATTACGAAATCGCCCTATACGGCTCACTCGCGGCCTTCGCGCGAAAGTTGGGGCTTCAAAAAGCAGTCGGTCTACTGGAAGAAACACTTGCTGAAGAAAAAAAGGCTGATGCCAAGCTGACTCAACTCGGCGAAAACTTGGCGAATCCGGACGCGGCCAGACGACAGTCTGCTTGAGCTTTTCAGACCGGAAGTACCTTGGCTCGGAGGCGCCCGCTGGCGTTGAAGCAGCGAACGGTTTTATAAAGGTTTGCATTTCTACTTGGCGAACGCGCCTCCGATACAGATCGATATTCTCTTCCCTCCAACCGAATGCCAGTCGTTTTTGTACTCGCGTCAGATTGGACAATGCGCGTCGCGCTCCGCGCCGAGTTGCGTGAATCAGGGATTGACGCGTTGGGGATGGATTCGGCTGAAGACGCAGGTCGCGCACTCGCATCGAGCGGCCTGCCCGACCTCATTGTTTTAGAAGCCACCTCTGACCTCCTCAACGACATTAGAATCCGTAATCTCATCCAACGTGTTCCCAGCATTCTGGTAGCGTCGCACACTCTTGAGGTCGCCCTTCCAGATGCCGATGTCATCCTCTACCGTCCCGTTCGTGTGTCAGAAATTGTTGATCGCGTGAGGGAATTGTTGGGCAGAACAAACAGGCACTTTCGGGAGTAATCAAACATTCCCGCGAAATGAAATCTTTGGAAACACGTAATACGGCGAAAGTTTTAACGGCGCGGAAGTTCAGCGGAACCAGGAAAACGCACCCGTGCGGCGGTCATTTTTCGTGTGCCTCATTCGTGCTGCTCGGGCGGATACGTGACTATAGGGCCGCGCACCCGTGCGAATGGAGTAAGTTTATGCGCTTGCGAACGTTTCATACTCATGATGTCGACCACGCGAATCCCGCGAGCGATGAGCGCGTCAGCAACCAGTGATCGATGGCAGCGCCACGGGACCGCTTCAGCACACATCATCGCGGTTCGTTTGCTTCCGGCTAATTTGATCAACCGTTGTAACCCGTCTTGAAACTCGGCCGTCCCCATGTAATCCGCAAAACCGCGAAACGACTGATTCCGCCAGCCCGTATTCGGAGAATCAGGCCGCGCGTGACGCAAACCTCCCAGCTTTCGCAAATGCACGTATCCGATTCTTGCGGACCGTAACTTTGTCGATAACGTTTTCCGTTCAAACTGGGGATTGTGTTTCGATCGCGGGATACTGCGTATATCCACTACACGCTCAACACCGTTGATTCGCAGAAGATCGAGAAACTCCGGCCACGCCCGTGTGGAATGCCCAATCGTAAAGACCACAGGCATCTCATCTTTAACTCTTCTCATGACAAATCCGGCCTTTGCGGTTCCACTATTTTAAATCATGGAGCGTTTCAGCTCCAAACCGCGTGCGCCGCTTTGTCTATACCTCGTTTAAATGAAGGCTGAGAGATAAGCCTGCTGTACCAGGCGGGATGGCCCTATCCCTTGGCAGCACTCACAATTTCTGGTGGGAAGACCAGTCCTAAACGCTTGGCGGCCTCTTGGTTGAGGACGAGTTTTTTCAGCGCGACCTCTTCGAACGGCAAATTTTGGGGATTCTCTCCGCGCAGCACGCGAGCTGCAAGCACGCCACCTGCATGGCCTGCTTCGTACCATCCAAGCCCCACGCTGGCGACCGCTCCGCGCGACGTGAATTCGGGATCATTTATGATCAATGGCAGCTTGGCGTCGCGAGCGGCTTTAACGATCCCGTCGAAGCCCTGCAGCGCTGTGTTGTCTCCGGTTACCCACAAGGCTTGGACACCGCGGTAGCTCACAACCTGCGCCGACTGGAAGACTTCGCTCGTACTGGTTGCCGTAACTTCCTCGAGCTTGATTGCCTTCTGCCGAAAGGCGTCGCGGGCGACGCTAATTACCTTCACTGAATTTGCTTCCGAGCTGTTGTAGACGGTGCCCACCGCTTTAATGCCCGGCACGAGTTTCTGAATCAGGTCGACCGTGTCCGCAACAGGCGGAAACGAACCTACTCCGGTAATGTTGTGCAAGTGCTCCGTACGAGAGGTACCTGCGCCGGCAGCGATCGGATCGTAAACGTAGGTAAATACAACGGGAGTTTTCTTGGCCATGCTGCAGGCCGCAGCCAGACAAGGTGTCGTCAGCGTGATAATCGCATTGAGGTGCTGGCTTTCGTAATTCTGGATCAGCAGAGGGATGTTCGATATTTCTCCCTGCGCATGGGCGCTCAGCACTTCCAGATTTTTACCGCGCTCAATACCCCGGTCCTTCAGGCCGTCAAACAACCCTTTCATGCAATTGTCCGCGCCTTCTTCCGGCGCAAAATAAACCAGGCCGATCTTGAAATTGCCGTCACCGCCGACATTGGCGGCTCCTCCCGAAGGATTGCGGCTGCATCCGGCCAGGGTGATTGCTCCCGCGGCAGCCTGCACCAGCCACTGTCGTCGCGTAATGCGCGATATTGTCATGAGATTCTTCCTTGTGAATGAAATACGAACATTCAGTCGATACGCATAACTCGGTCCCTACACGTAACTCTGTTGTAGCATCTCCGCGACTGAAGTATCCATCTGCTCGCGGCGGCGTACGTCCTCAAATCGACCAAGCAAGTCCTCAGGTCGCGCGCGCGCCCGTTCGCTGCCGTTCAGGTCGTGTAGGATGCGGCCGCGATGCATCATGATAATGCGGTCACCAAGATTTACAGCTTGTTGCATGGAGTGCGTAACCATCAGCGTGGTCAGCTTATCACGCTCGATAATGTCATGCGTCAGCCGGATCACCTGATCGGCGCTCTTGGGATCGAGTGCGGCGGTATGCTCGTCGAGCAGCAATAAATCCGGCTTAAGCCACGAAGCCATTAGCAACGTTAGCGCCTGTCGCTGACCACCCGACAAGCTTCCGATGGCGTTATCCATCCGGTCTTCCAGGCCCATATTGAGCGAGCGGATCCGGTCGCGAATATCGCTGGCCCCGCGCCGGTGCACCGCCCAACCGAGTCCGCGACTCTTTCCGCGCCGCGCCGCCAGTGACAAGTTTTCCGCGATGGACATTGTGGGAGCCGTGCCGCTGAACGGGTTCTGGAATACCCGGCCGATTAATTTCGCGCGCCGGTGCTCGGGCCATTTTGTAATGTTGTGTCCGGCGAGCGTTATGTTGCCTGTATCAACGATGAATGATCCCGCAACTGCGTTCAGAAGAGTGGATTTTCCTGATCCGTTCGTCCCAATAATGATCAGGAACGATCCGGGCGTCAAATGAAGCGAAACATCGGAAAGCGCACGTACTTCATTGGGTGTGGAAGGATTGAAGGTTTTGAAAATCCGCTTAATTTGCAGCATGGGAGATCAGGCCTCCCTCGCGGGCGCAAGCCGCCGTATGCGAACACGCCGCGCCAGATCCGGCATCACCAGCGCGAGAAACACAAATGTGGCCGTTATGAGCTTCAGGTCGTTCGGGTTGAGCCCCCAGCGCAGGGCGATCGCGACCAGCAATCGGAAAAGTACCGAACCCATCACTGTGCCCGTGATCAGCAAGCCGACCGCGCGCGTTCCGACCAGCGCTTCCCCGATGATGACGCTGGCCAAGCCGAGTACGACGATGCCAACTCCCATCTGTACATCCGCAAAACCCTGATATTGGGCCACCAGCGCCCCGCTGAGCGCGATCAATCCGTTGGAGACCGCCAGACCGAAAATAGTGACGGCATCCACGCTCACACCCAACGCACAAATCATTTGGGGATTGTCGCCGGTAGCACGCATGGCGGTACCCAGATTGGTCCGAAAAAACAGGTAGAGCAGCACACACGTCGCAACAATAAAAAGAAAAACTCCAATGAGCATGGAGGCATCGCGCACGCCCACATCCCACCCCGCGATATTCAGATCCGTCGCACCGCCGAATATCTTGTTTCCGAACTGTTCGGCTCGTGTGGCTAGCGTCGTTTCATTCAACAGCGGTAGATTGCTTTTGCCCATTACGTGCAGGTTGATGGAATAAAGCGCAGTCATCACGATAATGCCGCTCAGAAGTTTGTTGATATTACATTTTGTGGCCAGCACTCCGGTCACGGCGCCGGCAACCATGCCCGCGGCTGTGCCCGCGATGGTCGCAACGACAGCCCCGTGCCCGCTTACCATCAGAGCAGCCGCCACGGCTGCGCCCAGCGTGACCGAACCTTCGGCAGTAATGTCGGGTATGTTAAAAATTCTAAAGCTCACGTACACCCCGAGAGCAAGCAGCCCGAGAATCAATCCCAGCGTCATCGCTCCGATCAGCAGTGTCATGCGGTGTGCTCCCTCATACCCTTGGGATCGTCGGCAGCGAACCAATCCAGCAGGCTCCGCGCACCAGGTCAGTTTCCCCGACTCCCTCAAACGGTCGCGTATCCGCCATTAAATGCAAAACGGTGCTGGGAGTCGAGGCTGCAAGCACCTCCGCAACCGTCTTTGCGAAAGGCAGTTCGCCACGCTGAACCGGACGGTAGGGGAACATCGCCGCGTGTATGTGCGCTTTGACGGCCGAGTCCCTCTTCATCGGACGCAGAAATCCAGCCGCCTCCCCGGAAATCTGCCGAGCCGCCACGCCTACCAACAGCGCGAGACTCCGCTCACTAGCACGCTCGGTTGTGAAGGACAGCCAGTCACGCAGTGCCGGAACTTCGAGCGACACCGGCGCGTCCGCAGGTGACCTTCGCAGGCTCGCGCCGACTAAGCCCGCGGCTTCCGCCAGAACCACAAATCCCACAGACTCCGCCCCAGACAGTTCGATCAGCGTTTCGACCAGATCCGACAGGGCTATCTTCCCGGGTCCTTCCGGAGTCGCGTCAAATCGCACCATCGCGGAAAAATCCCCCGCTCCCACAAGCGCGTACAGTGTTTCTACTCGCGGAACGAGCATGCCCTCCTCGACCACATAATCCGGCATTGCGTGCGGATCGTTGGTGGGCAGCATGATTGCGCAGCCGCCAGCGGCCAGAAATTCGCCAAATCGGTTGCGGCAATCGGCGAATCCTTCCCCAAATGCTCCGAGGCCCAGCCCAAACGTTCCACTTGGAAACGAAAGAGGACGACAATCTTTTTCAGTAAAACCGGCGGCGCCGATTTGTTCCGGATAACCAATAACCGTGCACGACAGCGGCGTAGTTGCGGGTTGCGGATACAACTGGTACCTCGCACCCGCCCGCGTCAATTGCGTGCCCGCGGTTGGAACCGGCGTCACCGATGTTTCCGCGGCATTACTCAATAAAAATGCAGCCAAACCCGCAGCCTTCAGGATGGTTCGCGTGATATCGCTGGGATTGCTGACAGATAGGTTGCCCTTCACTGACTTCAGCCGCTTGTAGTGATTCAGCAACACGCGAATCCCAAGCGAACTGATGTAATCGACTCCCGCAAAGTTGAGAACGATCTGATGAGACCCGGCGCGCACCGCACTTTCAATCGTGTTGCCAACGTGTTCGGCCCAGGTAGCGTCCAGGCGGCCGGTGAGGCGGAGTTCGAGCAACTCACCTCCGGGATGATGTGTGATTTCCATCAGCGAATCACCCTGCTGGCCGTGGATATCAGCTCGGGTGGAATCCCGATTTTATAAGCATCCGCGACCTTGAGATTTACGATGTAACTCAGTTTGGGAACGGAAACAAACGGAATATCCGCGGTCCGCTCACCCCGTAAAACACGCGCCGCGAGCATGCCGGACTCCACGCCATTGTCGGTGTAATCGCGCGCTACGATCATCAGCGGTCCCATGTCCGCAAGGGTGGGAGAGTAGGCGATCACCGGCAAGCGCGCCCGCTTGGCGGCTTCCATGACTGCCGGAAAACTGGAGGAAATCAGGTTGTCACTGATCTGCGTGAGCACATCGAGATGGCGGCTGGCGAGCGTGGTCGCCGCATCGCTCACTTCACTGGTGGTGCTGATGCCGACCGAGTCAAATTCAAATCCCGCCTCTTTCGCGGCCTTCTCAAGCTTTTCTTTATCGAAGACCGAATTAATTTCCGCGGGAGTAAACAGCGTCCCAAGACGTCGCGCCTTCGGCAAGCATGCCTTCAGCGCCGTCAACATCTCCTTCACCGGCTGGTCCAGGTACGCGCCGGTAACGAACGGCAAGTGGTCGGTGTCGCTTTTCCCCGCCTTCACAATGAAAGGATTGGAAACCAGAGTGAACACAATCGGTGTGCCCCGACCGCGCAGAAGCGCATTCTGCAAACTGGGAGTGCTCGCCGTGATCATCAGGTCCGTACGTTGCGTGATGGCATTATCGATGATGCTGCTCAGCGTGGCGATATCTCCCTGGGCTGTGTGGCGGCGAAGTTCGAAATCCTTTCCGATTACCAGACCCGATTTCTCCAGGCCGACCATCAATCCCGCACGAGTCAGCTCGGCGTTGGGTGTATCGATGTACTCGATCAGGTCCACCATCATTTTTCGCGGCAATGGACCGGTGCCGTTTCCAGCCTTGCCAGAGTCGCCCATGGAAGCGACCGGTTGATCTTTCTGGTGAACTCCCGAATCGTCCCGGACGGCACGGGCGCCCTGGACCACCGAATCCGGCAATTCCCAGTGGTCGCGGAGGCCTTTCAGAGCTACGCGATTTACTTCCAACCTGACCGGCATCACGTTATCCACGGGTATTTGTGAGATCGCGCGACCATCCAGAATATCGGCTGCCAGCTGGCCTTCTGTGTGACCCAAGGCAAGGTAGTCCGCGCCCAGATCAAATAGCGAACCCTTATTAATGCTGCCTGGCAACGAGGTGAACACAGGCACTCGCGCACGTTTCGCGGAGCTCATGATGGTGTCCATTGCCAGTGTCACGGTCTGGTCGGGACTGATCCAGAGCGCTTCCACGTTGCGCGACAGCAGGGATGCTATCGCTTCTCCCACGGAAGTGGAGTTCTCCGCGTTCGCTTCCACCAAAGTAATGCCCAGTTCAGAGCAAACAGCACGCGCGAGCTTCGTTGCGGCAACCGAGTTGGCTTCGGTGGGATTCCACACAAGGCCAACGGTCTTCAGGCCCAGCCTTAACTGTTTGGCTAGCCGAAAGGCATCTCCTATGGGAGGCAAACTGCCCAAGCCCGCCATGTATGGGGGATGGTCCAGGTGGTTGGCACGGTTCACCCCAACGCCAGCCTCATACGGGTCGGTGACCAGTCCGAACACATGCCGTCGCGGCGGACTGGCAAATCGATTGGCATTCGCGATGGTCTGCATCGTCACGGTGGAAACCGAAATGACCAAGTCGTTGTCCGCGCTGGTCACTTCTTTGGCAATCGCATTCGCCGTGGAAATATCACCTTCGGCGTTGTAGCGATGCAGCACGATGCGTCCACCGTCCACATACCCTCGTTCCTTGAGCGCTGCAAGTACTCCCGTAACCCCATCTTCAAGTACGGAGATGGAAGTGTGCTGTACCAGCGCGACGCGCAACGGACGGGCAACTTGGGAGGGTGCGGCCGCACTGCGATTGCGGGACGCCAAATCGGAATACAGCAAGATGGCGGCGGCCCCCGCTATCAGCAGCAGGCCCAAACCAATGCTCTTCAATGTGGCCGTGATTTTGTTCATTTTTTATGCAGTTCATACATCCAGCAGACAGCCTCTGCATGGATTCCGACAAACAAATCAAATAGGACGAGCGATGCCTAATCCGGCGGAGCCGCGCGCCAGATCCTCCAACAGGGAGGCAATCGAGGAACTTACATTACGCGAAATTGTTTCAATTTTGGAGAGGGTTTCGATCCACTCCGCGCGCAACTCAATTTGCGCCGGCGCCAACACAACGCTCAGCAGGCCGCAGGCGTTCGCCAGGCTGACCAGCATAATGTCGCGGACCTCTGGAATGTCATCCTCGAGAACCGCCTGGGCCAAACGCGACGTGATCTGCTGGTGGTGCGCGCCATCGATGACGCGCAACCGCTCCACATCAATCACCCACAGGAACTTGGACGCTTCTTTCCTGATAATTCCCCGTTTCACCAGCAGCGACAGCGCTTCGCCCTCGAAATCGTTACGCTGGAAGAAAATCTGCTCCACGCAATCGCGGACTTTGTAGGGAACAGCCCCTTTGGATAGGGCCGCCAGCAATTCATCTTGAATGGGATTGCCCGTAGGCGTGCTATTGATCACAGTGACGGTATCGACATCCGTATCGATGCGTTCGGCAAGGGCCAGATCGAACAGCACCGCGCCAGCTAATGCGTAACGCACGCCATACTCGGAACCGCCCTCCAGGCACCCGGTACGTGGATTGATCGTCAGCAGCACGACCTCTTCGAGCAGCGTCAACACGGCAGTTCCTCTTGAATATCCATCAGATTGCGCAGGCCGCTGATTTCCAATACCTGTTTTACGCGTGGGCCGGGCGAACAGACTTTGAACTGGCGGTGAGCGCCACGAGCCGATCGCGACCCCTCCAGCAGCGAGGCCAGCCCGGCGCTGGAAATGTATTCAATGCCCGAACAATCGACCGCAACCAGGTCGTGAGCGGCGACAGCCGCCAGAAACATAGCCGTCAACTCGCTCGCGGTGACGCTGTCGACGCGTCCCCGCACCGAGACAACGTGCCAATCGCCTCGGTCTTCTGTAGCTAGTTGCATCCCCGTCATGGGTTCCACATCCTACAACAAATTGGAAATGTTCGTTGCCTTGTTTTTCGCACGGCCTGTTGAAATGGACCGCGTTTACACTGAAATAAGCGGCCATGTGCTACTGCATCGAATTCGCCCAATCGTACGTCAGATAACGAATCGTTCAGACCACTCGCTTGATGAGAGTGACGCGGTTGGCGCCGTCGCGGCGCTCATACGTCATTTCGTCGGTCAATTCGCGCAGCATGTGAATCCCCAGCCCCCCGATGGGCCGATCTTCGATGGCCAAAGAAAGATCCGGAGGCGTGGCTGCCAGTGGATCGAACGGATGTCCATCGTCTGCAACCACCATCGTCAATTTGCTTGCGTCCACGGACAGCTCGATGTCAATCGTGTGCGCGTCGGCGTCGTCGTACCCGTACTTGATGCAATTGGTCACCAGCTCCTCAATCGCTAAAATGACCAGAAAGACGACATTCGGCGCAACTTGCCGTTCAGCCAGCCAAGCTTCGGCAGCCTCACTGGCTGGCGGAATTGCCTCCACCGTATTGACCACACGCAAGTTGAAGGTTTCAGGCATAACGATTCAAAGCTCCGCGGTGTTCCCTCGTTAACAGGCGGGCGCTCCATGATGAAATCGCACCCGCCCAGCCCAATCTCAATGCCCACGGCGACTTGCGCCGTTTTCGCCAGCGAAGAATCCAGCGGAATGCACTGCGACGTGTACCGGACGAACTTTTCGCAAAGATACCGTCCTAAACGATGGCCGCCAATGCAGCTTCACGGGTGGGATACATCGGGAAAAACATTTTCAGGCCGCTTACTCCGAATAGATCCACGATTTGCGGAGAGACCGAATACAAAGCCAACTTGGCATTTTGCTTCCGGCAGCGTTTGGCAGCCATCAGCAGGACCCGCAGGCCGATGCTGCTTACGAATTGGACTTCGCTGAAATCGAGAATCAGGGCCGGCGGAGTCGCGTCCAGCGCGGAGCCTATCTTTGCCTCTACATCTGCGGAAGTTACGTTGTCCATTCGCCGCGGTATCTGAAGGATGCTCGGTTCTGCCATAGTCCCCATCATGCGATCCATCGATTTTTATTCGACGCAGTTTATCCCTAGTTAGAACCCCGGCACAATCACAAAGTTCGACTGTCCCCACTGGAACGGGTCACAGGTCTAGCCCAACTTGTCCCGCTCCATCAGGGACCGGCAGATCAAGGCCGCGCTGCATGCCGCATAGCGTTTGTGACGGAGCGAAATCTGCGAGTAACACACCACCGAATAAGTCCATTCCAACATGGCGATCCAGTAGGGCGCGATATCTTGCTCGAAGAGGGTGGCCCGGTCGGCACACCGGCGAAGGAACGTGATACCCGCGTACGCGCGCTCCACACGGGGATCGTCCCCGTGATAACGAAGCGGCGGAAGTTCGTCCAGCCGTGTGACGCTCGTCAGCCCTTCCTCGAATTCCAACAAATGGCGCAAGTCGTCATCGGACTCCAACCGGGTCATTTCAAACTTCAGGATTGGCTCCATGCGGGCGAAATCGGAAACCACATTGCGCGGACGGGTTTCGGAAAAATCAATGATATACAGGTTGTCTCGCTCATCCACCAGAACATTTTGCAAATTCAAGTCCCCGTGGCAAATCGCCGTGTACCACAAGCGAGACTCGGCGGCGCGCCGGGGATACTCGTGCTTCAGAAAATGAAAGGGATTCGGCAACTCCAGGCCGAGCTCGGGACAGGAGAAGCTTGGTGAGTCGGCTGAAATGCCCAGCTCTCGTTCCGCAACTTCGATCAGAGACGGAAACAGCCGCAACGGCGTGTGATCCCGGTACAGCGATACCTGCTCCCACTTCGGTTGCGCGTACCAGGGTTTCAATACGTGCGTAAGCAATCGTTCGAATAGCCCCAACATTTCCGGGATTGGACGCTTCAGGTAATGTTCGCGCAGCCATACCAGGTCACTTTCCGGCCCGTTGATTCCCAGGAAGTTGTATCGCAGTCCCGCCCATTCTCCATACTGCTCGCTTCCGAGGACCGTGGTCCCATTATTCAAAATAAAACGGGAGACGTATTCGCGGTTGGCGCGTTGCTCCCGCGCAGTCAGAGCGGTCGGCCCGATCTTTAAGACAGTCGGCAGTGTGCGGCGGCCGTCACGATCGTAAGCAACTGCACGGAATGTCTTGGACATATACCCGCCGTGCAGCGGCGTCAGGGTAACGGAGCGGCAATCGTGGTACAACCTGCGAACGATCGATTCCCATTCCCCGCGCCACTCGCCTCCGGGCTCAACTAAGACCTGCAAAAGTTTTTCCGCGCCGCTCATCACCGCGGTGGGAACAAACACCCAGATCCGGGCGCGCGAAAGCTGGCCGCAATCGCGGATTCCGATCACGTCACGCAAGACATCCAGCGTCGCCAGGGAACGCACCGCGTCGCCCAAGTCGGTTCGCCCGGCACTGGCGCCTGTCTCCTCCAGAGTAATGGCTCCGCCCACGATGTGCCGCCCTGAAGGAAGCGAAATCGGATCCGGCCATTTTTCGAGCCGCCCAGCCGAATCGATGAATCGAAGTTTCTCGGTGTCGTATGCGACTCCGGTCGCTACCACGCCACGATGACCGCCCGCGGTTTCGGCCACAGCCACATAGCCGAGTGCCGCTAGAGAGTCGTTCGCGGGGAGAACTTCGAAAAGGCCGTCGAGCGCTTCTGTTAAAGAGATTGTTTTTTTTCCGTCCATCTCGACCAGGTAAGAGGGCGAGCCGCTCATGCCCAGTCCCATCGAGACCTGCACAGGCAGCAGAACGGAAGCCTCGCCAACAACAAAATCGCAGACCGCATCTCCATCCGCGCTCAGAACACCGGCGAAATAGGGGGTGCTGACAAACGGGCCCGT
>Ga0105240_10009935_pt1 | contig 13418 bp, 12 predicted proteins | sample KBSC54metaG_FD_80426 | JGI IMG/M metagenome (GOLD analysis project Ga0105240, IMG submission 80426) | Corn rhizosphere microbial communities from Kellogg Biological Station, Michigan, USA - KBS C5-4 metaG | ecosystem: Host-associated > Plants > Roots > Rhizosphere > Soil | place: Michigan, USA... | reverse complement strand
GGATGTTGATGGAGCTGTCGGAAGGACACTAGGTCGCTACCGGACGCGAATGCTTCAGCCCGACGCGACGCTGCACCAGCAGGCGCCAGGCATAGAGTCCAAGCAGCACGCCACCCACTGCGAATACGATGTCTCCGGGGACGCGCAACCACACGAGCGTCTCCATCAGTTTCGAATGGACGACATCCGGTGAGCGCGCGTACCACATACCGCGCGAGATCGACGCGGCAGCCTGGTAGATACCCGCCGGAACGAGGCTCATGAACACCATCATGCCGAGCCCGATATTGAGACTCCAGAAACTCCAGGCGAGCAGCCCGTCAGCGTGCCGCGAGCGATCGTAGAGGCCGCGCAGGCAGAACAGCATGAGACCGATGCCCAACATCCCGTAGACCCCGAAAAGCGCTGCATGGCCGTGTGCGGGCGTCAGGTTCAGGCCCTGCACGTAGTACAGGGAGGCGGGAGGATTGATCGTGAAGCCCAGCAGGCCGGCGCCGACCGTGTTCCAGAATCCGACCGCGACGAAGCACAGGATGGGCCACCGATAAGCCGCGACCCACGGAGCGGCCTTCGAGCGCTGGTAGTTGTGCCAACCTTCGACGCCCAGTAGCGCCAGGGGGACTACCTCGAGTGCCGAGAACACCGCACCTACGGCGATGACCGAGGTGGGGGGTGCCGGTCCAGTACAGATGATGCAAGGTGCCGAGTATGCCGCCGAACAGGAACACGATGGTCTCGGCGACGATTGCGCGATTCGCGCTCCGCGCCGCGACGAGGCCCAGCCGCGTGAAGATCAGGGCAACCACCGCAGTCGCGAACACCTCGAAGAACCCTTCCACCCACAGGTGTACGAGCCACCAACGCCAGTACTCGATCATCGAGTAGTGCGTGTGCTGCCCCCAAGTGAGTGAGGTCGCATAGAAAGCGCCGATGCAGGTCGCCGAGAGGAACACCATGGCAATCAGGCCACGGGTCTCAGACGGGCGCTTGAGCGCCGGCCACAATGCGCGGCCCAGCAGGAACAGCCAGAACAACAGGCCGACGAAGAGCAGGCACTGCCAGACCCGACCCATGTTGGTATATTCGAGGCCCTGCGCGCCCAGCCAGAAGTCGAAATGGAAGCCGGCGTGAGCGAGGCTGCCAAGCCAACCGCAAGCCGTCGAGCCCACGACGATGAGCAAGAGCGCGTAGAAGAGCGCGTCGACTCCGAGTTTCTGCAGCTTCGGCTCGTGACCTGCAAGGAGCGGCGCGATATACAGGCCGGTGGCCAACCAGGCGGTGGCGATCCAGAACACGCCGAACTGCGTGTGAATGCTGCGGCTCACCGTGTACGGCAGCAATTGGGCGAGCGGCAAACCGAAGAACGAGCGGCCTTCCACCGCGTAGTGGGCCGTGATCGCACCCATTCCAATCTGCACCAGAATCAGTCCGATGACGACGAAGAAGTATTTGCGAGTCGCCTTCATCGAAGGTGTTGCAACGAGTTGCAGCAGCGGATCGCCGCGCGGCGGGGTCGGTACCTCGCCTTCAGGGAAGGCGCTGTGCCACCAGATCATTGCTGCAATGCCCGCTATCAACAGGATGATGCTGACAACGGTCCAGATCGCGCTGCCGTCGGTCATGGAGTTGCCGACCAGCGGCTCATGAGGCCAGTTGCTGGTGTAGGACACGCCAGTCTTGCCCGGGCGATCGGTCGTGGCCGACCAGCTCGACCAGAAAAGGAAGGCAGCCAGCGCAGTGCGATCTTCTCGGGAAGGTAACGCATCGTCCGGCATAGCGTATTGGGTGCGCAGCGCGCTCAACCCGGGAGCCTGTCCGAACAAGTCCTTGTAGTGGTTCGCCACCAGGCCGATGGCCCGGGTACGCTCGCTCGAAACCGTGATGACGCCACTGGCGGCATCGTAGGTGTTGGCTCGCATTTCCGACTTGAGGCGGGCGTCGATGCCCGCTTGTGCCGATACATCCAGGGCGCCGTATTCACGGCCGTATGTGTCGATTGCGATGATGTCACGCAGCGCGCTCGCTTCACGGTGCAACCAGTCCGCCGACCAGTCCGGAGCGACGTAGCTGCCGTGACCCCAGACCGTGCCCAACTGTTGGCCACCGGCCTTGAGCCAGGCTTGTTGGCCGCGCTGGACCTGCGGGAATAAGAGTTAGTGCCTACGTGCTACGGCGGTAGATTCGACTTTTTGCAGGAAGTCGGTCGCGCTTTTTGTGACGCCCTCGGTATGGGCTTTGATGACGCCCTCCGGGTCGACCAAGGTGATCAGCGCCGAGTGATTGAAGCTCTGGTCCGGCAACTTACGATAACGGACGCCCAGAACGGCAGCCAGGGTACGTACATCGGCAGCGCTCGCTCGCGCGACGATCCAGCGTGGATCTTCGATGTGATGGTCCTGTTTGAACGTTTGCAGTGCCTGTGGAGTATCGCGGTCCGAATCGAGAGACAGCATGAGGATCGTGAGGTTGTGTCGTGCTTTCTGCGTGAGATGCCTGTCGATGTTCTGCAGTTGCACGGTGATCATCGGACATACACTGGAGCATTGGCTGTAAAAGAGTGTGATCAATGCCGGTTTGCCACGGAGGTCCGCCAGCGCCACTGTAATGCCGTCCGCGGCCTGGAGCGGAATCTGTAGCCTGTAAAGCGAGTCGCCCGGGAGCTCCTCGGCCAGTGCTGCCGTCATGAACAGGCAGATGAGACATTTGCTGATCAACCGCATCAAGGCGTGGCATCCTGTGCGCAACGAAAGCCCAGCACACGACCTGTCGAGCGAGCTTCCAGCGCGCTCAGATAGGCGATCCGCATCAGGACGGGATAATTCTCCCGGTCCTGCGCGCTCAGAGCCCCAGCACCGCAGAAGACCAACTTGTCCGGATCGCCCTGGGTGCGGCTGTCACCGCTGACCATCAGTGAGCCGAAATCCTCCACCCACTCCCAGATCAGGCCGTGCAAATCCTGTACTCCATAGATATTGGCGCTGCCCGAGCCCACAGCGGGCAAGGGCCGGCCAGCGGGCCTTGCATACCACTCGAGAATGCGCTCGCGCCAGGCCGGGCTCGAGCGCGCATCTGTGTGCCTCTCATCGGCGGCGGCGGCCAACTCCCACTCGTACCAGTTCGGCAGGCGCGCTCCGGCGGCAGCGCAGTAAGCACGCGCGGCAAACCAACTTACGCGTGTGACCGGCTGTTGGGCGAGCGCGCCCTTCCCCAATGCGTCGGGCGCGGACCAGTGAGACAAATACTCTTTGTCGGCGAACAGGGTCGCAATGCGATCGCGACGCCATTGTGGGTGGGTTCGGACGAACTCCAGGAACTGCGCGTTGGTGACCGGAATTTTGCCCAAGCGGAAGGCTGTGACATGGACGCTCTGTTTACCGGGAGCCGGTGCGAGCACCGGAGCGAAGTCGCCGGCGGGCACAGCGGCGCTGTCGGCCGGTGCGGAGTTGGCCCCGGCTGCCGCGGAGTTGGCCCCGCCGGCTGCCGCGACGTTGGCGCCGCCGACTGAGACGATTGCGAGCAACAGGCCTGTCACGATGGTGCGCACGACGGCGGACGCATTCAGTTGGCCGCGCCGGGTGGGCGGGCTGTCGTCTTGCGGGTCTGGGCCAGCTCCTGGGCCGTGTAGCGGAGGCCTTTGTTGCCCCAGGAATGGGACACATAAGTCAGGATGTTGGCGAGCTCGTCGTCATTCAACTGGCTCATGGGAGGCATGACGGAGTTGAAGGTCTTGCCGTTCACGGTGACCGATCCGGACAAGCCGTTCAGAACGATTTTGACGGCCCGGTGCGGATCCTTGGCGAGCAAGTCGGACCCGGCCAGCGGTGGGAACACGCCCTCCAGTCCCTGCCCATTGGCCTGGTGGCACACCGAGCATGTTCCGGCGAACAGGGCCTCTCCCGCCTTGATCTGCTGCTCCAGGGTGAGCGTCCCCTTCTCGGCGGCCGCGGTCACCTGGCTGACGACTCTCAGGTCCTTGGCCTTGTCGCCCAGGTAAACCGAGTCGATCTCCTTGCCGGAGTACACCAGTTTGTTGTCCGGGCCGTTGACTTTCAGGATCGCGAGCGCGCCCTTGTTGAAGGCGCGGAATATGGAATGGTCCACCAGCACGAAACTGCCGGGGACGATGGTGTGAAACTCCGCGATCGCAGCTCCGCCGGAGGGAATGATGGTGGTTTGGACATTCTCCTGGAAGTGAGAGCCGCCTTCGTACCAGACCCGGTCGAAGATCTCGCCGATCACGTGGAACGAGGACACCAGGTTCGGCCCGCCGTTGCCGACAAAGAGGCGGATGCGCTCGCCCACTTTCGCGGTCAGCGCGCGCTCGCCGACCAGGGAGTTCTCGCTACCGTTGAAAACGACATAAGTGGGTTTCTCGTCGATCGCCTTCTGCATGTCAAACGGCTGCAGCCCCTTCTCTCGATATTTCCCCACCGTGTAGAAATCGCCCTGCATCACGTAGTACTCGTGATCCACTCGCGGCAGTCCTTCGGGGGGCTCTACCAACATGAGGCCATACATTCCATTGCCGACGTGCATACCCACCGGCGCGGTGGCGCAGTGGTAGACGTAGATGCCTTTGTTCATCGCCTTGAACGAAAACTGGGACTCGTGACCGGGGGCGGTAAAGCTGGACGCGGCCCCACCACCCGGTCCGATCACACCGTGCAGGTCGATGTTGTGTGGCATCTTGTTGTCGGGGTGGTTCTTGAGATGAAACTCGACGGTGTCGCCTTGCCGGACGCGGATGAAGCTGCCCGGAACAGTGCCGCCGAATGTCCAGAACGTGTAGCGCACGCCCTCGGAGATTTCTTTCTCGACCTCGCGGATCTCGAGCTCTACGATGACCTTGGCGGGTTGTGACCGTCCCGTCGGTGGCGGAACGTTCGGTGGAGAAGTCAGTACGGCGTGGACCACAAAATCCGAGGACGCCACAGCGCTACCTGGCAGAAGCGCAAACGCCAGCAGGACAACTGTTGCGAGTACTGTGGCTCGCAGCAACGATGGCGGGTCAACCAGGCTTGCCATCGACGCGGGGCGACCAGAGGATCGGCGCATAGACATAGATGAAAACTCCGAATGCCAGTGTCCAGCAGGTCGCACTGACGAGAATGACCGCCTCGTAAGGCAGATTCAGAACGCCCAGTCCGAACACACGACCCAGCGCGGCCCCGAGAAGCAACAGGTATCCCAACGCAATCGCGGGCTCCACGACGAGCGGTCTGCCCGTATGCCCCAACGCTGCCCGGGTCATTACAGCGAGGATCATGGTCGCGAGCGCTCCGACTGTCAGCGCGTGCAACCAGAAGGCCGACGTCGCGAAGCCTTCCAGAATGGCCAGGGCCTTCAGTGCGAACCCGACCGGAAGCCATACATACCCGAGATGCAGCACCCAGACGATCGGGCTGCGCAACGAGGCAAGGCTACGCCACTGCAACATGCGCACTGCCTGGAGCACCGCGACGAGGCCCGCCAACACGCCTGCCGCGCGGCTGTCCCGCCAGAGGATATCGACGGGGATCACTGCGGCCATCGAGACTATCGTGATCGGGCCAATGATGGGCCAAGTGCGGATCAGGGCCGGGCTACCGCTCGAGCGCAGTGCGTTGCCGGTGAATGTGGGGATGATGCGGCCGCCGATAATCGTTACCAGCAGCAGTGCGATATCGATGGCTATCAGGATGGAGCGGAAGGCCAACGTGGGATCGCGGCGCAGGAGTGCCCAATGGAATGTTGCGTTGCATGCGGCGAACAGGGCGAGCACCAGGAGCAATACAGTGTTGCGGTTGCCCGATCGCAGCAAGGAGGGTGCGATGAAAACCCCGAGCAACACCGGGAACGCGACGTCCGTGAGCATGACGGCCAGGGCGAGCCCGGCACCCGCCGTTGCGATCAGGACCCTTGCCGCCAACCAGAGCACTGTCAGTATGAGTAACGGCGCGCCGGAGAAGCCGCGTTGGCCGGTCCAACTCGGAACGGCGGTCAGGAGAAACCCCGCGATGGCCGCCGCCACGAAGCCGAACGTCATCTCGTGCGCATGCCACAGAGTGGGCGGCCACCCGCTAGGCAGGGGCACTCCGTATCCCCAGATCAGGACCCATAGCGGGATGAGGAGGAGTGCCGCGATGCCGGCGGCCAGAAATGTCGGACGGAAGCCGCTGGCGAGGAGACTGGGGCGCTTCGGTCCCGGCGAGACCGCGGGTAGGGATGAGATCGACATGACGGCATTTTAGGGGCCGGCCCTGCCGGCTACGTCGTGGCTTATACTTAGAATGCGGACTGCGGGCTGCGCCCCAGCGAACTGCCCAATGCCCATCGCAATGCTCACTCTCGCTTACTCGTCTTCGGGATCGACGACTGTGCGCCCTGCGTCCTCCAGGTCGTCGTATTGGCCGGAGTTAACCGCCCAGAATAGAGCCGCGACCGCGGCGACCATCAGGACCATGCCGAGGGGAATGAGGAGGAACACGATGTTCACGGTCGCGCTCCACGCGGACGGGCGAGGCGGGCGGCGTTGAGCACGACGAGGAGCGAGCTCATCGACATGCCGATGGCCGCGACCCAGGGGGCGATCCATCCCATTGCGGCTAACGGGACGGCCGCAAGGTTGTAGGCGAGTGCCCAAGCGAGGTTCTGGCGGATCGCAGCGCGCATCTGGCGCGCGGTGCGGATTCCTTCAGCCAGAGTTGTGAGCGAGTCGTTCAACAGCAACAGGTCGCCGGCCGCTTGTGCGACGGCGGATCCGCGTGCCATGGCGCAGGATACGGATGCCGCGGCCAGGACCGGTCCGTCGTTGATGCCGTCACCTACCATGAGGATGTTGGATCCCGCGGCTTGGCGCTGTTGGACCAGGGCCAACTTCTGTTGCGGTGTCAGGCGGCCCAAGGCGTCTTGAATGTGGAGCTGGCGGGCTACCGTATCCACCCTCGTCTGCTCGTCGCCACTGGCGATGGCGACCTGGAGGCCCAGGCCGCGCAATTGCTCCACCGCGAGGGCGGCGTCGGGGCGCAGGCCATCGGTCAAGCTGAAAGTTGCGGCCAGGCCTTGCGGAGTACCTAGGAAGATGCCGGTGGGGGCGAACTCGGCGTGCGGGTCGGCGCACTCGGCGCTGGCGGCATCGCTGTTGGCGGTGGCGCTGGCAGTCGCAGAGGTGCGCTCGGGAGTGCCGGGGGCGCCGGCGTGTGGGCGTGTCAGGTCCATCACGAACTGATGGGTTCCCAGCCGCCACCAGGTTCCGTTGATCCGGCCCTCCATACCTTTTCCGGGGAATTCCTCCAGGGAGTCCGCCGTTACATTCTTATTCGCGTGCGCGCGGAAAGCGACGGCGATCGGATGGTCAGAGACGCTCTCCAGGGCAGCGGCGATCTGCAGTAACGCGTCGCGTGAGTACTCACCCTTGATGTCGGTCACTTCCACGACAGGCGCGCCACACGTCAGTGTTCCGGTCTTGTCGATGACCATGACATCGACGCGAGCCAACCGCTCGAGCGCGTCAGGCCGGGTCACCAGCAGGCCGAGACGCGCCAGTCGGGCGGTGGCCGCGGCGATGGCCGCGGGCGTCGTGGGGGATAAGGCGCAGGGGCATGTCACAACCAGTACTGCCAGGGCTGCCGGCAGCGCGCGTGTTGGCTCGGCGAAGAGCCAGAACAACGCTGCAGCCAGTGCCAGTGACACTGTCAGCACTACAAACCATGATGCAACACGATCGGCCGCTTGGGTAATCGACGGGCGGGCGGCCTGCGTGCGCTCGAGAAGTCTCACCAGGCTCGCCAACATGGATTCGGACGTGCGGGTCATTGCGATCACCCGTGTCGGACGCCCGACATTGATCGCGCCGCCCAACAGCGATTCACCCGTTCGCTTGGCTATTGCAGTCGACTCGCCGGTGAGCAGAGACTCATCCACGACGGTGTCGCCCTCGACCAGGCGGCAATCGACGGGAATCACGGCACCCTTGGGTATCGAGAGCAGATCGCCTGGCCTGATGAGCTCGGGAGAGATTCGCTCGGTAGTGCCATCCGCGGCTATGCGGGCCACGGTCGACGGGAGGCTGCGTGCGAGAGCTTCCGTGGCGCTCAAGTTTCGTTGGCGGACGGTCATTTCGACAAAGCGTCCGGCCAACAGAAAGAAAATGAACATGGTCACGGAGTCGAAGTAAATCTCCCCCGCCCCACGCAGCGTGTTGATGACGCTCGCCGTATAGGCGATCGCCAGGGCCAACGCAACCGGAACGTCCATTCCGAGCGAGCCCCGGCGAATGTCACGGAGTGCTCCGGTGAAGAAAGGCGATCCGCAGTACACCAATACGGGGGTCGCTATGAGTAAGCCGGCGAGCTTCAGATATTGCGCGATCGCGGGATCGATGCCATGCGAGCCGGCAGCGTAGATGCAATAGACGAACATCATCGTTTGCATCATGCCCAGGCCGGCAAGTCCGATTCGCTTCAGTGCGAGCCGATGCTCTGCGCGTTGTGCGGAGGCGGCCGTCACACCACCGAGCGGTAGCGGTTTGAAACCCGCGCGCGTGACTGCATCGAGAATCTTCTTCAGAGCGATGGTTGTCGGGTCCCAATCGACCGCAGCCCTGCCGGTAGCCGCGTTGACGGAGATATGCTCGACACCGGGAAGCGCACTGATCGCACGCGTCACGGCACGCGAGCAGTTGGCGCAGCGCATGCCTTCGATGGCAAAGACGGTGTGCGAGACACCCCGAGCGCTCCAACTCGCGTGACCTAGGGACGATAGGGAGGCGTGGGCGACGTGGTCCATTTCGAGCCCGTCAGGTGATGGCCGGGGTGGCGGATGCGGCCGGGGCCGAAGTGCCGGGCGGGACCGCGGCAGCGGTGCCGGAGACGGGCGCGGCTGCCGCGGCGCGGGCGGGCCGCGCGTCGATAGTTATAAGGTCCAGCTCTCCGAGCACATCCTTGCGGACGCTCCAGGCCCCCGCGACATCTGACAACTCGAGGTGCCAGTGCCCAGACGCCACGACACCACAATGGCCTTCATACGCTGCACCCGTGCGGGGCAAGCGTACTTGCCGATCAAGGTCGGGGTGTGTGGCGTGAACCAGTTTCAGAGTCAGATCCGAGGGCAACGGGCCATCGAGCTGCAGCGTCACTCGACATGTGCCGGTCGCAGGCAGCGTCTGGACCGTGGCATGGACATTCAGGTCGGCGGCTCGGCGGGCATCGGCGAAATCGCGATCGAGGCTCATGCCCTCCCAATGATATTCATCGGGGAGCGTCGGATCGCCGCGTGTGAATGCAATGACTGCAACCCCTACGCTGGCGAAGATCGCGAAAAGCGGCAGGCCGATCGTCACGAGCAACCCGGAGTTGATCGATTTCCTCGTCATGGTGCGACTCACTTTGCCGGCGCGATGAATCGAGCCTTGGAGCTTGCGTACAACGTCGGCTCATCCACGGCACGAATCTCGAAGAACACGGTTTCGGATCCCATCGGGTCGTACGCGCGTCGCCGGACACGGATGGCGGCCGGAAACACCTCACCGCTGCGCACCGAAAAGATGGCAGGGTCGGGATCCAATGCCAATGCTCCAGCACCGCGGACGACGACAGCGAACCGATGCGGATGCTCCGTCTTGTTCATGATCTTCAGGTCGTACACATTCTCGACCCGACCGTCATCCAGCATGCGATACAACGCATTGCGATCGCGAATGACGTCGAGCGCGACGGGCTCGCGCAACGCAAGGGCAATGCCAAACGCCGTTATCAGAGCGCCCAACAGACCCGCATACATCAAGACACGCGGGCGAAGAATGCGGGTCGGCTGGTGGTTCAGCGCATGCTCGGTCGTGTAGCGAATCAGACCGCGAGGGTATTGCATCTTATCCATGATGCTGTCGCACGCGTCGACGCAGGCGGCGCAGGCGATACACTCATATTGCAGTCCCTTGCGGATATCGATGCCCGTAGGACAGACCTGGACGCACCATGTGCAATCCACGCAAGCACCCATCGTACCGGGAGCAGGCTGCACGCCGCGGCGTCTCGGCCCGCGTGGCTCCCCACGAGCCGCATCGTAGGTGATGATCAGGGTATCCTTATCGAACATCGCGCTCTGGAAGCGCGCGTAAGGACACATGTACTTGCAGACCTGCTCACGCAAATAGCCGGCATTGCCGTAAGTGGCGAATCCGTAGAAAACGATCCAGAAGGTCTCCCAAGGCCCGAGTGAAGCCGAGAACAGCTCGCCAGCGAGGGTGCGGATGGGAGTGAAAAAGCCAACAAACGTGAAGCCGGTCCAGGCCGCGAAGCTGATCCAGAGCACCTGCTTCAGCAATTTGCGGGAGAGTTTGAACGCGGTCCAGCGGCCGCGATCGAGCTTCATCCGCTCATTCCGGTCACCTTCGACGACTCGCTCCATCCACAGGAACACCTCGGTCCACACGGTCTGCGGGCATGCGTATCCGCACCAGAGCCGCCCGGCCAGCGATGTGAAAAAGAACAGCGACAGCGCCGCGATGATGAGCAGGCCAGTCAGGAAAATGAAATCCTGCGGCCACATGACCAGGCCGAGGACGTAAAACTTGCGCGCGGGCAGGTCAAAGAGGACCGCCTGCCGGGCGTTCCAGGTGAACCACGGGATGCAGTAGAACAAACCCAACAGTGCCCAGGCGGCCAGGGTGCGCAAGCGAGCGTAACGGCCGATGACTCCGCGTGGGTAGATTTTCTGCTGAGCGGCGTAAAGAGAGGATAGCCCGCCAGCGGCAGGGGCCGAGACTGGTTTCTCCTCCACCACGTTTGCGAACTCGGTTGGACTCATTGGGGCGCCTGCGGGACGGGTGAGCCGGCTACCTGCGCAGGAGTGCTGAGGTCCGCTCCACCGAGGCTGACGACATACGCCGCCAACAGCTTCACGCGCGTCTCGCCCAGGCGTTCCAGCTGTGCCGGCATCTGCGCCTGGCGACCCTTCGAAATCGTCTCACGCACGGTAGCGACCGCGCCGCCGTTCAGCCAGGTCTGATCAGTCAGATTCGGCGCACCGAGAGCCTGGGTCCCCCGACCGTCGGCGCCGTGGCAGGCAACGCAAATCACGGCGAACTTGGCACGACCATTTTCCATGTTTCCGGCGGACCCGTGGCGTCCCGACAGACTCAACACGTAGGCGAGCACGTCCTCAACCCCAGTGTCCCCTCCCAATGCCTCGCGCCAGGGCGGCATCACTGACGTTCTGCCATAGGAGATCGTCTGCACAATGGCTTCCGGCGTCCCACCGAAGAGCCAGTCCTTATCGGTGAGATTGGGGAATCCTGGCGCGCCGCGGGCATCCGAGCCGTGGCAGGTGGAGCAATTGTTCATGAACAGGTTCCGGCCTATGCGCAGAGCATCGGGATTATGTGCGAGCGCCGTCACGTCCTGGTGCTCGAAAGGCGCAAGCGTCCGCGCGAGAATGGCCTCGGCCGCAACCGTCTGTTCCTGGTACTGCTTCTGGGAGCTCCAGCCCGAAGTTCCATTGTAGTTGCCGAGGCCGGGATAGATCGCCAGGTAACCCAGGGCGAAAACGACCGTCAAAATGAAGAGCCACAACCACCAGCGTGGCAAGGGGTTGTTGAGCTCCCGCAGGTCTTCGTCCCAAACGTGTCCTGTCGTCTCTCCGGTCCCGGCGGTTTCGCCCGGACGGCGGCGCAGGCTGGCCAACAGGTACATGAGACCCGCTATGTTGGCGAGCGAGACTATGGCGACCAGAATCCCAACTATAGGTGTCATTGCACTTCACCTCGTGAAGGCACGCTGTGATAGTCGTCGTCCTCCAGGGGTAGTTGCGACAGCGACTCGAACAATGCGCGCCGGCGGGCGCTGTATGCCCATGCCCACAGTGCCATGAAGGCGATGAGCAGGACGCCGGCGACGATGCCGCGAACGAGGCCCGTAGCCGCAAGTATTTCAGGGCTCATCAGTGCCACTCCTTCGCAGCCAGGCCGAGACCTTGCAGATAGGCGATCAGTGCATCCATCTCCGACTTGCCCGCAACGGCGGCGGAAGCTTGGGTGATATCTTCATTCGTGTAGGGAACACCCAACTTGCGCATCAAGCGCAGCTTGTCCGGTGTCAGGCTTGGATCGACCTGTCGTTCCGCCAGCCAGCCGTAGGTCGGCATGTTGGACTCCGGAACGACGTCGCGCGGGTTACTCAGGTGCACCCGATGCCATTCATCGCTATAGCGTCCACCCACACGCGCGAGATCGGGACCCGTGCGCTTGGAGCCCCATTGAAAAGGATGGTCGTACACGGATTCGCCCGCGAGCGAATAGTGGCCATACCGCTCGGTTTCGGCGCGCAAGGGCCGGATCATTTGCGAATGGCAGTTGTAGCAGCCCTCGCGGATGTAAATGTCGCGACCTTCGAACTGCAGCGCCGTGTACGGTTTCACCCCGGGAGCGGGCGTGGTGACCTGGCTCGAGAAGTACAAGGGAACAATCTCGACCAGCCCACCGACGCTGATCACCAGCGCAATCAGCACTCCCAACAGGCCCGGGCGCTTTTCTACCGTTTCGTGTTTCATGATCAAATTTTCCGAAGCTCAAACAGGCTGGGGTATGGCGGCCAGGACAGGAGCGCCGCGTCGCTGTTGCGCCGTCTGGTAGAAGTTGTAGGCCAACAGGAACATTCCGCCGAGCACGATCAGTCCCCCCGCCAGCCGAACCTCGTAGTAGGGATAGGTCGCCTTGAGGGCTTCTACGAACGTGTACGTCAAGGTGCCGTCCGGATTCGTCGCACGCCACATGAGGCCCTGCGTCAGTCCGGCTACCCACATTGCCGACACATACAACACAATGCCCACGGTAGTGGTCCAGAAGTGCCAGTCGATCAAGCGGGTGCTCCACATGGCCTTCTGGCCGTACAGGCGCGGGATGAGGACATAGGTGGAACCGATGGTCATCATGGCAACCCAACCCAGTGCGCCCGAGTGCACGTGACCGATACCCCAATCAGTGAAATGCGAGAGCGCGTTCACCGTCTTGATCGACATCATGGGGCCCTCGAAGGTGGACATGCCGTAGAACGACAGCGACACGATGAGGAACTTGATGATCGGGTCGGTCCGCAGTTTGTCCCACGCCCCGGAGAGAGTCATGATGCCGTTGATCATGCCGCCCCAGGAGGGGGCCAGCAGGATCAGCGAGAAGACCATTCCCAGGGTCTGGGCCCAGTCGGGCAACGTCGAGTAATGCAGGTGGTGCGGGCCGGCCCACATGTAGACCGAGATCAGGGCCCAGAAGTGCACGATGGACAGGCGGTAGGAGTAGATCGGACGCCCGACCTGCTTCGGCACGAAGTAGTACATCATGCCCAGAAAGCCCGCGGTCAGGAAGAATCCAACGGCGTTATGGCCGTACCACCACTGCACCATCGCGTCTGCGGTGCCGGCGTAGGCCGAGTAGGACTTCGTCAGAG
>Ga0105240_10009932_pt1 | contig 13420 bp, 10 predicted proteins | sample KBSC54metaG_FD_80426 | JGI IMG/M metagenome (GOLD analysis project Ga0105240, IMG submission 80426) | Corn rhizosphere microbial communities from Kellogg Biological Station, Michigan, USA - KBS C5-4 metaG | ecosystem: Host-associated > Plants > Roots > Rhizosphere > Soil | place: Michigan, USA... | reverse complement strand
CGCGCGACCGCCGCGCCGACTCCGCCCTCGAGCGAGGTCGTCATCTCGAAGGGCGGCGATGCGGCCAGGCGAACGATCGCGAGCTGCTCGGCCAGGTCGCCGGCGTGCAGCACCGTGGTCGCCGCGACGCCGGGCTGGCGCGCCCGCGCCTCCTTCAGCCGGGCCGCCATCGTATCGGCGGTCCTGGCATATCGCGCGAGCGCATCGGCCGACAACGGCTTGCCGCCCAAGGCCATCGTGCTCACCTCGGGGCCGGGCGCAGGTTTGCCGCCGAGCTCTTTCATCAGCGCGCCGGGTACAAGCCACGCCGCGCCCAGGTCGAAGGCGAACCCCAGGCTGGTGTCGGTGACGGCCCGTCCGCCGATGCGGTCGCGCGCCTCGAGCACCAGCACCTTCCGGTTGGCGGCCATCAACGCCCGCGCCGCGGCGAGGCCCGCGAGCCCCGCACCCACGATCACGACGTCGGCGTCCGCCGCCGCTGCGGGTGAGGTCACGGCTGCACCGGCGGCAGCGAGGAAGAGACGGCGCCTCATTGTGATTCGATTGTATGCTACTTCCTGATGGACGTGAGCACGCCTTCCTTCCCCTCTCTGATCGCCACGGCGCGCGGCGCCGTGTGGCTCGACGCCGACGGCACCGTCGAACGGCTGACGGCGGCCGAAGCGGCGGCGCGCGCGGCGGTCACCGCGCCGCTGGTCGTCCACGCCCCGGCGACGGCGGCGCGGCTGGGGCTCGAGGCGCTGCCCGCCCGCGACCTGCTGGAACTCTACGCCTTCGTCCATCCCGCGACCTTCTGCCTGCCGACCGTGCGCGGCCTCGCCGCCGCGCTGGATCTGGAAGGCGGCGACGAGATCGCGCTGCTGCCCCGGATCGCGCAACGCCTGCTCGACACGCTCGACGACATGGCCGCCCTCGCCTCGCCCGAGATGAAGGACACCGCGCTGTCCATGGCGCGCGGCGGCTGGGCGTGGGGCGACGCGGTGCTGGCGGAACTGGGAGTCTCGACGGCCGGAAAGAAGCCACGGCCCGGCGCCGGCCTCGACATCTGGAAGAGCCTCGCGCCGTGGGAAGAGCCGCCGCCGCCCACGCCGCCCGGCAGCGAACCGGTCGAGCCGCGCGAGGCGCGCCTGCGGCTGGCGCAAATGGTCTCGGCCGGGCCCAACATGGCCGAGGCGCGGCCGACCCAGAGCGACTATGCCTCCGCCGCGTCCGAGGCCTTCGCGCCGCGCATCCATGAGGACCAGCCCAACGTCGTGCTGGTCGAGGCCGGCACCGGCGTCGGCAAGACCCTGGGCTATGTCGCACCCGCGTCGCTGTGGGCGGAGAAGAACGGCGCGCCGGTGTGGATCGCCACCTACACGCGCAACCTGCAGCGCCAGATCGACACCGAGCTCGACCGGCTGCACCGCGACTCGGCCGAGAAGCGCCGCCGGGTCGTGATCCGCAAGGGCCGCGAGAACTATCTCTGCCTGCTGAACTTCCAGGAGGCCGTCAGCCGCACGGGACTCGCGCCGGAGAACGCCGTCGGCCTCGGCCTGCTGGCGCGCTGGGCGCTGGCCAGTCGCGACGGCGACATGCTGGGCGGCGACCTGCCGGCGTGGCTGCTCGACCTGATCGGCCGCTTTCGTCTGCAGAGACTGGCCGACCGGCGCGGCGAGTGCATCTACTCGGCCTGCGAGCACTACCGGAAGTGCTTCGTCGAGCGAACCATAAGGCGCGCGCGCACCGCCGACATCGTGATCGCCAACCACGCGCTGGTCATGGTGCAGGCCGCGATGGGCGGGCTCGACGACGCCACGCGCCCGCTGCGCTATGTGTTCGACGAGGGCCATCACCTGTTCGACGCCGCCGATGGCGCGTTCGGCGCGCATCTGTCGGGCATCGAGGCCTCGGACCTGCGGCGCTGGCTGCTGGGCGCCGAGGGCCGGCGCGGCAGCCGCGCGCGCGGGCTGGAGAAGCGCGTCACCGATCTGCTGGGCGAGGACGTCGAGGCGCAGAACGCCTTGCGCCGCACGCTCGACCTGGCGCAGCGCCTGCCCTCGTCCAACTGGCAGGTGCGGCTGGCCGACGGCAACGTCATGGGCCCGGCCGAGGAGTTCCTGGCCCTCGTGCGCCAGCAAGTCAGGGCGCGCGCCGCCGGCGAGGACCAGGGCTTCGGCCAGGAGTGCGACGTGCGGCCGCTCAACCCCGGCCTGATCGCCGCCGCCGACCAGCTCGCCGAGACGCTGGAACAGATGCTGGTGCCGGTGCGCCGGCTGCGCCAGTCCCTCAGGACCAAGCTCGAGAGCGAGTCCGAGACGCTCGACACCGGCCAGCGCGGCCGCATCGAGGGCGTGGCGCGCTCGCTCACCAACCGCTGCGAGGTGACCCTGGAGGCGTGGCGCGCCATGCTGCGCGGCCTGCACCACGACGCCGATCCGGCCTTCGTCGACTGGTTCGCGATCGAGCGCAGCGGCGGCCGCGAGACCGACGTCGGCATGTACCGCCACTATCTCGACCCGACCGAGCCGTTCGTGAACGCGGTGATCAAGCCCGCGCACGGCGCCGTCATCACCTCGGCCACCCTGCGCGACAGCCTGGGCCTGCCCGCGCCCGCCAACGACGAGCACCCCGGCGCGATGGCCGACTGGCTCTCGGCCGAGGCGCGCACCGGCACGCGCCACCTGCAGGCGCCGGCGATGCGCGCGGCCATGGCCTCGCCGTTCGACTACGCCACCGCGACCAGGGTCCTGATCGTGAAGGACGTGAAGCGCGACGACAGCGACCAGGTGGCGGCGGCCTATCGCGAGCTGTTCCTCGCCTCAGGCGGCGGCGCGCTCGGCCTGTTCACCGCCATCGGCAGACTCCGCGCCGTGCACCAGCGCATCGCCCAGCCGCTCGAGGACGCGGGTCTTCCTCTGTATGCCCAGCATGTCGGCGGCATGGACGCCGCGACCCTGGTCGACATCTTCCGCGCCGAAGAACATTCCTGCCTCCTCGGCACCGACGCGGTGCGGGACGGCGTCGACGTCCCCGGCCGCAGCCTGCGCCTCATCGTGTTCGACCGGGTGCCGTGGCCGCGTCCCGACATCCTCCACCGCGCGCGGAAAGCGCATTGGAAGGCCAAGCTCACCGACGGCGGCGCGGGCAGCGCCAACGCCTACGACGACATGCTGGCCCGCCTGCGCCTCAAGCAGGCCTACGGCCGCCTGATCCGCCGCGCCGACGACCGCGGCGTGTTCGTGATGCTCGACTCCCGCCTGCCGAGCCGGCTGCTCGGCGCGTTTCCCGCCGGCGTCTCCATCGAACGCACCGGGCTCGCCGAAGCAGTGGCTGCGGTACGGAGCTTCCTCGCCGTCCATTAAATAAATGGAAATTTAATGGACGCGGCCGCTCCGAAATAAAAACGCCTCCTCATGAGGAATCGCATGTGTCGTTGATCCTGTTGAACTTGCGACGATTCCTCATGAGTCTCATGAGCCTCATGAGGATCGCGTCGAGCGATTGCCTCTGATTTACCCGACACGACGCCTCTCTCAAAAAAAAGCCGCTCCTCGCGAGGAATCGCCTGAAAAGCCGACCCTGCTGGCTTCGACCCGATTCCTCGCGAGGCTCGCGAGCCTCGCGAGTGGTCCGGTGCACGCACATGCAGAACAAGCAAAGACGGAGAACGCACGAGACCTCGACGACGAGGCGAAGAAACGACAGCGCAACCGCTCGACCAAAATTACTCGCTGGCCTTGGCATGATTGCCCAAAGCCATTGCGGTAATATTGCGCATTACGCATTATTTGTCAAGAGGCGTACAAACGTCGACAGTCCCTCGAGGCCAGACGGACTGCCCACGGTCCAAAGGCACAGCCCTACCGGAAGGAGATCGTCATGGCCGAGCATGCCTCATCCAACAGCGCCTCCGTTGTCCTGACCGGCCTGGGCAAGCTGCTCCCCGATCTCGAGCCGCTCTACAAGGACATTCACGCCCATCCCGAATTGTCGATGCACGAGACGCGAACGGCGGCCATCGCCGCCGACCGGCTCCGGAAAGCCGGTTACGAAGTGACGACCGGAGTGGGCAAGACGGGTGTGGTCGGACTGCTCCGCAACGGCGAGGGGCCAGCAGTGATGCTGCGCGCCGACATGGATGCGCTGCCGATCGCCGAGGACACCGGCCTTGCCTATGCCAGCACGGTCTCGGCGAAGGATGCCGAAGGCAATACCGTGCAGGTAGGACATATGTGCGGCCATGACATGCATGTCGCCTGGCTGGTCGGTGCGGCGACATTGCTGTCGCAGGCGCGCGACGCCTGGAAGGGCACGTTGATGGCCGTCTTCCAACCGGGTGAAGAAACCGCGCAAGGCGCCCAGGCGATGATCGACGACGGCCTGCTCAAACGCTTCCCCACACCCGACGTCGTGCTTGGCCAGCATGTCATGGTCGGCCCCGCCGGAACCGTCGCCGGAAGCGCCGGACCGATCACTTCCGCCGCGGACAGCCTGCAAATCCGCCTGTTCGGGCGCGGTGCGCATGGCTCGATGCCGCAGGCCAGCGTCGATCCCATCGTCATGGCGGCATCCGTCGTCCTGCGGCTCCAGACCATCGTGTCCCGCGAGGTTGCCGCAAACGACGCGGCGGTGGTGACGGTCGGCGTATTGCAGGCCGGCACGAAGGAGAACGTCATTCCCGACGAAGCCGTCATCAAGCTCAATGTGCGCACATTCGATGCCGGCGTGCGCAAACACGTGCTTTCTGCGATCGAACGGATCGTCAATGCCGAGGCCGAAGCCTCGGGAGCCCCGCGCAAGCCGGAGATCACGCCGCTCGACCGCTACCCGCTCAACGTGAACGACGAATCCGCGAGCAATCGCATCGCCGGGGCGTTTCGCGGCTATTTTTCCGCCGATCGGGTGAAGCATACGGGCCCCGCGCCGGCGAGCGAGGATTTCGGCTGCTTCGGCACGGCATGGCAGGTGCCTTCGGTGTTCTGGTTCGTGGGCGGCAACGATCCTCGAAGCTATGCCGAGGCGAAGACTGCGGGAACGCTGAACGAGCTTCCGGTCAATCACAGCCCGAAATTCGCGCCGGTCCTGCATCCCACCCTGGAAACAGGCGTCGAGGCGCTGGTCGTCGGTGCGCTGGCCTGGCTTGGCGTGAGCTGACTTGGTTCGCGCCCGGCGAATTGTGTATCGGATTCATCTCGATGCCGCTTCGGGCTTTCAGTCGACACGTTGAGTTTTCGCGGGCGGAGCCGTCATGATCACCATTGAAACCTTCGTGCATATTCTCGACCTGGGCGGCACCTTCGTTTTCGCGATCAGCGGGGCCGTTGCCGCCGTCAATCGCCGGCTCGACATTTTCGGCATCCTCGTCCTGTCCTTCGTGGCTGGAAATTTTGGCGGGATCGGCCGCGATCTGCTGATCGGGGCGGTCCCGCCGGCCGCCCTGACCGATGGACGATACTTGCTGGTTTCGGTGCTGGCCGGACTGATCACCTTCTTCTCGTATGCCGGTGTCGACCGATTGCGCACTCCGGTGCTCCTGTTCGACGCGGCAGGACTGTCGTTCTTCGCCGTCGCCGGGGCGCAAAAGGCGATGACGTTCGGATTGAGCCCGGTCATGGCCGCGCTCCTGGGCATGTTGACGGGCATCGGCGGCGGCATGACGCGTGACGTCCTCCTCACCGAGATTCCACAGGTGCTGCGTTCCGATCTCTATGCCGTTGCGGCACTGGCCGGCGCGTCCATCGTCGCCATCGGCGACATGCTTGGTTTTTCCTATGGCGTCTCGGCCCTGGCCGGCGGGACTTTGTGCTTCGGCCTTCGCTTCATGGCGATCAGACATGGCTGGCAGTTGCCGGTCGCTCATCTTTCCGCGCGGCGGCGCGCCGAGACGCATTCCCCGGATGACAAGACAGAACAATGAGATGGTGCCTGCGCATTGCCGCAGGCACCACCTCCCGCCGGTCGGCGATTGGCGTTTCCTGGCGGCGCGCATCTCGTTCTCCTGTTCCGACGGGAGGCTTTTCCGTCTACGCCGGCAATGACGCAGCCCACTGCAGGTCACTTTGCGCTGGCACAATATTGGCGCGAAGGGCTATTGGGTCTTCGCTTCAGCCAAGAATAGGACGTGACATGCTTCTCGTTTTGCGACGCCGCCCATTTTGGGGCGTGATGACGGCGATCCTCGTTGCGCTTGCCAGCGCCGTGCCGGCGGTCGCGCAAGGCACGACCGGCGTCATTCTCATGCATGGAAAGCAAGCGTCGCCGGGCAAGGCGCCGGGCTTGCGCGATATCGCGGCCAAGCTCGAGAGTGCCGGCATAAAAGCCGTGGTGCCTATGATGCCGTGGAGCGAGGGCGGCTGGGAAAAGATCTCCGTCACGCCCGACCAGGTCTTCGACATCCTTGATGGCTACGCGGCGCAGCTTCGTGCCAAAGGCGCGCAACGCATCGTGGTTGTTGGTCATAGCATCGGCGCCAACATGGCACTGGCCTACGCCGTGGCGCGCCAGAACCTGGCGGGAATTGTGATGGCGGCCCCCGGTCATGCCCCTGGCTATTCCTACAACAGCAACTCGAAGATAAAGGATTCGGTCGATCGCGCGGGTCGGCTTGCGCAGGCGGGGCAAGGCGACCAGTCCTTTACGGGTGGCGATGACAATCAGGGCAGCAGCATCATTCTTTCGACGACGGCGGGAGTTTACTTTTCCTGGATGAACCCGCGCGGCAAGGCGGCGATGCCCGTTCAGGCACCCTTGTTGCCGGCCAGCATTCCGGTGATGGTGATTATCGGCACCCGGGATCCGGCTTATCGTTTTGTCGAAGCCAACATCTATCAGCCGGCAGCAAGGAATCCCTACAGCAAGTACCTCGTGGTCGAGGCGACCCATCGCGACACCGACTTCGCAGCTTCACAGCGCATCGCCGATTGGATCAAGGGTTTGCCGGCGCAGTAAGCCGTCCCTTCGCATCCGTTCATCCTGAGTTGGCAACTTTGCTCAAGTTAGTCGCGCACCCTCGGTACGTCCTATCAATTGAAAACTACGCGAGCTTCAATCGATACGTCCGAGAAATCGACGATGATGGGCTGGTGCTCTATACGGGCGGCCTTCGCATCTGCTGGTGTTATAGGCGTATTGAGTTGGATCGCGAAGTGTACCGATGCGGCGGTCCCACTGTATCATTGGGGCGACATCGATCCGGGCGGCCTTCGTATCTTCCGGTATCTGGAAGAGGTGTTGCCGCGCGCTTTGCCGGCCGTCAGGCCCTCGGCCCAGCCGCGCGCGAGGCGGAGCGTGAACGGCGTGTAGGTGCCGGCGATCATGGCGAAGATCGCTGCATGGTCGAAGCGGCGCAGCCACTCGCGGCGCGGGCTGGCGTGTCTCAGGTGATAGGCGGCCGAGCAACCCAGCATCGTCACGAGGCCGGCGGCGTAGAGCGCGACGGCGGCCACGTTCGATGCTGCGCCCGATGCGGCGGCTTCGTTTGGCAGTCGAAGCCCCTGCATCAATTCGCCCGACTTTGATCAGGTGCGCCCCCTATCGAACTTACCTTTGACGCCGCGCGCTCAAGCTTTCTGCCAATTTGGGTGGAGATGGTCCCCACTTCGACTGGCTTAGCCCAAAGATTAATCTGATAAAGAGGAGCATCAGGGGAAGTAGGGAGGGTCATCTAAAGCTCCATCGAGCTAGCGGATATACTTGGGTCTAGTGTGCAACCGCTGTTACACATTCCCGATCGACGGTGAGTAAGAGCAGCGGCGGAGTCATATTGATCGGACCATGCTCGGCGAGTCTTTCTCTTGGCATGCAGACGAGTTTCCGTGGCAAGGGGTCGTGAAGAGCAAACGAAATAGTGATTGGTCTACAGAGAACACCGCGGGAGGAAGTCTTTTCCGCGATACTCTCCAGGTCCGCTGTAGAAAAGCAGCGCGGAAGCGATGCTCTAAGCGAGTCTTCGAATTCCTTCAGAGAATCAGACGGCGGATCTTTGAGAAAATAGTAAGAGCACGCTATCAGCAAAACGCCTGTAGCTGTGCCGACTATCAGCAGAGTTCGCATTGAACGCTTCAGCATGAATACTTCCATCGTAGACCTCTTACTGCCTCGAGATGTGACGGGGCAGTAAGCCAACATCTTGCATCGGCGCACGACTACGACTCACCTAGGCGACATTCTTTGCATAAACGCCATGGCTCCAGAGGATGAGCCCCGTAGCCTGCCCGGGACCGCGCACCGGCAGGTCGCAGAAGGCATATTCGGTCCAATAGGCCCGACCGTCGGGCTTCTGTCCGCACGCTATGACCGGATCGCCGCCGGCCGGGACACTCCGATCCTGGGCTCGGACGCCCGATGACACGATCGTCAACGCAAGCAACACCACGGCCAATAGGGAGGATGTGGGAAAGCGTCGCGTCATGACCTTTCTCCGGCAGGACCGAGAAGCTTCCTCTTCCCCAACCATTTGAGATGGCACTATTCATTCCCCACTGGAATCGACGGTAATAACTCTTCGCGTGAATCTCAAACCAGATCACCCGCATATCTAGAATGCCCTCATAGAGGCGATACTCGCATACCGAGTGTTATGCGCGACGATGCCTACAGCTTCACACGATGCGCATCGAAAACTCTGGCCAGACAGAGATGTGGTTGTGCCGTTTGGCAGTGGCCGAACCATGGTGAACAAGGGGCGTCGTGAGACGCTGCGAGGGAAGACGGTTCGCCTGCTGTGCCCACGGAGCGACGGCAAATTCGATATCGAGACGCTGACGTCATGAAGGTCTGTTGTTCTGCAGGTGTCGGCTTACCCGACGAGCAGCGTCATGGTCACACGCTTTGGTTCTCGCATTCGGCGAAGATGCGCCTGGCCCGCTACACCCCCACCACCGTCAGCACCGCGCAGTAATGTACGCTCGCCGCCGTCAGCACGAAGCCGTGCCAGATCGCGTTCTGGTATTTGAGCCGCCGCCACAGGTGGAACACGACGCCCGCCGAATAGATCACGCCGCCCCCCGCGAGCAGCAGGAGCGTCGGCGTCGCCAGCGCTGCGGTGAACGGGCCGGCGGCCACCACGCCGATCCAGCCCAGCGCCAGGTAGAGCCCGGTCGAGATCGGCGCGATGCCTTTCGGCTTCCACAGCTTGGCGGCGATGCCGAGCGCCGCCACGATCCAGATCCCGGCCGTCAGGCCCTCGGCCCAGCCGCGCGCGAGGCGGAGCGTGAACGGCGTGTAGGTGCCGGCGATCATGGCGAAGATCGCGGCATGGTCGAAGCGGCGCAGCCACTCGCGGCGCGGGCTGGCGTGTCTCAGATGATAGGCGGCCGAGCAGCCCAGCATCGCCACGAGGCCGGCGGCGTAGAGCGCGACGGCGGCCACGTTCGATGCCGTATCGGCGGCGATCGCCAGCGCCACGATGGCGATGGCCGCCGGCAGGCCGAGGCCGACGCCCAGCAGGTGGACGACCTTGTCGGCCGTCCGCTCGCGGTGGGCGAGGCTGCGGGATGGCGGGAGAGGTTCGGGAGCGGTGCGCATGCCTCGAGATAGGGATGCCAAGCGCCGTTTTGTATCAAAGACCTCCGGCAGATGTGCGATTCCGGATGATCCAGCCAATTCCGGAGGCCGTAACTTTGGCGTAAGATGGCGGTTCAGCCCGCTTTTCTTTTCGCCCGTGTGGAGTCCGTCATGGCCCTTGGTACACGCTGCGACGTTCTCATCGTCGAGGACAACGCCCTGCAATGCGACGAGATGGCCGACTTCCTGACCCGCGCCGACCTGCTGGTCGCCAAGGCCTACAACGGCGCGGAGGCGCGCGAGCAGGCGCGCATGCACGAACCCCGGGTCGTGCTGCTCGACTTCAACCTGCCCGACATGACCGGCGTGCAGCTGGCCGAGACCCTGCGCGCGCTGCTGCCGACCGCCGCCATCCTGATGATGTCGGGCCGCATCGACGGCCTGTCGGAGCGCACGCTCGAGGCGCTGGGCATCACCGTGTTCGTGAACAAGCCGGTGCCGCTGGGGCCGTTGCGCGCGGCGGTGCTGAAGCTGGTCAGCCAGAGCCGCAGCGGGCAGGATGCGCCGCAGCAGAAGGGCTGGCTCGGCACCGGCGTCGGCGGCCGGCGCTAGCCAGCGGCCGCAGACCGCCCGCGCGGCGACCGCGGCACCTATAGATCCAACGGGGAACGATCATGGCTTCCAGCGAACTCGCAGGGGCGTCGGAGCCCGGTGGCCCGACCTTACCGGAAGGCCATACGACCTTCATCGACCTGCTGCGCTCCTTCCCCGGCCAGGCGCGGCTGGCGCTGGGCACGCGCGGCGTGCTGTGGGCCACCGCCGCCGGCGCCGTCGGCGTGCTGTGCTGCCTGATCGCCTTCGCCGACATCGGGCTGTCGCTCCACCGCTCCGACATCGATCCGCAGCGCCACAAGGCGCGCGAGGTGCTGGCGCTCGACAACGCCAGCCGCCTGCTGATGCGCAGCCTGCTGGCGCGCGCGGGATCCAACCGGCCGATCGGCGCGGACTCGCGGGTCGCCGGCGAGCCGTGGCGCGACTTCGTGCGCTCGCTGGCCTCGCTGTGCCGCGACTTCGACGTGCCGCCGCAGACCATGCTGGCCTCGACCTGCATGACCCAGCCCGCCTTCATCGCCAGGGTCAGCGCCGAGGTCGAGGCCGTCGACGCCCAGCACCGGCCGATCGACCCGATGGTGCTGCGCGAGCTCCTGTCGCTGCGCGACGACATCAGCGAGCTCAGCCTCACCACGACCGGCGCCGCCGACGCCATGATCGGCCACCTGATCGACGACTACGCCAATGCGCTGCTGGTGCTGACGCTCAGCACCACGGGCTTCGTCTGTGCCGGGCTGATGCTGATCCTGCTCGTGGGCCGCACGTCGATGAGCTACCACGCGCAGTGGCAGCGCGCCGCCGGCGCCGCGGGCGACGCCGGCGCCGCGCGCGACCTCCTGACCGAGGTGATCGAGGCGCTGCCGGCCGGCGTCGTGGTCTACGACGCCGACGAGCGCCTCAAGCTCTACAACTCCGTGGCCCGCGAGCTCACGCCGGCGCTGAAGGAAGGCAACGTCATCGGCTGGACCTACGAGGAGCTCGCGCGCGACACCGCGCGACGCAACGTCGAAGCCGGGCTTGGCCCGCAGCCGGTCGACGAGTGGATCGCCCGCTTCCGCAGCAAGACCACCGAGCGCCAGCGCCAGTCCGAGGACGGGCGCTGGTTCGACTGGTCCGAGAAGGGCACGGCCAGCGGTCTCACCGTCGGCCTGCGCGTCGACGTCACCGACATCAAGCGCCACGAGCTGGCGCTCGAGGAGGCGCGCGCCGAGCAGGAGCGTGCCCGCCTGCGCTACCAGACACTGGTCGATTCGCTGTCGGACATGGTCTACGCCGTCGACGTGCGCGGCCGCTTCACCTACGTGAGCCCGGGCGCCGCCGGGCTGCTGGGCATCCCGCCGGGCGAGGCGATCGGCAAGCGCTTCAAGGACTGGATCGCGCCGGAGGACGTCGAGCGCGTGATCGCCGGCGGCCGCGAGTGCCACTTCTCGCCCAGCCTCGAGCAACGCCACGCCCGCTTCCGCATGCGCGCCGCCGACGGCTCGATCCGGCCCGTGGAGCTGCGCTTCCGCAAGGCCGGCGGCGGCGACCCGGACGCCGCCCAGATCGGCGTGATCCGAGACGTCACCGAGATCGAGCGGGCGCGCGCGGAGTACCAGTCGCTGGTCGATTCGCTGGCCGACGTGGCCTACCGGATCGACATCGAGACCGGCAAGTTCGTGTTCGTGAGCGCCGCCGCCGCCGACTTCTTCGGCGTGCCGCCGGAAAAGTTCGTGGGCACCCACTTCCTCGACCACATCGCGCCGGACTCGGTCGACCGCGTGCGCAGCACCACGACGCGCCCCTACAGCTCCACCGACCCCGGCACCTTCGCCCGCTTCACCATGATCGCCGCCGGCGGCGAGGCCCGCCACGTCGAGGTGCGGGCCCGCCGCCGCATCGACGAGGGCGGCCGCCTGGTCAGCATCGGCATCATCCGCGATGTCGAGGAGAGGGTGCAGCTCGAGGCGCGCCTGGAGTCGGAGATGACGCGGCTGCGCTCGATCGTCGAATCCGGCGGCGCGCTGATCGTGCTGGTCGACAGGGCGCTCGACGTCGTGATGGTCAACTCGGGCTTCACCGCCCTCACCGGCATCGCCGAAGCCGACGCGGTGGGCCGGCCGCTCCGCGCGGTGCTCGACATCCCGATCGATCCGGCGCGCACCAAGCCCCATCGCCTGGCCGTCAAGCTGCGCGACCGAACGGGGCGCGAGCGGCTGATCGCCGTCACCGCCACGCCGGTCGCCGACGCGGCGGACCAGGTCAACAGCATCGTGCTGCTGGGCGTCGACGACACCGAGCGGCGCGAGGCCGAGCAGGCGCTGTACGACGCCGAGCGCTTCGCCACCGTGGGCGAGATGGCCGGCACCATGGCGCACGAGATCAGCCAGCCGCTGCAGGTCATCAACCTGTCGTGCATGCTGGCGCGCGACGAACTGGCGGACGCCGCCGGCCGCGGCACGCCGGGCGACGCCACCGCGTTCGTCGACGGCAAGCTCGAGCGCATCGGCCAGCAGGTCGAGCAGGCCAGCCGCATCATCGGCGACCTGCGCGCCTACGTGCGCGGCACGGCGTCGGAGGCGCCCGGTCCGTTCGATCCCAACGAGGCGGTGCGCCGCGCCATCGACATGACCGACCATGGCGTGCGCGAGGCCGGCATGACCTTCGACGAGCGCCTGGCCGAGCGGCTGCCGGCGGTGGTGGGCGACGTCGGCCGGCTCGAGCAGGTGCTGGTCAACCTGGTGAACAACGCGCGCGACGCCGGCGGCCGCATGGTGGCCCTGACGACCGACACCGTGCTGCGCGACGGCGAGCGCGCCTGGGTGCGCATCGCCGTCGAGGACACGGGCCCCGGCATCCCGGCCGAGATCCTGCCGCAGCTCTTCCATTCCTTCGTGACCACCAAGCCGCGCGGCAAGGGCACCGGCCTCGGCCTGCGCATCTGCCGGCGCATCCTCGAGGAGATGGGCGGCCACATCTCGGCCGCCAACCGCGCCGGCGGCGGCGCCCGCTTCGAGATCCTGCTGCCGACCCGCGAGGCGTAGAACGCGACGGACGGCGGGGGAACCGCCTGCGGCGGGCGCCGTTCACTGGTCATGGCAAAATCCAAATCCCCCGCCGCGAAGGAGGTCTCGACCCAGCAGATCGCCCGCAACGCCGTGAAGGGCGGGCCCAAGGACGTGAAAAAGGACCGGCGCACGGGCGTCGGCCGCGGCCAGAAGGGCTAGACCGTGATGAGTTGAACTATCCCGTCGTCCCGACCGAAGCCGAGCGCAGCTCGGCGCAGTGGAGGGACCTTGTCTCCACAATTCGCCGCTGCTTGTTGAAACGAGGTCCCTCCGCT
>Ga0105240_10009931_pt1 | contig 13420 bp, 12 predicted proteins | sample KBSC54metaG_FD_80426 | JGI IMG/M metagenome (GOLD analysis project Ga0105240, IMG submission 80426) | Corn rhizosphere microbial communities from Kellogg Biological Station, Michigan, USA - KBS C5-4 metaG | ecosystem: Host-associated > Plants > Roots > Rhizosphere > Soil | place: Michigan, USA... | reverse complement strand
TTTATTTAGGTTAATTTTAACTGACCTGTGTTTCAGGTCTATAAAAATAAGCGATAAGCCTTCATATAAACGTTAAGCGTTTGTCATTTATTTGTTAACAGTCTGCTAATTATCAACAGGTTGTTATTCAAATATAGGTATATTAATTTCACAAAAGTTTTTTCATCTTTACAAAAACTCAATAATTAACCAAATCCTATCTTATGAAACTTACCCATTGGGCTATGCTAGGCACCGCGGTTTTTGCGGTTGTAGCCTGTAAGCAAAAAACTGACGACAAATCCGGCTCTGTACCAAAACGCACGGTGTTTTTTGACAAAACCGGCATGGACACGACCGTAAAACCCGGCGAAAACTTTGCACTGTATGCCAGCGGCACATGGCTTAAGGATACCAAAATACCGGCATCAGAAACCGGCTGGGGGTCGTTCTATACGGTATCGGATGATAACATCAAACACGTGCACGATATACTGAATGATGTATCATCAAAGGATAATGCATCGGGTAGCCTGGAACAAAAGGTTGGCGATCTGTACAAAAGTGGTATGGATACCGCTACAATTGAGAAGTTAGGTTACGATCCTATCAAACCGCAACTGGAAAAGATCAATGCTGTTAAGGATTACAAAGAGCTTGTGAAGCTGGCCGCAGATGGCTTTAAAACCGGCGACGGCTTTTTATTCGGCTTCTATGTGTCGCCGGATGACAGGATCGCTGCAAAAAATGCTGCACACTTTGATCAGAGCGGTCTGGGTCTACCCGAGCGCGAATATTATTTTGAGAATGACTCGACCTCAAAGAAAATACGTGCTGCTTATGTAAAATACATCGCGCAGTTGTTCACCTTCACAGGTACCGATGCTGCAACTGCGGCAAAGAAAGCGGACGGTATATTGAAACTGGAAACTGCCATTGCCCAATCGCACCTAACACCAGTTGAACTGCGCGACCCGGTTAAAAACTACAATAAATTGACCACTACCGATCTGCAAAAGCTGATGCCGGATGTCGATTTAAAAGATGCCTTCGATCGTATGGCGCTTAAAACCGATACTGTATTGGTTGGTCAGCCAAAGTATTATAAGGCCTTAAATGATCTGCTGAAAGCGCAACCGATAGATGTTTGGAAGGACAAAGCAGCCTTTGAAGCAATAAATGGTGCATCAAATATGCTTAGCAAGAAATTCAGAGATGCACACTTTGATTTCTTCGGAAAAACATTATCTGGTCAGAAAGAGCAAAAAGAACGCTGGAAGTCGATCTCCTATAATGTTGATGGCTGGCTGGGCGAACTACTGGGACAGTTATACGTTGAGAAATATTTCCCGCCGGATGCTAAAAAACGTATGCTGGACCTGGTTAACAACCTCCAGGCCACTTACCAAGACCGCATAGAAAAACTGGACTGGATGAGCCCTGACACCAAGAAACAGGCACTTGCGAAGTTGGCTGCATTCACCAAAAAAATCGGGTATCCTGACAAATGGAAAAAATATGATGATGTAACCATTGATAAAGGAGCTTATTATGCCAACGGTCAGTCGGTGGCCAAGCATCAGTATAATGAAATGATCAACAAGGTGAATAAGCCTGTCGATCGTACAGAATGGGGAATGACGCCGCCAACAGTTAATGCTTATTATAACCCGACCTTTAATGAGATCGTGTTCCCGGCAGGGATATTGCAGTTCCCATTCTTCGATAAAGATGCGGATGACGCGATCAACTACGGAGCCATTGGCGCAGTGATAGGCCACGAAATGACCCACGGTTTTGATGACCAGGGTCGCCAGTACGACAAGGACGGCAACCTGAAAGATTGGTGGACCAAAGAAGACGCATCGAAATTCACCAAACGCGTGCAGGTAATGATCGATCAGTACGACAAATACACTGTGCTTGATGGCCTTCACGTAAACGGAAAACTTACCCAGGGCGAAAACCTGGCGGATATCGGCGGTTTGGCCATCGCTTACCAGGCATTTAAAAACACACCACAGGGTAAAGGCGACACCAAAATTGACGGCCTGACTCCTGATCAACGTTTCTTCCTGTCGTTTGCACAGGTGTGGCGGGTTAAAACCAGCGACGAAACCATGCGCATGCGCATCAAGCTTGATCCGCACTCGCCTGAAATTTATCGTGTAGATGGCCCGCTATCAAATACACCGGCATTCTTCAAAGCCTTCGACATCAAACCGGGCGATAAGATGTACCGTGATGAGAAGGATATGGTGAAAGTGTGGTAGTTGGAGGTGAAAGTATAAAGGCGAAAGCTGAAAGGCTTAATGAAACGCTCCGGACTCCCGGGGCGTTTCTTGTTTTAATCTTCCGTTAAAATTAAACATATACGCCATCATCCACATTTTAATCATTTGCATATCTGCACATCCTCTCATCTGCACATTCACCCATTATTATGCACGCATAGCTTTTAACTATTTTGATTAGCTTTGTGGTATAAATACTGCAAATGGAAACCATTGCACCCTACCATTCTAAAAATAAGATACGTTTTGTAACTGCTGCCTCGCTGTTTGACGGGCATGATGCGACTATTAATATTATGCGCCGCATTCTGCAATCATCGGGCGCCGAGGTAATCCACCTGGGGCATAACCGCTCGGTGGATGAAGTGGTGAATTGCGCCATACAGGAAGATGTACAGGGTATTGCCTTAACGTCGTACCAGGGCGGGCATGTGGAATACTTTAAATACATGCACGACCTGCTGAAAGAGCGAGGTGCCGGACATATAAAAATATTTGGCGGTGGCGGTGGTGTGATATTGCCCGAAGAAATAAAAGAGTTGCAGGATTATGGCATCGCGCGCATTTACTCACCGGATGACGGTCGCCGGATGGGTTTGCAGGGTATGATAAACGATATGCTGCAGCAATGCGATTTCCAGACAGTGGTTAAACTCAATGGCGAATTAAAACATTTGCCGGAGAAAGATCCAAAAGCAATTGCGTCACTGATCACGTTGGCAGAAAATGAGGGCATCAGCCTCACCCCAACCCTCTCCAAAGGAGAGGGAGTAAAAAAGAAAAATAAAAAAGTCCTCTCCTTCGGAGAGGATTTAGGTGAGGCTCCTGTACTGGGTATTACCGGTACAGGCGGCGCGGGTAAATCGTCATTAGTAGATGAATTTGTTCGTCGCTTTTTGATGGAGACGGATAAAACACTGGCCATTATTTCTGTCGACCCATCCAAACGCAAAACAGGTGGTGCCTTATTGGGCGACCGTATCCGGATGAACTCCATCAATAATCCGCGGGTGTATATGCGTTCGCTGGCCACGCGGCAAGCCAATTTGGCTTTATCTAAATATGTTCAGGAATCCATTGATATATGCAAGACGGCGGGATTTGATCTCATCATTGTCGAAACATCGGGCATCGGGCAATCAGATACCATGATCACCGATTATTGCGATCTCTCTTTATATGTAATGACACCTGAGTTTGGCGCAGCAACCCAATTGGAGAAGATCGATATGCTTGATTTTGCCGACATCGTGGCGCTTAACAAATTCGACAAGCGCGGCGCGCTGGACGCCCTGCGCGATGTGCGCAAACAATATAAGCGGAATCATCACCTGTTTGAGGCTAAGGATGAAGACCTGCCGGTTTTTGGCACGATGGCATCGCAGTTTAATGATCCTGGGATGAACAATTTGTTCGAGGCCCTTATGCGTACCATTAAGGCTAAAACAGGTGTCGATTTTATTGGCAAAAAATATGATGCAGCCACGCTTCACTGGGGCGAATCGGAAAAGATATTTATTATTCCGCCTGATCGCACACGATACCTTGCTGAGATTGTGGAAAGTAGCCAGGCTTACGATAGCTGGGTGAATGAGCAGTGTAAGATCGCTCAGCAGATGTATAATGTGAGCGGCGCGATGAGTGCGCTTGAAGAACACACCCCTGACCCCTCTCAAGGGGGGAATTTGGAGGATTTATACAAGCATCTCGAAAGTCACCTGCATCCTGAATGCAGGCGATTACTGAATGAATGGCCGGAAACGGTAAAAAAATATAAGGCTGATGATCTGATATACAAAGTCCGGGACAAGGAGATACGTCAGCCGCTTTATTACACTTCGCTTTCGCAATTGAAAGTGCCAAAGATCGCTCTGCCGCGCTATGAGGCATGGGGCGATATCCTGCGGTGGCTGCTGACCGAAAATGTGCCGGGAGAGTTCCCTTACGCTGCCGGCGTATTCCCGGTTAAGCGGGAGGGTGAAGACCCAACCCGCATGTTTGCCGGCGAAGGCGGTCCGGAGCGGACCAATAAACGATTCCATTATGTTTCGCTGGGGCAACCTGCGCACCGGCTGTCTACAGCGTTTGATTCGGTTACTTTGTATGGTGAAGACCCGCACACGAGGCCAGACATTTATGGCAAGATCGGCAACTCGGGCGTAAGCATCGCGACACTGGATGATGCGAAGAAATTGTACAGCGGGTTTGATCTGTGTCATGCTTCTACTTCGGTTTCGATGACCATCAATGGTCCCGCGCCGATGTTGCTGGGTTATTTTATGAATGCGGTGATAGATCAGCAATGCGAAAAATATATTCATGAGCATAAGCTGGAGGATTTGGTAGAAGCAAAGTTTAAGGAGGTATATGATGATAAGGGCATTACCAGACCAAAGTATCAGAGCCTCACCCCGGCCCTCTCCAAAGGAGAGGGGGAAGCCAACACTAAACCCAAGAAATTTGGGTATGAGACGGCCGATTCAAGAATATGGGGTACTTTGAAAGCAAATGCTCAATCCAATAGGCAAAATCCAACTGAGGCAGAAAATATTCTATGGCAGGAACTGAGAAACAATAAAACCGGTTATAAAATCAGGCGACAGCAAGCAATAGATGGGTATATTGCTGATTTTGTTTGCTTAAGTAAAGGCTTGGTTATAGAAGTTGATGGTGGGTATCATGCTATTACCAAAGAAGAGGATGAGGTAAGAACCAAAGTATTAAACAACGAAGGGTTTGAAGTGCTTCGTTTTTGGAACGAAGAAGTTATAAATAACACTGCAAAGACGGTTCAGAGTATAAAAGAAACGCTAAATAAACAACCTGAGAGAAAACTTTCAGTAAATGCCCCCCTCTCCTTTGGAGAGGGCCGGGGTGAGGCTGCACTTCCCCCAGGCAATAACGGACTCGGCCTAATGCTGCTTGGCCTCACCGGCGACCAGGTTTTACCCGCTGATGTATATGAAAAGATAAAGGCCAAAGCTATCGCAACAGTTCGCGGTACAGTGCAGGCGGATATATTGAAGGAAGATCAGGCGCAGAATACCTGCATATTTTCTACCGAATTCGCTTTGCGAATGATGGGTGATATCCAGCAGTATTTTATTGATAGCAAGGTGCGTAATTTTTATTCGGTATCTATCTCCGGTTATCACATTGCCGAGGCGGGCGCTAACCCCATCACACAGTTGGCCTTTACCCTATCCAACGGCTTTACCTATGTGGAGTATTACCTGAGCCGGGGTATGCATATTGATGATTTTGCGCCAAACCTGTCGTTCTTCTTCTCTAATGGTATCGACCCTGAATATTCAGTGATCGGTCGTGTTGCGCGGAGATTGTGGGCAAAAGCTATCAAAAACAAATACAAAGGGAACGACCGTTCGCAGAAGTTGAAATATCACATTCAAACCAGCGGTCGGTCTCTGCATGCGCAGGAGATCGATTTTAATGATATCCGTACTACCTTACAGGCTTTGTATGCCATTTACGATAACTGCAACTCGCTGCATACCAATGCTTATGACGAAGCGATCACCACACCTACGGAAGAATCTGTTCGCAGGGCGATGGCTATACAATTGATCATTAACCGGGAGTTGGGATTAGCCAAAAATGAAAATCCATTGCAGGGCTCATTTATTATTGAAGAACTGACTGATTTGGTGGAAGACGCCGTGTTGACAGAATTTAAACGTCTGAATGACCGCGGCGGCGTATTAGGCGCAATGGAAACTATGTACCAACGAGGTAAAATCCAGGAGGAATCCCTGTATTACGAAACGCTGAAACATACTGGCGAATATCCGATCGTCGGGGTAAATACTTTCCTGAATAAAAAAGGTTCGCCAACTATTACACCGTCCGAGGTAATACGTGCTACTGAGGAGGAAAAGCAATTCCAGATATCAGCATTAGCAGCTTTCCAGGAAAGGAATGCAGATAAAGCGCCCGCCTTATTAAAAGAGCTGCAAGCAAAAGCTATAGCCGGTGCAAACATTTTCGAAAGCCTGATGGAAGTTTGTAAATATTGCTCGCTTGGACAGATTTCTCATGCATTGTATGAGGTTGGGGGGCAGTATAGAAGGAATATGTGAGGTTGGTGATTATAGATTAGTGGTTGGAGATTAGTTAAAAAGCTTCCTTAATTTTTAAAGATTTACGAAGTTTTAAAAACTTCGTAAATCTCAACTATGTTTTATTCCTGCATTCTTTTATAAGTCCCGCGCTCCATTTGAATATGCAGCCTTTTTACGAGCGCAGAAACATCAAAACCTTGCTTTTTATAATAATCAGCTACTGACGCCCGTGCGTTTTGAAATGCTTCTTCGCTGGCCCATACGGCAACGGTTACTATGTGTGATTCGGTCTCGGTGGTTTCTTCGTAAGCGTTATCGCCTACAAAACCGGGCAACGATTTAATGAATTGGCGGTTGATGTTTGCCCGTTCTAAAAATTCTGATTTGGCCGCTGTTGGCACAACAAAACGGTCGATAAGTACTACTTCCATTTTTGATTTTTTACTTTGTGAACTACTATCGGGAGATACTTTATTCTGTGGTCGTGCTGTAACGGCAATTCCAGAAAACAATAGCAACATCCCGGCCTGATAAATTTTTTTCATCTTTTTGTGATTTGATGATCCAAAATTACCTGCCCGGCAAAAGCCCGAATTGTAAAAAATCATTGATTTACCACCAGGTTTCTGTTTTGAAAAACTGCTGTGGCGACATGCCCGTGAAAGTACGGAAGTCTTTAATAAAATGAGCCTGATCAAAGTAACCTGCTTCAAGCGCCAATTCGGTAAGGCTTTCGGTTAATGAAAATTGGTTGATGAGGTTTCTGAATCTTACGGTATCGGCGAATTGTTTGGGTGATATTCCGGTTATCCGCCTGAAGCGTTTTTCGAAGGGGTCAAGGCTGATCGCCATATCACCAGCAAGGACCCGTATTTTTATATTGCCGCTTGCCTGTTTTATCTTTTGGATAGCATGAGCGATCATCTGGTCGGCGCACTGTTCATCCAATCTCGAAAGCAGAAAACGTTCGACTATTGTCACTCGTTGCTTATTATCATTTGCTTCAAATAATTGCTCCTCTACCTGCTCTAACTGGCTTGCCGGGATGATCTCATTTAATGACAAGCTTTTGCTGAAAAGCTCATGCAGTGGCTCTCTGAAAATCGCCGCAGCACCACCTTCTTTAAAAATCACGAGCAAGCAGGCTGTTTCTTCGGCATAGGTCAAAAGCCTTGGCGACTTACGTAAGCCTGTGATAACTGAAGTTGACAAGCTCTGGGCTGCATCATGCGACTTATCTATAATATTTCCTTTAAGCCGGAAGGCAAGAACAATAGAAGTATCGGGCAGTAGGCGGTTATCAGCCCCATCGTTACTATTAATGAACAAAAAGGTTTTGACATAAGGCTTCAATGGCCCCGATGGTGGGTGGTGTTCAATTTGCAAGTCGTTATTCGCCATGGATTAAAATTAATCAATCGGCTTAGAAAAGAATTATGTACCAGTATAAAATGATATTCGTATGAGCCGCTGATTTTGTCCAAACTGCGAACCCTTCTGATTAAAATAATTAGCGGTTCCGACAAAAAGCCTACTTTTATTTCTAATGAGAAGATTACGCTCGATCCTTATTTTATTATTTTTGTCACAATATGTGTTATCCCAGGATACCATCCCCACTGCCGCAAAAAAACTCATTAAATGTTATCCTGATTTTATTTCCGGCTTTTCAAATAATCATTTACTATTTAAAGACGGCACACGCATGGTTTGGGATGATGGCATCAAAAATAAATCATTTAAAGACCTGCTTGAAAAGCCAGATCTGAAAGACATGTTCCTGCAACCATACTCAACCGGGACATTAAAATCTCCACCGGCTAAAGACTTTGATCCGGGACGGGTGAGGAATGAGGCTTTTTTTATGAAGATATATGGATCGACGGAAAAACAGGCTAGTCGGCACCTGACAGAAATTACCTGGTGCCCTAAACTGGTTGGGCAAAAAATCAGGGTGACTACCGTTAATGGGATCGACAAGAAGCTGACGCAAATATCCAAAGAACTGGATGAGCATCCTGAACTGAAAAAATACCTTACCAATATCGGCGGGACCTTTGCATGGCGCAATATTGCCGGGACCAACAGGCATAGTATGCACAGCTTTGGCATGACCATCGACATTAATACTGCTTATTCTGATTACTGGCAATGGGCCTGCAAGTGCACCAATGAGGATGCCGCTTTTCTCTACAAAAACAGGATACCGCAGCTCATTGTGGACATATTTGAAAAATATGGATTTATATGGGGCGGCAAGTGGTATCATTTTGACACCATGCATTTTGAATACCGCCCGGAATTGATAAATTAGTATATCAAACCCGGAATAATGAGATTCATTTTAGCCGTCCTGAGCCTTGGCCTGTTTTCGTCATTCATCACCCCTGACAATGTAATAACGCGCTTCAAAACGCCAGATGGGTACACCCAGCAAAAGGTCACACCCGGCAGCTTTGGGGAATGGCTGCAAAAACTTCCGCTTAAGCCTGCGGGTACGCCTACCAAAACATTTACGGGTGCAATTGCCAACACCGATATTGAAACTGCTGCCGTGGTTGATATCAGCATCGGCAAACAAGATTTACAGCAATGTGCCGATGTCGTGATGCGGCTTCGTGGTGAGTACTTGTACCAGGCTAAACGATATAATGATATCAGTTTTAATTTCGTGAGTGGTTTTAAGTGCGATTATATCCATTACGCTAACGGGTACCGTTACCGGAACGACCATTGGGTATTACAAGCTAAAAAAGACTATAGTTATCCCACCTTTATGCGGTACATGGAACTGGTATTCTCCTACGCCGGGACCTTGTCGCTGGAGAAAGAATTACATAAAGTGACTGATCCAAATGAGTTAAAAGCAGGAGATGTGTTTATTCATGGTGGTTCGCCGGGGCATTGTTTTATTGTGATGGATGTGGTGGAGAACAGTCAGCATAAAAAGCAATTTTTGTTGGCGCAAAGCTTTATGCCTGCACAGAATCTGCAGGTGCTCCAATATGATCAGGGGCAATGCTGGTTTACTATAGATAAGATCACGAATATTTGGTATGGTGATTTGGTGACGCCACGGTATTTGAGAAGGTTTGAACACGATTAAAAGGGTTTAAAAGATTACTACGATCATATTCCATTATTTAAACACGTGCGTTATGAGAAAAATAATCCTGATCACTATTATTTACTCCGCAATCGCTGTTGGTCCGCAGGCACAAAACAGTATTAAGTTTTCGGGCATTCCGCACCCCTTATCATGGGTAAATAAACCGCTAAGTTATAAGATCAATCCCACAAGTATTTTTATTCAAGCAGGCGAGAAAACGGATATGTTCCGGGATCCGAATGTGACTTATAATACGGATAATGCGCCGCGGTTATCGTTTACAACCGACCAGAATTTTGTTCTGACAGCTGAGATACATCATGATTTTATCAGCAAATGGGATGGCGGTGCTATTGTGCTGGAAGCCGACAAGATGAACTGGATCAAGTTCTGCTTTGAAAAAGATTATACCGGCATGCACAGAGTTGTTAGTGTGGTGACCAAGGATATTTCTGACGACTGCAATTCTGTTGCGATTAATAGCAATGATGTATTTTATAAGATCGCGAAAGCAGATAATGTGATCACGCTTTATTATTCGGCCGATGGCAAAAAATGGTTCCTGATCAGGCACCTGCAATTCAATACCACTAAACCTATCAAACTGGGATTTCTGGCCCAGTCCCCTACTGGTAAAAACTGCAAAGTAACTTTCTCCAATATCACCTATTCTACCAGGAAAATTAAAGATCCATATACAGGCGAATAATATTTTATTATCGTTTAATTAACAAATATTTCACTAAGGTAAATTATAATCAAATTTTATTTATCTTCCTCATAATTAGGATATTAAATTAGTTTATATCAATATTATTTCCCTATATTGTTATAAGCATTCAAATCTCTTCACCCTCTAATTTTTAACGTTATGAAAAAACTATTGATCGCGGTTTTCGCCTTGATTACCGTTAACGTTTTTGCCCAGGACATGCAAAAGAATGGCACCATCTACAAAACGCACCCGTACATTACCGTGGTAAACAATTCAGTCGACTTTTTCCTGAAACAGGACTGGGGCAGCTTAGCTGGCCTTTATGCGGATTCCGTTAAATTTTATGACCCTTCACGCGAGAAGCCGTACACACTGGCTGAACAAAAACAGGGATGGGCAGGCATTTATAATGATTGGGACCAGATAAAAGTTGTGAAGCAAGGGTACCCTGACGCACTTCAATATGACAAAGATCCGTTTACTGTGCAATCATGGTGGGGTGTAACTTGTGTGAATAAAAAGACGAAGAAAACAGCCAAATTCAATATCGTGCAGTTTGATACATTTAATAAAGACGGTAAAATAGACATGGAGCTGGCTTATTATGACCAAACTCCGCTCGAGGCCGCTTCAAAATAAAGTTTCTGCTTCTACACTACGTATGAAAATAGCCCCTTCAATTGTTGTTGGAGGGGCTTTTGATTGTTTACGAGTTCAATTGATGTTCCGCCCGCTCATAGCGGCGGAGGCCTACATATTAATTGAAACGAAGAATATCTTTTTACCCCCTCTTCTCTACCCTATCATAAAACCCGCCAAACGTATTCACCTTCACCGCATCTTCCCTCAAAAATTCTCCAGGAAAGCCTAATTCAATAGCACTGGCATCATTGAGTCTTTTTATTTGCTCATCGCTCAGGGTAACATTAACAGTTTTCAGGTTATCTTCTAATTGAGAAAGCTTGGTAGCACCTACAATGGGAATACAATGAAAACCCTGCTGCATGGTCCATTTTAAGGCCACATTGCCAGGTGATACACCCAGTTCTTCGGCAATAGAAACAACTGCTTTGGTGATCTCATTTGCATTATCGTTCCTCCGTTTACTTTCGGGCTTAATGCGGCCCTGCTCACCCCGGATATATTTACCGGTAAGTACGCCACCACCCAGCGGCGCCCATGGCAAAACAGTCATCCCGTAATGCCTGGCCATTGGGATCAACTCACGTTCCGGGGTACGGGCAATTAAGCTATATTCAATCTGCAAAGCAATGAGCTGGCTCCAGCCCATTAGCTCGGCTAAAGTATTCCCTTTGGATACTATCCACGCAGGGGTATCGCTAATGGCCACATAGTTTACTTTGCCTTGCCGAACCAGGTCATCCATGCCGCGCAGTACCTCATCAATTGGGGTCAGGTCGTCCCAGATATGCAGGTAAAGCAGGTCGATAAAATCAGTTTGCAGGCGTTTCAGGCTTTCTTCAACGCTACGCATCATGTTCTTGCGGTTATTGCCGGATGCGTTGGGATTGGTAGCATTATCCTTCAAGGAATATTTGGTCGCAAGCACAAAAAAGTCACGGTCATGATTAGATAAATATTCACCAATGATCTTTTCGCTGGTGCCCAGCTTATACATATTGGCCGTGTCCAGGAAATTTCCTCCTGCTTCAGCATAGGCGTCCATAATGGCAAAGCTGCCTTCTCTATCTGCACCCCAACCATTTTCTGTACCAAAACCCATGGTGCCCAAACACAATTCTGAAACTTTAAGGCCCGAGCGGCCCAGTAATTTGTAATTCATAATTTAAGGATGATGTATCGAATCCGAAGGTCGGATATTATTCGGTATAAAGGCAAATTAATGCAACCCTTTTCTTTTAATTAGTCCCCCAGTCGTATCATCAACACTGTGCTGAACAATAAAAGCAGCCGGATCAATATTCAATATTGCACGTTTTATAGCCGGTATTTCAAAGCGCGTAGCTACCGTAAAAATGATATCCCGGGTGTCATTTACATGGCCATCCTTTCCATAGCCGCTTTTCCCCTCATACACCGTAACGCCACGACCCATCTTAGTGATTGCACTCCTGATCGCTTCACCTTTGATCGACACCACGGTGATGCCGGTATATTGTTCGATACCATTCAAAATAAAATCGACCATTTTGGACGCCGACAGGTAGGTAAGAATAGAATACAAGGCTGATTCGACCCCTAAAAAGAATAGCGCCAATGTAAATATGATCACATTAAGCAGCAATATCACATCACTCACCTTTAATAGCTGCGTTTGCTTACTTAACAACAATGCGGCGATCTCTGTACCGTCGAGCACTGCTCCACCTTTAATCGCGAGTCCTATACCAACCCCTATAAAAAAGCCACCAAATACAGCTGTCAGCAATTTATCGTGCGTCACATCCGGAAAATGCACAAGGGCCAGGCAAAGTGATAAACCTGCAATGGAGGCCATACTTTTAACAGCAAACGACATCCCAAGGCGTTTATAACCCAACAAAAGGAACGGAATATTGATAACAAAGATCAGGATAGACAATGGCGCGCCTGTGATCTCGGCGATCAGCATAGAAATACCGGTTACGCCGCCGTCAATAAAGCGGCTGGATAGCAAAAAACCCTTTACCCCCATCCCGGCAGACAGGATGCCCATCAGGATCAGGATGTAGCTGCCGCATATTTGCCTTAATTTAGTCAACCTTATTTTCATCCTTTAAATATAGCCCTAAAATTTGAGGATGCTGCTTTATCAGGCCGTTCAACATCCACTTAAAGGCCAAAAAGGAAACAATGCAGGGTACCAATTGTAGCTATTTATATCAATATCTACAGCTATGAAAGTCATCACCCTGCATAAAAGAGTTAACACCGATGAGTTATTTGACCTTATCCAACGGCAACTCAACTCGCTTTTTCACGAACAACGGAAAACCGATCTGAATTTTACTGTTACCCATTCAGGCAATATAATTGACATCACTCAGCCCGATTTGTATCCCGGAGATATTTTATATCATATTGAAGTACAACAGGATGAATTACATATCACCCGTTGCGAACATTATGTTGATGATGTTAACTCTCTGACGGTAGAATCTATCCTGAATGACCTGTTTAAAATCATTGCTGGTAAATCGGGGACGGATTTGATTTTGGAAGGGTAGTTTGAAGTCGGAAGTCTGGAGTCAAAAGTCTCTATTTTTTGTCATTTCGATGAGCG
>Ga0105240_10009927_pt1 | contig 13425 bp, 13 predicted proteins | sample KBSC54metaG_FD_80426 | JGI IMG/M metagenome (GOLD analysis project Ga0105240, IMG submission 80426) | Corn rhizosphere microbial communities from Kellogg Biological Station, Michigan, USA - KBS C5-4 metaG | ecosystem: Host-associated > Plants > Roots > Rhizosphere > Soil | place: Michigan, USA... | reverse complement strand
GTGCCGGTTTCCTTGATGACATACACGGGAGCGACCCGCCACGTGACTTTGCTGCCAAAGTGGTCATTGTCGTCGTACCGCACGCTCAGGGTGTTGAATAGCCGGTCCCCCAACCCTGACTGCAGCTCCACGTAGCCGGAGTCGATCGATTGGGCCGCGGAGACGGGCGAGCTCATCTCGTCCCGTTGGTGCTCCGCCCCGAGGATGAGTGTTTCCGCGTTGGCAAACCGGATATTGCCCTGCCAGTCTACCTTGAGGCGCTCGCCCGAGAAAAAGGTCGGCGGCCCGTCTTCAGGCGGAGTGAAGTCAGAAGAATAAAGCCGACTGTAAGCCACGCCGAGGGTCTGCTCCAACGCTCCGTCGAAAGCGAGCAGATGCGCGCTGGCGCGCGTGTAGAGCTGGTGCGTGTTGCTGGCGCTTTGTTGCGCCTCGGGTGTTGACGGGAAGTTGAAAGGATCGTCCCCAGTGAGACGCTGGTGACTGTCCGAGTAACGCACCACGAGGCCGAGGTCGAAGTTACGGGTCACGTCGAAGCCCAGCTTCGTCGAGCCCGTGAGAGTGTCGTAGTAGTCGTCGTTACGGGGCTCGCCCGGAGCGAGCAGGTCGAGGGGTGTCACTGGAGTGGCGCCCGTGTGGAGATGCTCCAGGTTCACCGTATAATGAAACTGGCCTTCCGAGCCGCTCAGAGCCGCGCCCTGGTTGAAAGTGTCGAACGATCCGGCCTGCGCCGTGGCCGTGAGGTGCGCCGGCCCGGAGCCGCTTTTGGTGGTGATGTTGATAACACCGCCGATGGCGTCGGAGCCATAGAGGCCGCTCTGAGGCCCGCGCAGGACCTCGATCGACTGGATGTCCTGGGTCAGGAAGCGGCTGAAGTCGTAGGAGCCGTCAGTGCTCGTGGGGTCACTGACATCGATACCGTCGACGATCACCTTGGTGTGATTGCCGTTGGTGCCTCGCATATAGATCGCCGTCAGTCCGCCGGGGCCTCCGGTCTGCACGAGATTGAGGCCGGGCACGTCCTTGAGAATGTCGGGTAGAGTTTGGCTCTGCCTGGCGGCGATGTCATCCGCACTGATGACCGTGACACTACTGGCGACTTCAGATTCGGGCGTTGGAATGCGCGTCGCGCTCACGACGACGAGCTCAGCGTTACCTTCTTCCAACGAGTCCGACGAGGCCCGGGCCGCAACCGGCCAGAGCGCCATCGGCGCAGTGAGGGACAGGACGACCGCGAACAATGGGGACTTCGACACGAGAAACTCCGTAGCGACGCATACAACATGTCGTCGCGACGGTTTTTCCCGCAGTCATCAGCACACCCCGGCCGGTAACAAGACGACGGCGCGAGGCGGGTGTCCTGGCTCCCGGGTCATCGCTTGCATCCTCCTTCCCAAGGCTTTAAAGCCTCAGTGGATTCTTCGGACGCTCACTCACCGGTTACAGTTGCGGGGGCAGCCGCGGTTTTGCACCGCGTTCCAATTAAATCCCTTACGGGAACCTTGCGCGTTGGGCGCGGATCATACGCCATCGGCCAAGGCTGCGCACGAGTGACGGAGCGGCGTTGGCGCGCGCGCGAATGGAGGCAGCGCGCGGGTTGCGTTGTCTGCTTCACCCGTAACGCTTCCGCCCATCCCAGCAGCTCCAGGGGCGAGGGCAGGTTGGACAGCGCCTGGTATGTGAATGTCCGCTGGATGCGCAGGGCGCTGTCGATGATCATCACGAAGCGGCGGTCCGATTGTTCGATCGCCTCGCGCAGAACCGGAGTCTGCAGGTCCACCGGTCCGAAGTGCTGCTGCGCCGGATCCTCGAGCAGCACGGAGCGGTCGTCGCCGCTCACATGGGTTACCCAGTTGCGCGCCCGGTCGAGCGTCTGCGAGGCCAACGCCAGCGGTTGGATGCGGCGCTCCGCGAAGGCTCGGCGGGTGATCACCAGCCAGCGATCCATCTCCAGGTCGTAGCTGACGAAATCATCGGGATGGGAGAAGAGAATGGCCCAACTCTCGCGCAGCCAGGTGCGCAGCGAGGGGGACGTCAGGTGTTGCGCATTGCCGGAGCAGTCGCCGCCAGCGCCTGCCGTGAATACTAATGTGGCCACGCGATCTCTCCTGTACCAGTGTCGGAAAGATCTTGTGCCGCCCCCGGTAGAAAAGTCAGTCGCGCGCCGGTTATGTCTCGATAACAGCCGGATATGCCGCTGAAATCAAGCGCTTACAGTGAATCAAGGGAACGCCGCAGAGCGGTGCTTCAGCGTGCCGCAATTGCGCCCGGGGGCTCGGCCGCCGATCATAGTGCGGCAATGCTTCAATTGAGGGGGTTTGCCGTGGCCGAGTTCATCATCCGTCCGCATGGTCGTCTGCACGATTGGATCGCCGACGAGCTGGGGTATTTCCGCGAGGAAGGCCTCAAGTACCGGCTCGTAGGGGACGAGGAGCGCGAAAACCGGCCAAAGGAAGTGGATCCCGCCACCGGCGCGCTATGCGACGTGCGCTCGGGTGCTTACGAGATGTACCAGCAGGGCGGCGGCTCGAAAGGCGAAAAGCACTCGGACATAAGCTGTGCCTGTCACTGGACGGTGAACGAGGCCGTCGCGAAGAACGTCGGGCGCATGTGGGGCAATGCCTATTCGCTCATGCCGGCTGCGGTGATGGTGCGCGCGGACTCACCCATCGGCGTCCCGAGGACCTCGCCGGAGTGGAGATTGGCGTGGGCTACCGTTCGGGCAGCCACTACACCACGATCCAGGCGTTGGAGCCGTTTTTGAAGACCGACCAGATCAAACTGAAGTTTGGCGGTATGCCCTGGGCGCGTGTCGACGCCGCGCTGGATGGTGATGTGAAGGCCACCACTGTCTGGGGACCCGCGCTCTATGTTTGTGAGCAGCTCGGCATGCGCAAGATCGTGGACGCCTCGTTCATGGGCGCGTTCATGATTCCGCCCCTGACTCCCGTCGAGGACATCGAGCGCTATTTCCGTGCTCTCAAGCGGGCGCAGCTCGACATCGATCTCGCCGCAGAGCAATACAAGCGCCTGTACGCAAATGAGCTCCCGCCGCGCTACCGGGACCGGGTCGATGTCAGGTTGTTTGGCCCGGGCGAGCGCGTTGTATTCCTGCCGTACTCACGCGCGAGTTTCGAGTCCACGCAGCGGTGGATCCACGAGCGCGATATCTTCGAGAGCGCCGGCTCGAGCGACTACCAGTCAGCCGTCATCAGCTGATGGGTCACGAGCCGGATGACGAAGACACTCCGCGGGGCTACAGTTCGCCGGCTTGTTATCTCCACGAGTTCGATGAGTTGAAATCCTGGGACGAGATCCGCGCGTGGCGCAAGAGCACGCGCGAAGCGTTGATTTCCGGCCGGCTGGCGCTCGGTGTCAGCAAATTGCAGACGAAGGGCGCGGTGGCCAAGCAAAAGCTGCTGGCAGCCGTCGAGCTGAAAAAGTACCCGACGCTCGGTTTGTATTGGTGCATGCGCGGTGAAATCGATGTTCGCGACATCGCGCGTCAGCACATTGAAGCCGGCGGCATCGTCGGCTTACCGGTGGTGGTGGAAAAAGCGGCCCCGGTGGAGTTCTGGAGATGGCAGCCGGGCATGGCCATGAAGCGCGGTGTCTGGAACATCCCCATACCGGGTAAGCGCGAAGTGGTCATTCCCGATGCCTTGATTGTTCCGCTCGTGGGCTTTGATGACGAGCGATATCGGCTGGGGTATGGTGGGGGCTATTACGACCGTACCATTGCGTCCATGGCGCGGCGCCCGTTTTGCGCCGGTCTGGGTTACGCGGAAGGCAAATTACCCACCATTCATCCGCAGCCGCATGACATTCCGATGAACATCATTGTGACGGATCAGTCCTGACGGGCTCACCGCGGCCTAAGCCATGAACCTGGCGGAGCGGAAACTCGCGGACGGTCGGATTGCCGTCTACCGGCATCCGCTCCTCGTGCGGCTCACGCACTGGCTCAACGCGTTGTGTCTGCTGGTGTTGCTCTCGAGCGGGCTGCAGATCCTCAATGCTCACCCGGCCCTGTACTGGGGCAACGTCTCGACCTTCAATGACCCTTTCGTGGCCTTCGGTCGCGGCTTTCCGCATTGGTTGACCTTGCCGGGCTGGCAGGACCTGGCCGGTGGCCGGCGCTGGCATTTCTTTTTCGCCTGGGTGTTCGTGCTCAATGGTTTGTTGTACGTGGCGTATGCCCTGTCGACTCGCCGGGTGAGCCGGGTGCTCGCGCCGACCGGTAGTCAGCTACGCAACATCGGTGGCTCGCTCATGGAGCATCTGCGTTTGCGCTTTCCGCATGGCGAGGAGGCGCGGCACTACAACGTATTGCAAAAGCTGAGTTACCTCGCCGTCCTGTTCGGCTTGTTGCCCCTGATGGTGGCAACCGGTCTCACCATGTCGCCGGGAATGGATGCCCGCCTGCATTTTCTCACGGAGATTTTCGGGGGCCGCCAATCGGCCCGGACGATTCATTTTCTCGTGGCCATGGCGCTGGTGGCGTTCTTTGTCATCCACATCGTTGCCGTGGTGGCGGCCGGACCACTCACGGAGTTGCGCTCGATCATTACCGGTTGGTTTGTGATCCGGACGCACAGGAGGTCGTCGTGATTGCAAGGCGGCGCTGGTTGCAGCGGGCGCTGGCAACCCTGGGAACCCTTGGCCTGTCAGCTTGCGATCGGCTTTCGCAGTCCCAGGGAGTCAACTCAACCCTGGAGAGTGCCGAAGGCTTGACGCGCGGTGTGCAACGCCTGCTCCTCGGCAGACATGCGTTGGCTCCCGAGTATTCGCCCGGCGATATTTCCACGAGCTTCCGCGCGAACGGCACGATCAATCCCAACACCGCTGAATACAATCAACTCGCGCAGACGGGGTTCGCCGACTGGCGCCTGCGGGTCGGCGGTCTCGTCGAGCATCCCTTGGAGCTGTCTCTCCCTGACCTGCGGCAAATGCCGGCCAGGACCCAGATCACGCGCCATGATTGCGTGGAGGGTTGGAGTTGCATCGCCAAGTGGAAGGGTCCGCAACTGAGCGCGATTCTCGGGCAGGCGCGGCCGAAGCCGAATGCTCGCTATATCGTGTTCCACTGCGCGGATTTGATCGAGAGTCAGTATTACGAGTCCATCGACCTGGTCGACGCGGCGCATCCGCAAACCATCCTGGCCTACGACATGAACGATCAACCCCTGACGGTCAGGCACGGCGCGCCTCTGCGATTGAGGGTCGAGCGCCAGTTGGGCTACAAGATGGCGAAGTACGTCATGCGGATCGAGGCTGTCGCGAGCTTCCGGGATATCGCGCGCGGCAAGGGCGGCTACTGGGAAGACCGGGGCTACCAGTGGTACGCCGGGATCTGAGCTGAGCGGGCTCAGTGAGGCCGTTCCAACCGCGGGTCAAAGTCAAACGGCACAGGCCGGCCGATTTTGAGATTGCCGAAATCGGGATGGGCCGGGTTGAGCAGAATGTTGTTGCAGCGTGGCAGAACCACACTGGGCACGAAGACACCTACGGAGTGTAGCGACTCAACCCACGCGTTACCTAGCGCGCGCAGTCGCGGCAGAGCACTATCGCTGTCCCAATTCTTGGGAAGCGTTTTCGGCAGTGTCTTGATCCACTCAGCACGGCACTCGACCGGAATCAGCACATAGACCTGCCGGAGCGCATCGAAGTCCTCGATGTGAACCAGCTTCTCGAAGGCGGCCAGGGCAGGATGCTCCGAGCAATACACTACCCTGACACCCGGGGAGTTGCAGCGTCCACCATAATCGAACGCACCTTGCCCCGAAAAAGCGTTCTTCACCAACGTTCGATCGACGATACGCCACAGAATCATCAGGATACGACGCCATGCATCGTCTGTCCGATCAGGTTGGACACCTGCAGCGCGCCACGCTCAGTCGCCGTTGCCTCGAGCGGCGTGATTCCCCCCAACGCCCGTTTGGGTGTAGTCATCCAGCGGGCTGCACTTTCCTGCTTATCGTGAAACATGCGCGTGACTTCCCCTTTGATGCGCACGATTCGCATGACCCGGTCGGTTTCATCCTCGAGGATCAACCCTTCTGCCTTGCGTCGGGCCAGGGTTCGCACCGCGATTCCCAACACGCGCAGTACTACGTCACGGGTGACCGCGCTGTCCTGCGAGAGCCATTCGACCAACTGATCGATGACGGCAAAAGATGCCCTGGGCTTGTCGGTGAGGTGCGTAGGGGAAGGGTCATCGAGGTAATCGTGAGCCTGCTGCAAGGTCTTGAAAGTGAAGTCGGTCATAGGTGGCTCCTCTGCCATATGGCATTATAGCAATGCCATATGGCCAAAGCCATTTCGGGCAACATCGGCCAGAGGGAACGCGGGCGCAGCGCGCGCCCGAGCTAGGGCCGTCTCAGAACGAACAACAGCGCCGCCGCCACCGCAGCCGTGGCAATGATCGGCAACATCCCTTGCAACACGTGACTCGCGCTGGCACCCGCTCCCAACCATTGGCCGGCGAGCAGCGGTCCGGCCGCTGAGCCGAGGCGGCTCGAAGCGACGCCGGCGCCGACGCCCGTCCCGCGTGTTTCGACCGGGTAGTAATCCGGAGTGATCCCGTAAAGGATGTACTGCGACCCGAGCAGAAAGGCACCTGTAGCCGTCACCGCGATCAACACGGCGATCAACCCCACTCCGTGGGGCGCGAGCGCGAGCAGTCCGGCGGCTGTGCCCACGTAACATCCCAACAGCACGAACACACTCCGGCGCACTTGCATGAGCCATCCGAGGCCCATGGAGCCGGCGGCGGCACCGACGTTGAACAGGATCTGGATGAGGAGGGCATCCGATTTCGAGAAGCCCTTTGCGACCATCAGCACCGGCAGCCAGTTCAGCAACAGGTAGGTGACCAGCGTCGTGAAAAAGAAGGCCACCCACAGGAGCAGGGTGGGCGCCAGGTGAGAGCGCGCAAACAAGGTTTCCAGGACGGCCTGGGCGCGACCCTCGAGAGCGGCTGCCGCCCGGGCCTCGCGGAACAACTTCGATTCCGGCAGGACCGCGCCCATGATGGGGGCCAGGACCAACGGCGCGATACCCCCGATGTAGAAAACCAGGCGCCAGTCGGCGGCGGGGCCCGCGAGAAAGCCGATCAGGCTCGCGAATGTTCCCCCGGTTGGCATGCCGGCGACGGTGATCACCACGTAGAGGATGCTGTTACGTCCGCCGGCGACCTCCGAAGTGAGCGCGACGAGGTTGGGCAGCGCGCCACCCAGCCCCAATCCGCAGGCGAAGCGGATCGCCACGAGCGCCGGATAGTTGGGAGCCCACGCGGTGATGAGCTGGAACGCGCCAAACACCACGATGGCCGTCAGCAACGAGCGCTTGCGGCCCCAGAGATCGGCGAGGCGACCGCCCAGAAACGCGCCGAAAAACAGCCCCAGGGGACTCGCCATCAGGACGTAGCCCAGCATCTCCTTGGAGAGCCCGAATTCGGGGCCGAGCTTCGGCGCGGCAATACCCATTGACTGGAGGTCGATGCCTTCGATGATGGATGTGCAGAAACACAGGGCCAACGTCGTGGCGATGCGCGTGGATCGTGGGGCTTCGAACGTCGCTGTAGCGTTCATTCTTGTGGCATGTGCGAGGGCGACGGCTCTTTTTGCCTCATCGCCGCGCGAACCGCAAATCTTTCGCTGCGTGGACCGCCGTTCAGACGGCTGCCGCTGACGCGGGATTTCGGCGAGAATCCAAACTGGTTGCGCGAGCTTTTGAGGGAAGGTGCTCATGCGGATTCTCGTCGTCGGTGCTGGAGCGATAGGTGGCTATTTCGGGGCGCGGCTCGCCGAGGCCGGGCGCGATGTCACTTTCCTCGTCCGAGCCAGGCGGGCCGAGCAGCTCGCCGGCGGGCTCATCGTCCGCAGCCCCAAGGGCGACCTCCAGATCCCGAAGCCCCAACTCGTGACCGACTCCACCGTGAGCCAGCCTTATGACCTGGTGCTGCTGAGCTGCAAGGCCTTCGATCTCGAGCAGGCCATGGACTCCTTCGCGCCCGCGATGGGTCCGACTTCAATGGTGTTGCCGGTGCTGAACGGGATGGCCCACGTCGAGAAGCTGCAGAAGCGCTTCGGGAATGCCGCCGTGCTCGGCGGCCAGTGCCAGATCTCGTCCACGCTGGATGCCGAAGGTCACGTGGTGCATCTGAACGATTGGCACGTGCTGGGCTTCGGCGAGCTCGACGGCTCCCGTAGCGCACGGATCGAGGCCGTGAGCGCAGCGTTCAGTGGGGCGAATTTCGAGCCCCAGCTCAGCACCGCCATACTCCAGGACATGTGGGAGAAGTGGATTTTCATTGCCACCATGGCGGGCATCACCTGCCTGATGCGCGCCTCACTGGGGGATATCGGCACGGCCGGGGGCCAGGGCATTGCGCTTGCGCTGTTCGACGAATGCGCGGCCATTGCGAGCAAGAATCTCCGCGTGCCGAATGCTAGTGTCAGTGAGCGCACCCGCAAGGTGCTCACGACTCCGGGTTCCACGCTGATGGCGTCCATGTTGCGTGACGCAGAAAATCACAATAGGACCGAGCACGAGCACGTGCTCGGTGATTTACTCGCTCGCGCGCATGGCGTGCGGGCGCCGGTTCTCGAAACATGCCTTGTGCACATGCGCGCCTATGAGGCGCGTCGTTTGCGAGAAGGCTGAAAGGCAGGACATATGAGTGAGAAGGTCAATCCCCTGGCCGGGAAGCCGGCGCCGCTGTCCATCCTCGTCAACGTACCGAGGCTGATCACGGCCTACTACAAGGAAATCCCCGACCCGTCGGTGGCGAGCCAGCGCGTCGCGTTCGGCACCTCCGGCCATCGCGGCTCCTCATTCGATGCAGCCTTCAACGAGTGGCACATCCTGGCCATCACGCAGGCGATCTGCGAATACCGGAAGCAACACGGAACCGACGGCCCGTTGTTCCTCGGCTTGGATACGCACGCCTTGTCGATCCCCGCCCTGGCGAGCGCGCTCGAGGTGCTGGCCGCGAATGGCGTCGACACCATGTTGGCCGAGAAGGACGAGTACACTCCGACACCGGCGATATCGCATGCGATTCTGACTTACAACCGGAACCGGAAATCCGGGCTGGCCGACGGCATCGTCATTACGCCCTCGCACAATCCCCCGGAGAGCGGCGGCTTCAAATACAACCCGCCCCACGGCGGTCCGGCCGATACGTCAGCCACCGGTTGGATCGAGTCCCGCGCCAACGCGCTCATCGAGCAGGGGTTGCGCGATGTGAAGCGCATGGCCTACGAGAAGGCGCTGAAGAGTCCAACGACCCACCGCCACGACTATCTGAACAACTACATCGCCGACCTGGCCAACGTGATCGACATGGAGGTCATCCGCGGCTCGAAGGTACGCATGGGAGTCGATCCGCTCGGCGGCGCCGGAGTGCACTTCTGGGGGCCGATCGCCGAGCACTACAAGCTCGATCTCACCGTCGTGAGCGATGAAGTCGACCCGACCTTCCGCTTCATGACTGTCGACTGGGACGGTCGCATCCGCATGGATCCCTCATCCCCCTACGCGATGCGCCGGCTGATCGGCCTGAAGGATCGTTTCGATATCGCTTTCGCCTGCGATACCGACCACGACCGCCATGGCGTCGTGGCCCGTAGCACCGGCTTGATGCCGCCCAATCATTACCTGGCCGTGTCGGCGTACTACCTGCTGCAGAATCGTCCCAACTGGCGCAAGGAAATCGCGGTGGGCAAGACCGTCGTCAGCAGCCAGATGATCGACCGCGTGACCGCCAAACTCGGCAGGACACTTTACGAAGTCCCCGTTGGTTTCAAGTGGTTTGTCGACGGGCTGATGAACGGCTCGCTCGGCTTCGTGGGCGAAGAAAGCGCCGGCGCCACGTTCCTACGTCGTGACGGTACGGTGTGGGCTACCGACAAGGACGGCCTGATCCCGGCGTTGTTGGCGGCGGAAATCACCGCGCGTGTTGGGAAAGATCCCGGAGACGTGTATCGCGAGCTGACGGCCGAATTCGGCGAGTCCTACTCCGATCGCGTCGACGCTCGCGCCACACCCGCGGAGAAGAAGCTGTTGGCCAAACTTTCCCCCGAGCAGGTGAAATCCAAACAGCTCGCGGGCGAGACGATCCAGTCGATCCTGACCCGTGCGCCCGGCAACGATGCACCGATCGGCGGCTTGAAAGTCATTGCCGAGAAAGGTTGGTTCGCGGCGCGCCCCAGCGGTACCGAGGATATCTACAAAATCTACGCGGAAAGCTTCCGCGATGCGAATCATCTGCAGCAACTCATCGAAGAGGCGCAGAAGATCGTCAGCGCGGCGTTGGCGCAGGGTTAGGCGCGCGCAATCGCGGTCAGACGTGCGCGCCGATGCGGGGCGGCCGGCGCGCCAACATGCCAAGGCGGGCAGCCGGTTCACCAACGCGGTCGCAGCTTGAGACTGCTCAGCCGACTTCTGTCGGCTCTCCCTTCTTGTGAACGTCCGCCTTCACATCAGCGGAGAGCTGCCAGAATATCCAGGCCGAGGCCGCGGTCAGCAGCCCGACACAGATGAACGTGTAGTGGAACGCGTAGAGCTCGCGGCCGGTGCCGTTTCCGTACGTGTCCAGGAAGGTGGCCAGTAGGCCGCCGGCAGCCGCGACTCCGAGACTCATGGACAGCATCTGCACCATCGATAGCAGGCTGTTGCCGCTGCTGGCCTCGCTGCCTTCGAGATCCTTCAGAGTTACCGTGTTCATCGCGGTGTACTGCAGCGAGTTCACGCTGCCGAAGAACGCGAGCTGCAGGATCGTGAGCCACAGCGGCTCCCTTTCGGAGATCAGTGCGAAGCTGGCCATGGCCAAACCGACGAGCACGGTATTGACGACCAGCATCCGGCGATAGCCGACTCGCGTGATGAGCGGGGTGACTATCTGCTTGGCCAGGATTGCCGCTGCCGAGGTCGACAACATCATCATGCCCGAGTGAAACGGCGTATAGCGCAAGCTGACCTGTAACAACAGGGGCACCAGGAACGGCATGCTGGCACTGCCGAGCCGGGCAAACAGGTTGCCCAACAGGCCGATGCTGAAGGTGTGGGTCTCGAAAATCTGCGGTGGAAACAAGGGGTCGGGTTGCTGGGCGGCGCGCAGCCAGTAAGCCACGAGGCAGACCAGCCCGAAGACCAACAGGATGAGCACCGTGGCGTGGTGGAAGCTGAACTCCGACAGACCGTCGAGCGCGAAGGAAGTGGCCACCAGCCCGATGGCGATCAGCAGGTAGCCTCCGAGGTCGAAGCGCGGGACCTGCGGCACCCGGTCTTCAGGCATGTAGAACGCCGTGGCCAGGCAGCCGATGACGCCGATCGGAATGTTGATGAGAAAGATCCAGTGCCACGAGGCGATCTCGACCAGCCAGCCGCCGAGTGTCGGTCCTATCAGCGGGCCGACGAGACCCGGAATCGCGACGACGCTCAGCGCCTCCAGGAGGCGCTCGCGTGGAAACGCACGCAAAATTGCCAGTCGTCCGACTGGCAGTAGCATCGCGCCGCCGGCGCCCTGGACGACGCGTGCGGCCGTGAGTTCAACCAAGGTCCGGGAGGCCGCGCATAGGCCCGAGCCGATCGCGAACAGGACGATGGCGGCCATGAACGCGCGTCGCAGCCCATGACGGTCCGCAATCCACCCCGACGCGGGAATCAGCATCGCCATCGTGAGTGCGTAGGCGATGACTACGGACTGCATCCGCAGGGGTCGCTCACCCAGACTTACGGCCATGGCGGGGAGCGCCGTGTTGACGATGGTGGAATCCAACGTCTGCATGAAAAAGCCGGTGGCCACCAGCCAGAGCAGAAAACGAAGCGATCTTTCAGGCGGCATCGTGCGTTAATCGTCCTTCGTGGCGCTGCGCAAGCGGCGCAGTATCAGACAAATCCTGCACGACTTCCGCCGACTGTCCGACGCTTGTGCCGTGAGACGCTGTGGAGAATACCCGCCACATCACCACAGCAGAAAGTCGCTCGAGGGAAGGCTTCATGAAGATACAGAATTTATTGCCGTTGCTCATTTGCGCCTTGGCGCTGAGCGTGACGGCTTGTGAGAAGAAGGGCCCGATGGAGAAGGCGGGCGAGAAGGTCGACCACGCGGCCGACACCATCAAGAATGGCGGCTCCGAGCCGACGAGCGACAAGCTTCAGGACGAAGCTGACAAGGCTCGCGACAAGGTCAACGACGCTACCGGTAAGTGACCACCGCGGCCGGGTGAGGCATCCTGGAGCCTGACTAACCAATGATCGCCGTAGCGAGGGCGACCCTCAGCGAGCAGGTTTCGGCGATCGTTACCCGCTCATAGCGGGTACTATGTAAGGGAAACGATCGCCGAAAGATGCCGCTGAGGGGCGGCCGCAGTAGGCGAGCATTGGTTAGTCAGGCTCCCAGCAGTAGGGCGCCCCGCCGTATCACCGGCGGGGCGCGTGCGCTTAAGGGTTAGGGTTTGCCGACTTCGACTGCCGTGGCCTTGAAAGGCTTCAGCTCCGGCGGCGGAGTCTCAGCACCCGGACGGCGCATGAATGCCGCGAGCTGGCCTTCGAGCACATACGCGGTAGTGCCGACGACGGTTACGGCCACAGGACCATCGCTGAAGCCGTCCTTGATCGGAGTCACCTTGCCCGTGTCGCCATGGAAGGAAATCCGTGACACGCGCGCATTGCCGCCTTCGATGATGAGCACGTCGCTCTTGCCGAAGCTGCGCATGCCGTCCGGACGCGAGATGGGCTGATCGAGCTTCACCTCGGCAACGGTTCCCGCCTTGCCGTCCGCGCCGATCGGAATGCTGAAGACCTTGCTGGTGGCCAGCGTGTTGACCAACACGCGATTGCCGAGCACCGCAATGCCATCCAACACGCCGCCCTTGGGTCCGAACGCGCCGTTGCCCGCCCAGACTTCGAGCTCCTTCGCGCCTTTCTTCAGACGTACGACTTCCATGTTGCCGGTATCGGTCGCATACGCGTTGCCGACGGCATCCACGGCGATGTCGTTGCACGTGCCTTTCTCGGTTGGAAACACGTAGTGCCACTTGGGCTTGCCACTCTTCAGATCGAACTGGTACAGCGTGGCGTTGACCGGCGGCTTGCCGTCGGTGGGCGGCGGCCCGAGCTGGTTGGAGCACGCATACAGGGTGTTGGACTTGTTGTCCGCGAAAACACCCAGGATGTTGTTGAGCCCGTCGGTGCCGGCGGCGATCCAGACTTCGGCCGTGTCGCTGCCCGGCTTGGCGCGATAAATCTGCTTCTGGCCGATGCTGCCGATGATCACGGAGCCGTCGCTGCTCGAGGTGAGACTCTCCGGGAAGATCTTCTCGCCCGGAATGTTGATGGCAGCCGGAGGCGCCGCGGCGGCGATGCTCGGTAGAGCGCCCAGCGCCACGGACACCGCGCTCGTTGCGGCGAGCAACAGCG
>Ga0105240_10009921_pt1 | contig 13427 bp, 12 predicted proteins | sample KBSC54metaG_FD_80426 | JGI IMG/M metagenome (GOLD analysis project Ga0105240, IMG submission 80426) | Corn rhizosphere microbial communities from Kellogg Biological Station, Michigan, USA - KBS C5-4 metaG | ecosystem: Host-associated > Plants > Roots > Rhizosphere > Soil | place: Michigan, USA... | reverse complement strand
TGCTGTTGGTGCGTTTGCTGCTGCATCGATACCATGGCGGCGGCGGAAATCGAACCGGTTGGCGCGGCGGTCGGGATAGTGCCGAAATTCATCGCGCCTGCCGGACTGATATTGATATTCGCAATTTGTGCGATGCTGTTTTGAAGATTGAACTGCGTACTGTTATTCAGTGCCGTAGTGGCCAGAGCAGGCGAGACAGGTAGGCTTGTTGGTGTGGCGGCGACGTTCTCTGCTGAACTTGCGCCCGTGAATTTACTCGCAAAATGATCATAAATTTGTTTCAATGAACGCGCATTGCCGTTTTTATCGTAAAAGACACCCGGGTTGGCTTCGGCTGCAGCAGGTAACACATTCGCCGCCTTGGTATTTGGATTGCTTTGATAGGATTGCAAAAAGCTGCCTGCGCCGCCTGCACCCAGAAAATGCGCCAGGTATAATTCCGTTTTGCCGACTGGCGCACCGGTGGAGGCTTGCAATTGCTGTGCGTTATCCTTGGTAAACTCCGCCGCCATATAGGCAGAAATGGACGGGTCCTTACGCAGTGCTAGAATCTGCTGGCGCGTGGCGGCATCGGAAACTTTGCAATCGCCGCTGATGGCATCGGCGTATTGGTCCAGTCCGCATTCGCTGCCATGCTCGCGCACCATGTGCAGCCAGGTCTTATCAATGAATTGGAACAGGCCGGTGGCGGAAGAAGAACTGGCTTTGGCATTGGGATTAAAACTGCTCTCGGTTTTTGCCTTATCCAGCAAATAGCTAAAATCCACCCCAGTACGCTGGCTGGCGTGCTGGATAGCCGCAACCACGATTTGGGAAGCGCCCGTTTTCGCCGCTAATTGTGCCAGATCTGCCGTTACGATTGCCATCCCTAAACCCCGAATTCCGCCCGTTTTGGGCTATTTTGAGGTTAGGAATGCAAGGATTGTGCCAAGTGGGAGTTTGGAAACCGGTAAGCTGGGACAAATATTTTACGTGAAACAATTCCTATTTCCCAGATTCCTAGCCGATCCTTTCGGGATCGGGTAAATCCGGCAGCCATTCCGCCAGGGTTTGATTCTGCACCATGGCATCCTGGGCGCCCAGGGCAAGAGTAGACAAGCTGGCGGCCGCGGCGGCGCGGGCCAGGGCGCGTTGTTCCGGCAGGCCAGCGGCTAACGCGGTGACCAATGTGCCCAGCCAGGCTTCCGGCGCGCCGGTGAAATCCAATGCTTCGGTTTTCAGGCCGCGCCAGCGATATGCGCCTTCATAAGTAAAAACCAAAGTTTCAATCGGCGAAAACTGAATGGCCAAACTGATTTGATGTTGCAGGACAAAGGCTGACGCCCATTCATGCAGCGCCGCTTCGTCGTCAAAAGTCCGGTCGGCGATGGTTTCAATGCCGTCTTTATCTGTCAGCAACCACGTCAGAGCGGACAGTACTTTTTCATCCGGCACTGGCGCGCCCCAGGTATAATATAGGTAAGTGTCCGTGCCCTTGGCCGCGGCAGCCTCGAGCAGCGCATAAGACACCCGCGGGTTAGCCATCACATCCACCAAGACGTGATCACCGGATACCACTTTTTCCGCGATTGCTTCCGCACGCACGCCGGGACTTACGCCCAATGCTAGGGATGCCTGCGCTGCGCCGCCTGACGCGACTGCATAATGCATCAGGGCGGTCGCGCCCTTTTGCACTGTCACATGCTCCAGATTCAATTTTTGTGTCTGTAAATGCGAAACTAATTTTTGGCCAAATTCATCTTCGCCTACCACGGCGCACAATGTCACCACCGGCGCACCCGCCCGCCGGGCTGCCACGGCAATATTCACCGCGCCGCCCGCCGGCCGCAAATGATAGGCATCGCCCGCCAGCATCCGCCCCGGCTGCGGCAGCGCCGCCCCGGGCGTAATCAGGCTCATGGCAAGGAGGCCAAAGGAATAAATCATCTCTGTTTTATCTCACGTGCTCTCGGAAGTGACAAGGCATTGCAGGACTTGTATAGCTGCTGGATGCGTTCCTTCAGTACCTTAACCGAACAGGAAATTTTGGCGTTGGCAATTTCCAACGAAGAAGACGATGCGCGCATTTACCAGTCTTTCGCCGAACATCTGCGCGCCGATTATCCGCAAACGGCGAAGATGCTGGACGGCATGGCGGGTGAAGAGGCCGAGCACCGCAACATGCTGTTCGATTTATACCGCGGAAAGTTCGGCGAGTTTTTGCCCTTAATCCGCCGTGCGGATGTGCAGGGTTTTATCCGGCGCGATCCGATCTGGCTGGTGAAAACCACTGGCCTGGACGCCGTGAGCGATTGCGTCGAGCGCATGGAACAGGAAGCAGGCGCGTTTTACAAAAAGGCCGCAGCTATTACGCGCGATGCCTCGATACGCAAATTACTGAATGAATTGGCGGATGTTGAATTGCAACACGAAGACACCGCACACAAATTGCGCGAAGAATATCTAACGACCTCCGCGCGTGCATCGGAAAAACAAACGCATCAGAAAAAATTTATCCTGCAATATATCCAGCCCGGCTTGATGGGTTTGATGGATGGTTCGGTGTCTACGCTTGCGCCGTTATTCGCCGCGGCCTTTGCGACGCATAATAACTGGGATACATTTCTCATCGGCATGGCGGCGGCGGTGGGCGCGGGGATTTCCATGGGCTTTGCTGAGGCCCTGGCGGATGATGGGGAAATCAGTGGGCGTGGTAGCCCGCTCATCCGTGGTATTTCTTGCGGCTTAATGACGATGGTAGGCGGCGTATTTCATACCCTGCCGTTTTTAATTCCGGATGACATGCCACATGCCTTTGCCGTCGCCACCGGCATCGCCAGTATGATTGTGATTGTTGAACTCTGCATCATCGCCTGGATCCGCGCGAAATATATGGAAACGCCGTTCTGGCGCGCGGTCTTTCAAGTCGTCCTGGGCGGCCTCTTAGTCTTCGCTGCCGGCATTTTGATTGGCAGTGGGTGAAAGTAATTCCTATTAATTTCTTGACTTATGAGTAACACGTATGAGATTCTAAGAGGAATAATTTGCAACATAACTTAACTGAAAATCTGATGTTTATTTATCTCCGCCACCCTGCCACGGGTGACAATGAAAAGGGCCTTGTTGCTGGTCAAGCCAGCCAGGACAGACATATGAGTCCCCAAGGGTTTCATGGTTATCAGCAACCATTGGCCCACCTGATAGAAATAGTTCGCGGTGCTTCCAATGCTCAAAACATTTATATTGTTAACACAGGTATGACGCGAAGCGTTCAAGGTGCGGAATTGTTAAGGCATCGCCTTTCAAAAATTGATGTGGCTGTCCGAACGATTGAAATAATTAATCTTCAGGAAAGACATTATGGAAAATGGGAAGGACAATCGTGGGACGAGCCCGCAGAAGCTTCGAGTAATCTGACGCGCCGGAATCATATCAAATGCGGTGGAACCCCTCCACTGGGAGAATCTGAAACACAAGTGGATGCAAGGGTTCAGCCTCAGCTTGAAAGCATTAAGTCTTTAACAGGAATTGTTATTGTGATTGGTCATTCAAGCATTTTTAAATCTTTATGCCGGGTGTTTCATATCGATGCGGCAGACTTAAGTCTCAAAGATGGGCGAATTGCTGTTATTCGCGATTTGAAGCAGCCTAACTTGCAATGGCATGCTTTATCACCTTAACGCACAACTAAATAAAATTGTTTAACCAATCTTCCCATTCCTGCGCGCGCGTTGCCCAAGTATAGACTTCATTCGCCCATTGCACTTGCGTGGACAAACGCTGTTCCAATTCGCCGCTCTGGCACTGCGATTTTAACTCCGTCATGATGCGCGACAACTGCGCGGCATAATCGGCGGCATGGGCGTGGGCATCGGCTTGCCAAGGAATCAAATAACCATGACCATCCAGCGTTTCCGGCAGTGCGCCAAGATCGGATGTCACGACAATGCATCCGGCGGCGAGCGCTTCCATCACTGCAATGCATGCGGTTTCGGCAAAGGTATTGGGATAGGCCAAAATTAAAGCAGCACGCAAAGCCTCCGCCAATTCGGGTTGGGCGGCGGCACCAACATGGGTCACGCCTGGTGTTTGGCTTGCCTGTTGTAATAGACGCGCGAGCGGTTCTGGATTTTCCATTTCATATAACTTCATATCGGAAAAAATTTGCAGCTCTGCCGTGGGATGCGTGACATATACTTGCGGCCAAGCAAGCATCAAACGGTCCAGGCCGCGGAAGGGTGTAGAGGTATAGGTCAGGCGCGGCGCGGGCGATTTGTAAGATAGAACGGGCAACTCCGCAAACAGATTTTCAAAGGCAGGTGAAATGGCATTGCGTAAAATCGTGCGCGGTGTTTCCTCCAGTGCCGGAAATTGCTTCAGGTATTGCCGTTCTTGCCACTGGCTGACAAAGACCACGGCATCCCAGGTTTTCAATGTTGGTAAATCCGCAAGCGGGGCGGCGGCTGGCTGATCGGGTGCGAAATGCTGCCACAGAATCTTTTTCGTGTTCTTTAATTCTTTGGGCGCGGCGGCGGCAAGCTGTAATAGATAATCCACGGTGGAATCGTTCAGATGCACAAAAACATCCGCGTCCTGAATTGCGCTGGCGGGAAAGGTGTTGCCTAGGGCAGTCACGCCAGCATGCGTGTGCGGTTCGGCATTGTTAATAAAACTCACGCGGACTCCGCATGCGGCTAGTGCCATCATCAGATAACAAACGGCTGATTGTGTCCCGCCGATGGGGCGGGTCAGGGGCGCATCAATACGGTAAGGCCACGGCACGCGGTCGATGAAAACAATATGCATCGGCCATAATACAAAATGTTTCATGTAAAACATATGGGTTTTCTGTTTTTACAAAATATTTCACGTGAAATATTTTGTATTATGGGATATCGATTTCAAAATTATTTCGCAAAAAATAATATTTCAAAACCCAAAAGAATTTTTTTATTTTTAAATCCTTTTCAGGGCCTGCGCGATATCGGCTTGCAGGTCATCAGCGGCCTCGATGCCGACAGAGAGACGCACCAGGTTGTCGGTGATGCCGATCTGCGCACGGACATCGGCAGGAATGCTGGCATGGGTCATGATAGCCGGATGGTTTACCAGGCTTTCAACACCGCCCAGGCTTTCAGCGACGGTGAAAATTTCCAGCGCTTCCAAAAAGTGGCGCGTGCCGGCGAGATCGGCTTTTAATTCAACCGATATCATACCGCCAAAGCTGGACATTTGCTTTTTCGCGAGCGCGTGCTGCGGATGGCTTTTCAGGCCAGGATAATGCACCGCTGCAATTTGTGGCTGGGCGGATAAAAATTCTGCAATCTGTCCCGCATTGAAACAGCTGCGCTCCATGCGGATAGCCAGGGTTTTCACACCGCGCAAAACCAGAAATGCATCAAATGGTCCAGGCACGGAACCGATGGAGTTCTGCAAAAAGGCCATGCGATCAGATAATTCTTGATTATCACCGATAATCACCGCACCGCCGATGACATCGGAATGGCCGTTGATATATTTGGTTGTGGAATGCACCACCAAATCAAAACCGTATTTCAAAGGCTGCTGTAACATCGGTGTGGCAAAAGTATTATCGCACACGGAAATCAGTTTGTGCTTTTTTGCAAAATTCGCCGTTGCCGCCAGATCAACCAGATGCATCATCGGATTGGTGGGCGTTTCCACCCAAATCATTTTGGTATTGGGACGCACCGCCGCCGCCAGGGCCGCGCCGTCATTTAAATCCAGATAAGTGAAATCAAGATTTGCGGAATGACGCCGCACCCGTTCAAACAGGCGGTAAGTGCCGCCGTACATGTCATTCATCGCAATGACGTGCGAACCGGCGGGCAGTAATTCTAAAATCGTTGATTCTGCGCCAAGGCCGGATGAAAAAGCCAGTGCGCGCGTGCCGCCTTCCAAATCCGCCAGGCAGCGTTCCAAGGCCTGGCGCGTGGGATTTTTGCCGCGCGCATATTCATAACCTTTATTCACGCCCGGGCTTTCTTGGGCATAGGTTGAGGTTGCGTAAATCGGCATCATCACCGCGCCCGTGATGGGGTCGGGCGATTGGCCCGCATGGATGACGCGCGTCGAGAGTTGAAGATGTTTGTGGTCTGTCATGATTAATCCTTGAGCAGTTTCGAAAGATATTTCACGCCCGCATCCTGTATCAGGGTGACGATGCGCGCGGGACCCGGAATCCGCTCGATCAGCCATTGCACACCCGCCAGGTTTCCGCCCGCTGACAAGCCAGGCAAAAATCCCTCTAGGCGTGTGCAGGCACGGCACATGCCAAAGGCATCTGCATCGGTATATTGCATGGCGTCATCCACCACGGAAATATCCATCGCGCCAGTCAGGTGATCTTCGCCAACGCCTTCGACTTGATATTGCGTTGCCTCAACACCCGCCATCGTGCCGGTCTTGGCCAGGTGGTAATAAACAGAACCCTTGGGATCCGGCAAAAGCACGCGGATATTTTTATCTTGCTCTTTCAAATAGCGTCCCGCACCCGTTACGGTGCCGCCGGTGGAGCCGCCCGTCACAAACCAGTCCAGCTTGCCATCCATTTGTTCCCAGATTTCCGGGCCGGTGGTGAGGTAGTGCGCTTCAGTATTCAGAAGGTTATCGTACTGATTGACGAGAAAGCCCCCCGAAGTTTCACGCGCGATTTGTCTAGCGCGCGCGACGTAATGTTCGGGGCTGTCGTGATGCGCCTCGGTTGGGCAGACAATCAATTCTGCGCCCAGCATTCGCATGTGATTTTTCTTTTCTTCCGAAACCTTAGCCATGGTGGTGAGGATGAGGCGGTAGCCGAGACGCGCGCAAAAGAACGCCAGCGCCGCGCCGGTATTGCCGGTGGAAGCCTCAACCACCGTCATGCCCGGTTTTAATTTTCCAGTTTTAATCGCTTCACCCAGAATATGGATGACGATACGGTCCTTAACACTACCAGACGGATTGCAATATTCCAGTTTGGCAAAAACTTCGATGCCCTTGTTATTGATAAAAAGACGGCGAAGCTGCACCAGTGGCGTATTGCCGACAAGTCGAAAGGCGGGATCTTGTTCCAGATGAGTCATAGGTTAATTCGAATAGTTTGTGGTGACGTGAAAGAAGAAAAATTTAAGCGCAGCACAAACAACATGGCGGCTCACCCGAAATAACAATGGGGGTGTAGAGGAAAATTTGATGTATAGAAACGATCATGCCTTTTTGATTTTACCAGCTTTGGGGAAAAATGCAAATCCATTGCAACTTGCCAAAAACATTACTCTGCGCCAAAATTTTACGTGGGATTCGGAAATGATACGTAAGTTTTGGTCATATCTTTTAATTTTTGCGTTATGGGCTGCGCCTGCTGCAGCGCAAAACAATGCGGAAATTCGCGCCGACCGTTATGGCGCGATTGTCGTGGAGGCAAAGTCCGGGAAAATTTTAATGGCCGAACATGCAGACCGCTTACTGCACCCGGCATCGCTTACCAAATTAATGACACTTTATATGACCTTCGCTGCCATGCGCGCGGGTAAGATTAATGGCAACAGTGATCTTTCTGTTTCGCCTTATGCTGCCAATGCTTCGCCGACCAAATTGGGATTGCAGGCGGGTGATACCGTGTCCGTGCATGATGCGGTATTGGGTGTGATTACGCGGTCGGCCAATGACGCGGCGCGCGTGCTGGCGGAAAATATCGGTGGTAATGAAACCAGGTTCGCCCAAATGATGACGTCTGCGGCCCGCCGCTTGGGCATGAAAAATACCGTCTTCCGCAATGCGTCAGGCCTGCCCAATCCGGGTCAGATTTCAACGCCTAAGGATATGGCCATTCTGGCGCGCGCCATCATTACGCATTTCCCAGAATATTATCCGTTATTCAGCACCCAGGATTTCAATTTCCGTGGCCAGGATGTTACGACACATAATCACTTGATGTCGCGTTATCCGGGTATGGACGGGATGAAAACTGGCTATGTCGCCGCCAGCGGATTTAATCTGGTTGCTAGCGCGGTGCAAAATAATATTCGTTTGATCGGCGTGGTTTATGGCGGCCGCACGGCCTTGCTGCGCGATGAATATATGGCGGATATGCTGGATAAATCCTTTGCCCAAGCCTTGGTTGAGGCGGCCCACAGTTCGCCGCGTTATGCCGGTACGGTAATGCAGCCGACCCGCGCCAACCTGACACCGCAGCCGCCATCCGATATTCCATCCACACAAAATACGCCGAGTGAAGTTGCGACCGCCCAGGCGCCCACACAGAATGATCCCACGCCGCCACCCGCCACCGAAACCAAACGCGAGGATACGGTGGCTGTGGATAAAATTCAAATCAGCAACCGCTGGGCTGTTCAAATTGGTTCATTTAAATCACGTAGCGCGGCCCAGCGCGCGCTGGCGCATGCCAAAACCAATTATCATAACTTGCATGGCGGCGCACCGGTCATTGCCGCGGTTAAAACCCGTTCGGGCCGTTTGTATCAAGCGCGCCTGACGGGCCTGACCCAGCCAAATGCCGTGAATGCCTGCGGCGCGCTCCAGGCGCGCGGACATAGTTGTGTGCCATTGAAGCCGACGGGTTAATGCCCACCTAAAATAAATTCCACGCCGCTTTGCCCGAGTTGGTCTTTGAGAAGTGCGGTGAGGCGGTCCAATGCAGCTTCGTCTTTGCCTTCGGCGCGGCCGACCAGGGCAGCCTGAGTATTCGATGCTCGCAGCAGCCACCAGCCATTGGGTGTCGTGACACGCACGCCATCGACATCATTCATATTCAATCCGGCTGCCTTCACACGCGCCGTAATTTCATCCATCACGGCAAATTTACGTTCATCGGGGACAGCGATACGCATTTCGGGTGTATTGATCACTTTGGGCAAGGCATCGAGTAGGGTGGCAAGGTCTTGGCCGGATGACGCCAGATAATTCAGCAAACGCACCGCGCAATAAAGCCCGTCATCAAAACCGTAATAGCCATCAGCAAAAAACATATGGCCGGACATTTCGCCCGCAATCGGCGCGCCAGTTTCCTTCATTTTCGCTTTAATCAACGAATGCCCCGTGCGCCACATGAGCGGTTGGCCGCCCAGGCGTGCGACCTCATCAAACAACACCTGGCTGGCTTTCACGTCCGCGATGATTGTGGCGCCTGGAATACGCGCCAAAACATCACGCGCCAAAATCGCCAATAATTGATCGCCCCAGACAATGCGCCCGTAGCGGTCGACGACACCAATGCGATCGCCGTCGCCATCAAAGGCGATACCAACGTCGGCATTTTTTTCCGCGACTGATTTTTGCAAATCTTTTAAATTTTCCGGCACGGTCGGGTCCGGATGATGATTGGGAAAGGCACCATCCACATCAGCAAACAATAATGTATGCTGGCCGGGCAGACGGTCGGTGAGTTTTTTCAACACCGCGCCCGCGGCACCATTGCCCGCATCCCATACGACTTCCAAACCTATTTGGGATTTATAATCTTGCGCGATGCGCGCGGCATAATCGTTTTTAATCTCATGCACCTGCAGTGTGCCTTTGCCCTCCACCACATCGCCCGCCGTAGCGAGCTTGCCAAGTGCAAGAATATCATCGCCGTAAAACGGTCGATCCATCATGACCATTTTAAAGCCGTTATGCGTGGGTGGATTGTGCGAGCCGGTCACCATGATGCCTGCATCTAGATGCAGACGCTTCACACCGAAATATAACATTGGTGTGGGGCCGAGGCCGAGTTGATGTACATCTGCGCCGCTTTCCATCAGGCCGCGCAGCAAGGCCGCCTCCAATTCCGGCGAAGAGACGCGGCCATCGCGCGCAACGGCAACCGATTTGCCACCCTCGCGGATTAGCGTCGTGGCGAAAATACGGCCAAGGATATAAGCATCGTGGGGATGCAGAGTTTCATTCACGATGCCGCGAATGTCATAGGCACGTAAAACGGACGAGTGAAATTTGTGCATTATTCATCCAGTAATTTTTTGAGTTCCAATTTCAAATTGGCGCCTAAATCTGCGCGCGCCATACCAAATGCCATATTGGCCATCAACCAGCCGAGTTTATCGCCGCAGTCATACCGTGTGCCAGCGTAGCGATAGCCATGAAAATCCTGCCCCGCCGAAATCATTTTTTGTAATGCATCCGTAAGCTGGATTTCGCCGCCTGCGCCGACTTTTTTTTGTTCTAGGAAATCCAAAACTTGAGGTTGGACGATATAACGCCCGATGATGGAAAGCGTTGATGGCGCCTTTTCCGGCGCAGGTTTTTCCACTACGCCGCGCATTTTCGCTAGACGACCATCATCGCTTTCGACATCCAAAATGCCGTAACGGTTGGTATGTTCGCGTGGCACTTCGGTTACTGCCACAATATTCCCGCCGATTTCATTATACACTTCCATCATTTGTTGCAGGCAAGGCATGTCGTTCAGCACTACATCATCTGGCAGCAAAATCGCAAAGGGTTCATCGCCGATGACATGGCGCGCACACCAGATCGCATGGCCGAGGCCGAGCGGCTGATGCTGGCGCGTAAAATATAAATGGCCGGATGAAATGTCGGCGGCTCGCACGGCGGCCAGGGCTTCCTGTTTGCCTTTTTCTTCCAGCGTGTCGTACAGCTCAGGGTGTTGGTCGAAATGATCTTCCAACACATCCTTGCCGCGCGAGGTGACAAAAACGAACTCTTCAATGCCCGCCGCGCGGGCTTCTTCAACGGCATATTGAATCAGCGGCTTATCGACCAGCGGCAGCATTTCCTTGGGCATCGTTTTCGTCTGCGGTAAAAAACGCGTACCAAGGCCCGCCACAGGAAAGACAGCTTTACGTACTTTTTGTTTGGCGGGTTGTTTCATGGCTGCTTTGTGTCACATTGAGTGCCTGCGCTCAAGATGGTAGCAATAAATCCTTCGCCGTGTTGACTTTGGCGGCCAGGTAATCCGTGCCGCCCGCATCAGGATGGAGGCGGCCCATCAGGCGGCGATAAGCGGCCTTGATATCGTCTTCAGTCGCGCCTTCTTTTAATCCCAAAATTTGCAGCGCTTCCTCGCGCGCCATTTGTTCCTTGGTTTTCGTAAAACGTGCGCGGTAACGCGCACGCCAATCATCCAGTTGGGTGTGATCCAAATAGGTCATCAAAATATCGGCAGAGCGCTTATCGGTTTTGCGGAATTCTGCGAGCAGGTCGAGCAAATCTTCGCTCGCCAGCTGTTCCAGATGCCGCCCCGAGAAGGTGCCGCCGCGCACTTCGCCGTTCATCGCACGCGTATTGGCATTGATACGCAGAAGGATATAGGGCGTCTCGAGTTTATTCGTCGCCGCTGTGACGGTTTGCTGTTGGACGCGCCGCCGCGCCAGATCTGTATTTTGCGCGAGACGCATCAGGATCGGTAGCGCCAAAACCCCGATGCCAAAAGCCGCGGGCGGTTCATGGATAAAGAAAACCAGATAATATTGCATGCCGGCCAACACGGCCCAAACCGCGACGCGCAGCGTTAATTGCACGTGGTAATGTCGCCGCCAGGGGATGCCCTTGACAATCAGATAGGCCGCTACCGCCTGAATGAGCAGCAGCGGCAAGAGCATATCCCAAAGGCGCGCTAGAATCTCAGGCATGGTAATTTATCGCGCAGCATGCTGCGCGATGCAACGATTAAGCCGCATTTGCCACCGCAGGCGCGCTGCGTTGCCATACCGCGGACAGGTTGAGGGCGTCCAGCAATTGCCGTACTTCCTGCACCGCGGCCGCGTGGGATTTGGAAAATTCGGCATCTTCGCGCTCTTCGAATAAATCCAGAACCGTCAGGCCAGGCATAAATAATTCGCGGTAAATCACGCGCTCTGCAAAACCGCCCGCCAGGCGGAAACCCGCGCCTTCGGCCAGTTGCGATAGGGCTGTTTCCATCTCCTTGGTATTGCGCGATTGCAGCGGTGACAGGCGGTTGCGCAGCACAATCCAATCCACGCTGCCGCCATCGCGTAAAATGCGGCGGCGGCGCTGTTCGCGCACCATTTCAGTGTAAATCGATGAATGCGTGGTTTTATCCCGGGGATCAACAGAACCCAGCAAGGCTAAATCCACAAAACTATCGTTCAAGGGCGTGATGAGCGTATCGGCGTAACTATGTCCTTCCTGCGATAAAAAACTATCCGTGCCAGGCGTATCTAGCACAATAAAATCATGATTGAAGCGCAAACGTCCGATCAATTCGCCTAGGCGCCAAGCCTCATCCGCTTCGGCTTGGGGGATATTTTCATGGCGGGATTTGGCGATACTGTAATGTGCTGGTTGCGGCAACATGTTATCTGGCGATGCACTGCGCGCACGGTGATGAAAATAGTGTGTCAGCGTGCCTTGGCGGTAATCCAGATCCATCGTGGCGACGCGAAAACCCAACCGCAACAATCCTACCGCGATATGCATCGCCATTGTGGATTTTCCGGAGCCACCCTTTTCATTGCCAAGCACAATGATATGGGCGGGTGCAGGGGTTACAGCAGTCATTTGATTCTCATCATAAGGGGCGCGGTGCGGCAACAAAACAAAAACTTCTGCGGCCTTGCGGGAAGCGCGCAGAATGCCTAGTGTCGGCCGATGTCAGAGGACATCCATCTTACCGACAAACGTCGCACCAGCACGTTGCTGCGTGAACTCATTCTGGATAATCCGGCTGAGCATGTGACGCTGGGTGAGGTTTTAACGCGCCTGGGCGACCGCGCATTCGGCTTTATGATTTTTCTCTTGGCCTTTCCCAATTGTTTGCCGGTCCCGCCCGGCTTTTCCACCATTACCGGTGCGTTGATTTTGCCAATGGCGCTGCAGTTTTTGATGGGTGAAGCGCGGCCACGTCTGCCGCAGGTAGTGCGCGAAAAAAAGATCAGTCGTACGGTTTTAGCCAAGGCAGTAAAGGTGATCATGCGGCCATTGATTTGGTTTGAGCGCCTATTCCAGCCGCGTTGGCTGTTTTTCACGCAGGGCTGGGGCGAAAAATTGGTCGGTGTTTTGATGATTTTATTGACCTGCGTCATGTTGGTGCCCTTGCCGCCGCCGCTGCATTTTCTGCCGGGGGCGAGCTTGGCTTTGCTGGCGCTAGGCACGATGGAACGCGACGGCGCCATCATTACCGCAGGAATCTTGGTTTCTATGGGTGCTTTTGGATCACTGGTTTTGCTCGCAAAACTTGTGACAAAATTCGCGCTGGGCTTTATTCATCATTTTATAAAATCATGACTTCACCTGCGCCGATGCCGGAATTGCGCGGTAATCCGTATTTATTTATGGTCGGCCAGGCTTGGCGGTTTGGTGCAGGCCGCCGCGTGCGCATGGTCACATTTTATTGCCTGTGTTTTTGCGCCAATATGGCAATCATCGCTCAGCCCTGGATTTTCGAGCAAACGTTGAACGTATTACAATCCGGCCGCGCAGATTTATTCCACCGCGCCTGGCCGTGG
>Ga0105240_10009917_pt1 | contig 13430 bp, 16 predicted proteins | sample KBSC54metaG_FD_80426 | JGI IMG/M metagenome (GOLD analysis project Ga0105240, IMG submission 80426) | Corn rhizosphere microbial communities from Kellogg Biological Station, Michigan, USA - KBS C5-4 metaG | ecosystem: Host-associated > Plants > Roots > Rhizosphere > Soil | place: Michigan, USA... | reverse complement strand
TGCCGGGATCGGCCTGGTTGGTGACAAAACGGATCACACCGGCCTGCGAGTTGGCACCGTAGAGCGTGCCCTGCGGTCCGCGCAGCACCTCGATCTGGTGTACGTCATAGAGGTCGAGGTCTGCCTGGCTGCCACCGAAGTCGTTTGCCGCGCCACCGATACCGGTGAGGGGCACGTTGTCGATATAGAGTGCGGTCTGGGCTTCGCCGGCGGAGTTGATGCCGCGAATGATGTAGCGCTTGTCCCCGGGCCCGCTGTCGACAAAGTTCAAACCCGGAACGGAGCGCGAGAAGTCGGCGAAGTTGGTGACCCCCATCACCTCGAGACGGTCCGCGCTCAACACGTCGATGCTGCTCGGGACCGACTGGACGGACTGCGCGCCTTGCTTGAAGGCGGTCACCACGATTTCCTGCAAGCCCGAATCATCGCCGCCGGTAGCGGCGGTCGCACCGGGCGCCTGCGCCTGCGCCTGCGCCTGCGCCTGCGCCTGTGCCCCTGGGAGCGCGCCGACGCCGGTCAGGCCGGCCGCAATGATGTAAGGCAATAGCCTCGAGTGTTTCTCATTATTTGTGTTCATCGTGCCTTTCCCCCGTGGCGCCACGCGCTCGTCGCGTGACGATTGAGTACCAAAATAGAGTAACGCGTTACCTATTTATTGCGCAAGGGACCACCGCTACGCACATCCAGCCACATTCCCGTGGCGGTCCTGCCGGGGCTCCCCGCGGGCGTTTTGTTAGAATGTCGCCCACAGCATGGGGCGAAAGCGCAACATGTTGCCTTGAAACACTTTTATGGGGGCTCGATGAAGCGTGCAGGTAAGCGGGATGACTCGGCGCCGGCTCTGATCGACCCGGGTCACGGCGGGGAAGCTGCCGCCGCCAGCCGCCAGCTTCCCGTGTTGTTACACCGGACGCGCGAAGCCCTGGCGGTGCACTTCCGCAAAATCTTCGTGTTGCACGACTTGACCGACCCGCAGTGGCGCGTATTGCGTATCTTGAGCCAGGTCGAGGAAATCGATGTCTCCACTCTCGCGCGCAAGTCCTACCTGATGCGCGAGAGCCTGTCCCGCATTTTGCGCGACCTGGGCGCTCGGGGCCTGATTCTCCGCCGGGTATCCAACACCGACGCGCGGCGCTTTTTTCACTCCCTGACGGCGAAAGGGCGCCACCTGTTGGAGGAAGTGTCCCCCGCCTTCAATCCGGTCTACAAGGAGATCGAGGCGCGCTTTGGCATCGAGCGCATCGAGGATCTGAACAAGCGCCTGGCGGAGTTGCTGGCGGCGATTCAGATATCGGATGATGATGACGAGTGAGCAACCCTCCGCAACATCGCTCCCGCGTCCTCGCCTCCCCTTGGAAGGGCGTCTTCTGCACTTTCATTGAGAGCGGCTGCCACTATACCAAGCACTGGCACTCGACCTACGGCGTTGGGTTGCTCGAGTCCGGTGCGCAGCGGTCGGCCAGCGGCCGTGGGGTTGTGGACGCCTACGCCGGTGATCTGATCACTACCAATCCGGGTGAAGTCCATGACGGTCGCCCCTTGGGCGGCCCGTCACGCCATTGGCACATGGTGTATCTCGAGCCCGAAGTCCTCGCGACCATGAAAGGGGACCCTGACTGCCGGGGCGTGCCTGATTTCGAGGTTACCCGCCCCGTGCTCAGCGATCCGGAGCTGGGTCGGACGTTGCGGGTGTTGTTCGATCGATTTCAATTCTGGGAGGCAGGACGAGGTGGCTCTGACGCCGATATCCTGGCGTGCGAAGAATCATTGGTAGCCATGTGTGGGTTGTTGTTGTGCCGATATTCCACGAGCCTGCCCCCACGGGAAGTTGCAGCGGATGTCCGGCAAGTCCGCGACTGGCTCGCTGATGACCTGGTCAATCCGCCGACGCTGACTGATATGGCGCGCGCAGTGGGCTCGAGCAAATACCAACTGTTACGCCGCTTTGAAAAGGTCTACGGAGTGCCGCCGCATGCCTGGTTGCTCCAGCAGCGTGTCGAGCGGGCCCGGCGTCTCATCGGCAGCGGAGTCAATCTGGTCGATGTCGCCGCAGCGTGCGGTTTCGCGGACCAGAGCCACATGACACGTCTCTTTTCCCGGCAATTCGGCTTTACACCGGGCGCCTGGCGCAGGGCCTCCCCGGTCTGAAGCCCTGCAATAACCTTCAAGACTTGTTTTTGGGCGAGGATGAGACTGGGCCGACCTCGTGACTGAAGGTCCACCCATGAACACACCGTACGTACACGGCTATCGCTCGGAAGAAAACGAGCGCCTGCAGAGCCAGGCCGGAATACTCGTTGATCTGTTACACGGCGATACCACGTATCCCGATGGAAGCGAGGTTCTCGAAGTCGGCTGCGGTGTCGGCTCCCAAACCGTCACCTTAGGCCGGCGCAGCCCGAATGCACGGTTTACCTGCATCGATATCAATCCCGACTCGATCGCGGCGGCCCGGCAGAGAGTTGCTCACGCCGGCCTGAGCAACGTGCGGTTCGTGCAGGCAGACGTATTGGCATTGCCCTTTGACGCCGGGTCATTCGACCACATTTTCATCTGCTTTGTTCTCGAGCACCTGCCGCGGCCCGTCGAGGTGTTGGTCGGGCTGCAACGACTGCTCGAGGCCGGCGGGACGGTGACCGTCATCGAAGGCGATCACGGGTCAACTTACTTTCACCCCGAAAGTGCCGCCGCCCGGGCTGTCATTGAATGCCAGGTCACATTGCAATGCCGGGCCGGCGGCAACGCGCTCATCGGACGGCAACTCTATCCTTTGATGACCAGTGCGGGATTGGCGCGAGTGCGGGTCTCACCACGCCTGGTGTACACGGATTCGAGTCGGCCTGACTTTGTCGAAGGCTTTACGCGTAAAACCTTCACGGCCATGATCGAAGGCATTCGCGAGCCCGCGCTCACGGCCGGGTTGATTTCCGAGCGTGATTTTGACGCCGGCGTACAGGATCTGTATCGGACGGCGCAAGCTGATGGCGTTTTCTGTTATACCTTTTTCAAGGGAGTGGGGGTGAAGCCCGTCCCGAATCCCGACACATTTGTCACTCTCACCGTCGGCTCCCCCGGGCCTAATCTGCTCCCGTAAGCCCAGAACGGGTATGTACCGGAGAGACGATCATGACGACGCATGCGACGGGGACACGTAAAGAATGGCTGGAGGCAAGGCTTTCCCTGCTGGAGGCTGAAAAAGAGCATACCCGCCGCGGGGACGAGCTCGCGAAGCGCCGCCAGGCGTTGCCGTGGGTTCGGGTTGATAAGAGCTATCGCTTTGCGACCGACGCGGGCGATGCCTCCCTGGCGGATCTTTTTGCAGGCCGCTCGCAGCTCATGGTCTACCACTTCATGTTCGGACCCGACTACACCAACGGGTGCGCATCTTGCTCCGCTATCGCGGACGGTTTCAACGGTATTGCCATCCACCTGGCCCAACACGATGTGACTCTCATGGCCGTGTCGAGGGCGCCGCTGGCGAAGCTGCAGGCCTTCAAGCAGCGGCTGGGGTGGACCTTTCCCTGGGCGTCCTCGTACAGCAACGACTTCAATCTCGATTTCAACGTTCAGATCACCGAGCAGCAACAGCGCAACGGAGGTGCCGAATACAACTACCGGACGGAGGGACCGATGCCAACACCTCCCGGCGCAAGCAAAGTCTCGAAAATGGCCGCGATGTCCGGAACCGACGCGGTGACTTACGTACGTGACCGGCCGGGGGTCAGCACGTTTGCGCTCGAGGATGGCGTCGTCTACCACACGTATTCCACTTACGCGCGTGGATTGGACGCCCTCTGGAACATGTACCAGTGGTTGGATCGGGCGCCCAAGGGACGGAACGAGAATGGGATCTGGTGGCGCCGCCACGACGAGTACGGCAAGCGCTGAGCCTCACGCTGCTGGAGCTGGAGAGCGTCATGATGACCATGGGTGAAATGCCGATGCCGGGTGGCTGGAGCATGTCGATGATGTGGATGCGGATGCCGGGCCAGTCGTGGCCCGGCGCTGCCTTGGCATTCCTCGGCATGTGGGGTGTCATGATGGCCGCGATGATGTTGCCAGTGTTGATCCCCATGCTGTGGCGTTACCGCGCCTCTCTTGCCGCCACGCCCGGAAGCCGGCGCCGTGGGCTCATGCTGGCAACAGCCACGGCAGCCTACTTTTCCGTGTGGACCCTGGCGGGATTGGTTGTCTTTGTGTTGGGTGCCGAGGCCGCGTCCATCGCAATGGCACAGCCCGCCCTTGCGCGTGCGGCCCCCGCGTTTGCAGGTCTGGTAGTCCTGGCGGCCGGTGCCCTGCAATTTACGACGTGGAAAGCACGGCGCCTGGCCTGCTGTCGCGAAACCCCGATGTGTGGCCCGCGATCTCGAAACTCAACCACCATCCTTTCAGCGTGGCGCTTCGGCCTGCGTATCGGCGTCCAGTGCGTCTACTGTTGCGCTGGCTTGACTGCAATCCTGCTGGTGATCGGCGTCATGGACCTCCGCGCCATGGCCGTCGTAACCGCCGCCATTTGCCTGGAGCGCTTCGTACCGGCAGGTGAGCGCATGGCGCAAGCCATCGGCATCGTGGCGGTTGCGGCGGGGCTCTTCATGACCCTGGGAATCATTCCTGCTGCAATCCTTCTTTGATAAAAGGAGATGGCAATGGTCAAGGGCAAGCGCGTCGCGATTCTGGTGGCTGACGGTTTCGAGCAGGTTGAATTGACCGAGCCCCGTAAGGCTCTGGATGAGGCTGGGGCGAAGACCCAGATCGTTTCCAACGCCGCGGATCGGGTTCAAGGCTGGAAGCACTTCGACAAGGCGGATCATTTCAAGGTCGACGTTGCGCTCGATTCGGCCAAGGCGGAGGACTTCGATGCGTTGTTACTTCCCGGCGGCGTTGCCAACCCGGACCAGTTACGCACCATGCCGAAGGCTGTTGCCTTTGTACGTTCATTCTTCGATGCGGGAAAACCGGTGGCTGCGATTTGTCATGGTCCTTGGACGTTGATTGACGCCGGAGTCGTCCGCGGCCGGCGGATGACCTCCTGGCCTTCGTTGAAAAACGACTTGAGCAATGCCGGCGCGAAATGGACCGATGAGGAGGTCGTGGTGGACCAGGGGCTGGTGTCGAGTCGTAAGCCACAGGATATTCCAGCTTTCAATCGCCAGATGCTGGCCTTGTTTGATTAGCAGTCCGTAGGCACAGGGCTCCCCGGTGCCGGTGAGTGTCGACGCGCTCTCGAAGAACCCCGTATCAGTCTTGGTTGACAGCGCGCAGTGTGGATTCGTCCGGACCGGCAACGTAGAGATACCGCGGGTTGAAACCCGATATGAGTTGCAGTTTTGGGTAATCGTGGATGATGAGTTGTTTGCTTTGAAAGGACAGCAGGCCCGCACGGCGCAGCTCCATCAATGTCCGGTTGACGTGCACGGCCGACAGCCCCAGGGTGTCGGCAATTTCAGTTTGTGTGAGGGGTACCTCACAGGCGCTGCTGTGCACCAAACCCACCGCGTTGAGCCGTTCGAACAATTCGCAAAACAGGTGGCTCAGGCGCTCGAAAGAGGTTCGATGCCCGATACTGACCAGCCATTCACGCGCGATCGATTGATGTACCAACGAATTACGAGCCAACGCGTGCGCCAGGCCGGGAAGGGATTCCCAGCGGTGCAAGGCCTCCGGCGTGAGTGCAATCGCGTGCACACTCGAGAGTGCCGCGATGGAATGATCCATGAAGGGTAGGGCAAAGGTGCGCGTGTCGCACAAGTCTCCGGGCACCATGTAGGCGGTGATCTGCCTGCGGCCATCCGGCAGGAGTTTGTATCGACTGGCAAACCCCTCGACAATCACGAAGATGCGCTCGACGGGAGTCCCTTCCCGCGCCAGATTGTCGCGCGGCGCGTAGCGCCGGATGGTCAATGCCTCATTTTCCAGGGCTTGTTTATCTTCCACCCGTAATGGCGCATATCGCTCGAGTCGCAAAGCCAGTCGGGAGGTGAGCCTGTTCATCGCACGGCATCGCTGCTGCGCCTGAGCGAGGAGGACTCGGATTCCTGCTTCACCGTTGCAATCAATGTTCGGGGTTCCAACGGCTTTTGCAGATAAGGAACCTCCTGGAATGAATCGGGCAGAACTGTAATGTCGTAGCCCGAGGTAAAGATCACAGGGACGCCCTGATCCAGGAATTCCTGCGCGAGCTCAAAGACAAACTGACCTTTGAGGTTGATATCCAGTAATACGCAATCCGGGGTGTCGTCAGAGGCCAAGGCGCGAGCGCGTGCGGCGTTGGGGATAGGTCCCAGAACCTTTGCTCCGTGGTCACGGAGCAATGTCGCGGCTTCCTTTGCAATCAGGTAGTCGTCCTCCACGACCAGGACGGTGAGTCCCCCCAGTGATGCAATTCCGGGCGCGGTTGCGGTTGTCATTGAGGACTCCCTACCTACTGACCTGTCTATCGGCCACCGGACGCCAGATAGTACCAACTGCGCTGGCGGGAATGAGCAATTTCACCAGAATACCCTCGTCGGTTGCTCCACAACTCGTGTGCGCATTCAGCTCGTAGGGCAGCATCCGTTCGATCACCTCGCTGCCAAATCCCTTGGACCTCCATGGATCCGGCGGCAACGGGGTACCGATCTCCTGCCACTGGAAGTACAACTCGGGATGCCCGCTATCGGTTTCTATGGTCCAGGTGATTTCCGCGCGTCCCTCTGCCGTGGCAAAGGCACCGTGCGTGAGTGCGTTCACGGTCAACTCGTGAAAAGTCAGGGCGAGTGCGACGACGGATTCACAAGCAATGCGGACCTCCGAGCCGCCGAGGTGAAAGCGGTTTGCCGGAATAGCCTGCGCCAGAAGCTCGCCGCAGACGAGCTCGTACAGGTCGACGCCCTCCTGGGGCGCTCTCATCAATATCTCGTGCACCCGGGCGAGTGCGCCGATGCGGCCTTCCAGGTGCGCGGCGTAGTCCTCCACCGAGTCACGCCCCTCCGTCATCTGTCTCACCAGCGTGCGGAGCACGGCGAACAGGTTGCGAAGCTGACGTTGGAACTCGTGTGGGGCCATCGGGTTCGGCTCAGGGCATTAAAACAGCGCAGTCTGCGAGAATGCGAGCGGTCCTGACATTAACATAGGTTAGGGGTCATGGCGAAAAATACGGCCAAGCTTGGCCTGCAGTGCCGGTTCGTCCCATAGGACGGCACAGGGGGAGCGCCAGAACTTCAAGCAGAGTTAAAGAAGGCGGCGCATCCCTGCGCCATGTGGGAGCTGACTTCAGCCAGACCTGATGTCAGTTTCGTCGCATGAAGCGAACTTGGACGACATGATGGGACGATGCGACGGCGGTGTTCCGCCCAACACCGTGCCCCACCTCCCGAGTGGAGAGGGTACTCGTTATGTAGTCCCTGGGCATTAACGTGAGTCAATCCCGTGCCCGGATCGGATAAGCCACCCGTGTCAGGGGGTCGAGACTGCCAAGAGCAAGCAGAATCAGGAGCCACAAGGCGCCCGCTGCCGCGAACAGACGCACGGTCACAGGGCCGCGTCCAACTTGCATGAAGGCGCTGACAATGACACCCAACATGACCAGTGCCGGAATGAGAATCAGGGGCCGGGCGGTGGGATTGAAGGGTATGAAGCTGACGCCGATTTCCACCGCGAGCAATGCGAGCAGTGCGAGCAGTGCGAGGATCGAGTTACGCATGGTTACATCCTACGGTGAGCGTCCGACCAGGTAGATGAGCGGATAGAGCACGACCCACACCATGTCCACGAAGCTCCAGTAAAGTCCCACCACGCTCACCGGAGTCGAGTAGGCCGCGGAGAAGTCGCCGCGTCGCGCGCGCCAGAGGATCCATGCGACCAGGCCGATCCCGGCCACCATGTGGAGCCCATGCAGGCCGGTGGAAACGAAGTAGAAGACAAAGAAAAGCTGCGCACCCGCTCGGGCCGCCCCCTGGATCGCAAAGTCAGGACCTGGGAACAGGTGTTTGTCGAGGTCGCCGTGCCACTCCAGGCCGAACTTCACTCCCAGAAACGTAAGTCCCAACAGCGCGGTGATCACGCAGAAGGCAATGAGCCCGCGAGCATTGCCCGCTTCGATACAGCGGGTGCCGGCCGTATATGTGGCACTGCTCGTCAACAGCAGCACGGAGTTGATCGTGCCCAGGATCATTTCGGTCTGTCCACCGCCGACATCGAAGCCCACGGGATTCCAATGACGGCAGAAAATCCAACTCAGGAACAGGACGCCAAAGAACAGCATCTCACTGGCGAGAAACAGCCACATGCCCGAAATGGCAGTCTGAGACTGGTGCTCGGCGCTTGCGTACTGAAACTCATGGGGCAGGAATGTCTCATTCATGGCGATGCCTGCTGCCCGGCGTCGGATAGGAGTAGGGGGCGGAATCGACCATCGGTGTCACGGTAAAGTTATGCGTCGGAGGCGGCGAGGGTGTTTTCCATTCCAACCCGGTCGCTTCCCACGGATTCGCCGGAGCACGCTCCCCGCGGAGCAATGACCAGGTGAGATAGGCGAGCGGTAACAGGTAACCCGCCGCCAGAATGGTCGTGCCCGCGGACGACAGAACATTCAACACCTGGAATTCCGGCGGGTAGGCATGATAGCGCCGTGGCATCCCGAGGTAGCCGAGTATGAATTGTGGAAAGAACGTGAGATGGAAGCCGATGAATATGGTGAGCGCGCCCGCGCGGCCCCACATTTCCGGATACATCCTGCCCGTGATCTTCGGCCACCAGTAGTGCAGGCCCGCGAAGAACGCCGAGACCATGCCGCCCACCATGACATAGTGGAAATGAGCGACCACGAAGTAGGTTTGGGTCAGATGCACATCCGCGGCGAGGGCTGCCACGAAGAGGCCCGTCAGTCCTCCCATGGTAAAGAGGCCGATGAAGCCCAATGCATACAGCATCGGGGCATCGAAGTGGATGTAGCCTTTGTGCATGGTGCCGATCCAGTTGAACACCTTGATGGCCGACGGCACTGCCACCATGTAGCTCAGGATGGAGAACACCAGGGCCGACAACAACGAGGTGCCCGCCACGAACATGTGGTGGCCCCAGACCAGGAAGCTGATGACGGCGATGCCGATGCTGGCCCACACGACGAAGGAATAGCCGAACAGCGGCTTGCGTGAGAAGGCCGGAATGATCTCGCTCACGATGCCGAAGCCCGGCAGAATCATGATGTAGACCGCCGGGTGAGAATAGAACCAGAACAGGTGTTGAAACAGTAACGGGTCGCCGCCGAAGGCCGGGTCGAACACGCCGATATGGAAGATCCGCTCGAAGGCCAGCAACAGCAGGGTCATGGCCAGCACCGGTGTCGCCAGCACCAGGATGACACTCGTGGCGTACAGCGACCACAGGAACACCGGCAGCCGGAACCAGGTCAGTCCAGGCGCGCGCAGCCGATGAATGGTCACAATGAAGTTGAGGCCCGTAGCAATGGATGAGAAACCGGCGATGAAAATCCCCACCACGGTGGCTACGACATGTCCCTTCGAATAGGCGGTCGTGAGCGGTGTGTAGAACGTCCAGCCGGTATCCACGCCTCCAGTGAAGAGACTGTAGAGCACCACGATTCCGCCCAGTATGAACAGGTACCAGCTAAAGAGATTCAGCTTCGGAAATGCCAGGTCGCGCGCGCCCAACATCAGCGGCACGACGAAGTTGCCCAGCGTCACCGGCACTGCCGGTACCAGAAAGAACCACACCATCACCACGCCGTGCATGGTGAACAGCCGGTTGTAGGTTTCCGCTGAATGGATCATTCCCTGGGGTACCAGCAGGTTGTAGCGAACCAGGGCCGCTGCCGAGCCGCCGATGAAAAAGAAGGCCGTGATGGAGGCGAGATAGAGGATGGCAATTCGCTTGTGGTCCGTGGTCAGCAGCCAACTGCGCAGGCTGAAGCCATCCTGCAGGTAAGACTCCTGCGTCTCACGGGGCGGCGGCACGTCCTGGAGCGCCGTGGCGTTCATGGGACTCCCGCGTCACTCAAGGATTTGATGTAAGCCAGGAGTTTCAACAGATCTTCCTCGCTGATCTCGCCGGAGAACGAGGGCATGGCGGGAGGGTAGCTGGCGACTCGTTGTCGCGAGGGTGTCAGAATGCAGTCGCGGATATAACGATCGTCCGCTTTGACGACACTTCCGTCCGCCAGGGTAACGGGACTGCCGTACAGTCCTGCCAGCGACGGCGCGTGAACGGTGCTTTCCGACTGTGGTCCCCCGGCACCATTTGATCCGTGACACCCGCTGCATCCGTAGCGCATGAAGAGCGTCTTGCCCGCCGTGGCGAGGGTTTCACCCGCATCGCTCTGGGCCAGCCACCGCTGGTAATCGGCTTTCGGTAAAGCCACGATCTGCCCGATCATCCGGGAATGGTCGATACCGCACAGTTGGGTGCAGAACAGATGGTAGGTGCCCGGCTTGTCGACATGGAACCAGAGGGTTTCATAGCGACCCGGCAGCACATCATGTTTGATACGGAAGGCCGGCACCGAGAAGTCGTGAATCACGTCCTCCGAGGTCATGATCAACTCGATGTCCATGCCGATCGGCAGGTGAATCGCATCGATCTCGCGTTGTCCGCCGTCGTGCTCTACCTTCCACATGAACTGTTTGCCGACCACGTAGATCCGCAGCGCGTTGCGCGGTGGCTGAAATAATTGAACGTAGAGGCGTGCACCCCAGAGGAACAGAAAGAAAAACGCCACCAGGGTCCCCGTGGTCCAGGCGGCTTCAATTCGCCAGGTCTTCTGGGCGAGGGCGCCGCGGTTGACGTCACTGCCGGAACGATACTTGAACATGTAGAGCAGCATCAGGCCAAACACGAGGGCGAGTACCGCGATAGAGATGATCAGCAACGCAATGATGAGGTGATCGACCTCGGTGGCGGCAGGCGTCGCGGCGGTGAGCCAGAAGTTCATGCGGGGCTTTTGTCGCGGCGAAAGGCAAGAAAGAGCGTTACACCCAGGACCAACGCGGTGAGGGTCCCGGCGAGTCGCAGCAGCTTCATGATGCCCAACGTGTAACGGCCCGTGGATTCGTCGTAGTCGTAGCAGAGCAGGAGGATCGGGAGCGCAGCAGCCTGCACGGTCCCTCGAGCAGCCCGGGTGACGGCGAGCCGGACATCCGCGGGCGAATATCCGACACCCAACAGATAGCTCGATATCACGCCGGTCGGCGTCACAAACACAATGCCGGTAGGGTGCAGATACTGCTTCAGTTGCGGGTCAAATCGCTCCCGAAATCCAACTGCGTCCGCGACCGCACGCACGGCTGCGACACGGCCTGTGAGAAAGTGCCAGCCGGCGCCGGCACCCGCGACCGGAAACCGCGCAATGTCCTGCGCCTTGGCGGTCGCCGCGTCTCGAGGCGACTCGGCAGGATCGATGCTGAGGTCGACCAGTTGATAGTCACGCCCCCCGACCAGGTCGGTTTTCTCCAGGGCATGGAACAGGTCAGCGCGCACCACACCGCACAGGCTCGGGCAGTGGAAATAGCCCAGCACCAGAATCAAGGGCTTCCCTTGCGCAAACTCCGACAGGCGCAGCGGCACGCCACGTTCGTCCAACAGGGTTGTATCGCCAGGCAGTGTGCCGCCCGTTCGTTGGGTGTAGCTGATGCCGCGCAAGTCGGGAGGTGAGGCTGTTGCGGCACAGGTCAGCAACATCGCGGCGAGCAGCACGCAGATGCGTGAAAGGACGCAAGTCATGGTTGATCTCCTGCCGGCCAACCCTCGATCCCCTCCGCCTCCACCTGCCGCATAGCCTCCTCGATCGGGATATGCGCGACCCCATGTGCCTTATCCACCCAACCGGTTCCATTGAGCCAACGTAACTCGCCGGCGCGAAAGCTCTCCATGTCCCCACGCGGATTGACCTGCAGCTCCGGCGCCGGAAAGTGCGGCAACGGCAGGTGCAGCGTGCGATCAATCGTTCCGCCGGGAAACAGCGCCAGAACCAACAGGGTGAGCGCTACGACAACCACAATGAGTGCCGGTGCCCCGATCCAGATGAGCCGCGGACTCACGTCCGTGGGCTCGTGACGGGCCGAGGGCAGTGCGGACTCATCCGCCATGTTGCTCTCCGGTTGCCAGGATTCGAGCCGGCAAGGGCCGCCCCCCGCGTGGCCCTCTCAGTGTCAGGGCAGCACCGATGCCCAACACACAAGCCATGGCGGCCACATCGACGGGCGAGAAGGGCAGACCAGAGGCCGGTATCACGAGCCACCAACTCCGCACGATCGCACTGAACGCCAGCAGACCTGATACCACGGCAATGCCCCGCCGCGAGCGGCGAACCCGTGGCCAGATCAGGGCACACCACGGCAGCACGAAATGCCCCAGTGTGATGAATGTGGCCGTCGCGCCCCAACCGCCCGCGCGCCGGATGAGATACCACGTGGCTTCGGTGGGTAGATCCGACTCCCAGTCAATGAGGAGTTGCATGAAGTCCAGGTAAGCCCAGAGCAACACCAGTCCCACCAGCAGTTTGCCCAGGACGGACAGCAATTCGGGTGAAGCGCCGGGTTCGGCGCAGGCGGCGGCGAATATCGCCAATGCAAGGGCGAACAAGCCCATTTCCGCAATCGTGATCAGGCCATAGACGCTCGAGGTGAAACGAGGGTCGAGCGACAGGGTCAGGTCGATGGAGCTGAAGGTGATGGTCAGTACGAGAATGATCAATCCAGCGGGCGCCAGGCGAGCCAGCACCGGGTCGGGATTTTCCGTTCGCAGCGCTCGCAGCGCCCAGGTGCACAGGCCCGCCCAGGTGACCAGGTATAACAGCAGGCGTCCGAAAAAAAAGGGACGATTCAGATAGAACCCGTTGACCAGGCCTGTCGCGGCCCCCGGGCGAGCCCAGGAATAGAGCTCCGGCAGGACACACAGCCACGGGAGCGCGACCGGTATCAACAACCAACGCAGGGTGCTCAGTCCCGCGACGAGCTGCGGCCTCAGCGCGTAGCCCCATTGCCCCCCAGTGAGCACGTGTATGAGAAGCAAACCCAGACACCCCAGGGGCCAGCCAAGCCAGGCAGCGAACGCCGCCAGCCAGGCGTGGGGAAAGACGGCAGGCTCGGTACTCCAACCCAACGCTGTACCGACGAATCCGAACCCTGCGATGACCCACGCGAGATTGCGTGCCTGCTGCCGGGTCATTGCAGCTTTCCACGGTAGGCTGGGGATACTTGGGAAAGCGTTGCGTTCTGACTGCGCTGTAAGGCCCGGATGTAGGCCGCGATCGCCCATCGGTCCGCTGGCTGCACTCGATCAGCAAAGGGATACATTGCGCCGTAGCCGTTCGTGATCACGTCGTAGAAGTGTTGGACCGGCGCGTCCCGCAGTCGCTGAGTGTGATACGAAGGCGGTGGCGGGAAGCCCCGATGCACGATCATTCCGTGTCCATCGCCGAGTTCCGAGTGACACGG
>Ga0105240_10009916_pt1 | contig 13431 bp, 9 predicted proteins | sample KBSC54metaG_FD_80426 | JGI IMG/M metagenome (GOLD analysis project Ga0105240, IMG submission 80426) | Corn rhizosphere microbial communities from Kellogg Biological Station, Michigan, USA - KBS C5-4 metaG | ecosystem: Host-associated > Plants > Roots > Rhizosphere > Soil | place: Michigan, USA... | reverse complement strand
TAGAACTTGTCGTAGGGCAGCAGATGCCCGCCTGCCACCATGTCGCCGAGCCACCAGCCGCCGGCGATCGACGCGTCGAACTTGCCGACGTGGTTGGTCATGTCGGAGATGATGGTCGGGAAGTGCTCGACGCCCGGCGCACGTTCGATCTCGAGTTGTGCCCCGGTGGCGGCTTCGAACTCTTCCTTCACCTCGACCAGCGCCGTGCTGATGGCGCTCTTGGTGGCGATCACGGTCACCTTCTGGCCCTGAAACGGGCAACTCCCCGGCGTGCAGGGCGGCAGCACGCGCGGCACCGGCAGGTCGTTCGGCTGAACCACCGTGACGGTGGTGCTCTCCGGCCTGGGCGGCGCGCTGGCCGCGGGAGGGTCGGCGGGCAGCGCCGGCGGGATCCAGCCTGTCGCCAGCGCGAGCAATGCGATGGCAAGCCTGGTCTGCGTCATGGTCGCTCTCCTCTTCGGGCCCGACCGGTCCGATTATGTCGTCTGCGTCACCCGCGGCAGCGTGAACCGGAACACCGAGCCGTTGCCCGGCGTCGACTCCACCCAGATGCGCCCACCGTGGCGCTCGACGATCCGCTTGCACAGCGCCAGGCCGATGCCGGTGCCCGAGTATTCCTTGCGGCCGTGCAGGCGCTGGAACAGCACGAATATCCGCTCGAAGTACTCCGGCGCGATGCCGATGCCGTTGTCGCTGACGGAGAAACACCAACCGTCTTCAGCGGGCTGTGCCGCCACGTGCACATGCGGCACGGCAGCGCCGCGGAACTTGATCGCATTGCCGATCAGGTTCTGGAACAACTGCAGCAGCTGGGTCGCATCGCCGAGCACGGTGGGCAGTTCGCCCTCGGTGATCGTGGCACCGGCTTCCTCGATCGCGATCTGCAGATTGAGCCTCGCGGTCGCGACGACCTTGGCGCAGTCGGTCGGCGCCGGCGGCCGGGCCCGGGTATTGACCCGCGAGAAGGCCAGCATGTCGCTGATCAGCGCCTGCATCCGCTTGGCGCCGTCGACCGCGTAGCCGATGAATTCATGTCCGTCGGCATCGAGCGAGTCGCCGTAGCGCTGGGCCACCAGTTGCAGATAGCTGGCGATCATGCGCAGTGGTTCCTGCATGTCGTGCGACGCCACGTAGGCCAGTTGCTCCAGCTCGGCATTCGAGCGCTGCAACGCAGCCTGGACCTGCTCCCGTGCGGCAATCTCCTGCCGCAGCTGCTGGTTCTGCGCTGCCAGTTGCTGGCGCAGTGCGTACAGCGTCAGATGCGTGTCGACTCGCGCCAGCACCTCCTCGGCATTGAGCGGCTTCGTCACGTAGTCGACCGCGCCGGCCCGAAAGCCGCTGACCTTGTCTTCGGTGCCCGTCAGCGCCGTCATGAAGATGACCGGGATGTCGCGGGTCGCGTCGTTTCGCTTCAGGCGCCGGCACGTTTCCAGGCCGTCCAGGCCCGGCATGAGCACATCGAGCAGGATCAGATCGGGCTGGGCGAACTCCGCACGCTCGATCGCCTCCTGACCGCTGCGCGCGACCAGCGCGATGTAGCCCCGCGCTTCCAGCTGCGAGGTGACGATCTGCAGGTTGGACGACACGTCGTCGACGATCAGGATCGAGCGCGCGTCGCCGCGTGCCGGGCCCTGTGCATCGTTCGTCGCGCTTGCGGCCATGGTCACGTCCTCGCTGTCCTCGCTCCGTCGGCGTCGGCCGTCGCAGGGAAAGTCAAGGCAATGAAGACCCCGTCGGTGCTGCTGCGTATGTCGAGCCGTCCGCCCAGCATCTGCGCGCGCTCGTGCAGCCCGACGAGTCCGAGCGACTTGGGGTCGCGCACGGCAGCCGTGTCGAAACCCTTGCCGTCGTCGCGCACGGTCAGCAAGTAACCGTCCGGCCCGTGCGCCAACGCGACCACGACCCGCTGGGCTTGCGCGTGCCGGGCGATGTTCGTCAGCGACTCCTGGACGATGCGAAAGACCATCGTCGTCTGGTCGGCATCGAGATCCAGCTGGGTCTCGCTCATCTGCAACTCGCAGTGCACGCCGCTGTGCCCGACGAATTCGCTGACCAGCCATTCCAGCGCGGGGCCGATGCCCATGTCGAGTATGGCGGGCCGCAGGCTCGAGACCAGGTCGCGCTGGACCCGGATCACGGAATCGACCAGCACCAGCATGCTCGCGGCGCGCTCGGCGATTCCCGGGTTGTCCTGCGCGAAGCGCATCCGCAGCCCTGCCACCTCCAGCCGCAGTGCGGACAGGATCTGCCCGAGCTCGTCATGCAGTTCGCGCGCGATGTACTTGCGTTCTTCCTCGCGCGCCGCCTCGCGCCGGAAGTTGAATTCACGCACCAGTCGCTCGGCCCGCTTGCGCTCGGTCACTTCGCGCGCGATGGCGAGCACGGTGATCACGCGACCGCGGTCGTCCATCTCGGGCACGTGGCGGACCTCGAAGAATCGCTCGCCGTCCGGCCCGGCCCAGGGCACCTCCCCGATGTTCGGCGCGGCCTCCTCGATCGCGCGCCGCAAGGCCTCCTCCATGAGACCGTCGGGATCCAGCCCGAGCGCGCGCATCGTCTTGCCTGCGTAGCCGTGCGCGGGCATGCCGAACACGCGCGCAACCGCCGGGTTGACGTAGAGGCAACGCCCTTGCTTGTCGAAGCGCGTCACCATGTCGGGAAGGTTCTCGAGCAAGGTGGTCAGCTGCCGCTGAGTGTCCATCAGCTCGGTGACGTCGCGGCCGATCGCCAGCACGCTGGCGACGTTTCCGGGCACGTCCCGCTCGGCCACCAGCCGAAACTGGATGCTTGCGCGACCCAGCAGGACGTCGACCGACGAGTCCTTCCCGCTGGCGAGGACTTCCCGGATCTTCGCTTCGTAGTGCCGTACGTGGTCTATCGACATGCCGGCAAGGTCGGTCGGCTTGTGGCCCAGCAGGGACTTGGCAGCGACCCCGAGCTCGCGCGCCAATGCCGGATTCGCATAGGTCGTCCGGCAGTCGCCGTCGTAGCGTGCCACCAGGTCCGGCGTGTGCTCCACCAGGGCGCGGAACCCCTCCTCCGCGCGTTTTCGCTCATTGATCTCCGCGTGCAGTGCGTCGACCGCCTCGGCCAGTTCGGCGGTGCGTTCGACCACGCGCGTTTCGAGCTCGGCATGCGCCTGGCGCAGGGCTTCTTCAGCCTGGCTGCGCTGCATCGCATAGCGGATCGCACGGATCAGCAAGGCGCTGTCGACCTGGCCCTTGACGAGATAGTCCTGCGCTCCCGATCGCAGCGCCTGCACGGCGACGCCTTCGTCCGTGAGACCGCTCAACACCACCAGCGTGGGCACGCGAGCGCCTTCGCGCAGCCGCTCCAGCGTCTCGAGACCGCTGCTTTCGGGCAGGCCGAGGTCGAGCAGCACGACGTCGATGCCGCCGCCGCGAATCCGCTCGATGCCTTCGGTCAGGTTGTCGACCCAGCTGAACTGGAAACTCAGTGCGGTCGCCTCGGCAAGCATCAACTCGATCAACCGGGCGTCAGCCGGGTTGTCCTCGATCAAAAGGACCCTGATCGGTTCTTGCGTCATGTCGGGGCCAGTGTCACACGGTGAGCCGGAACTCCCAGTCGATGCGCGCCGACTTCAGTGGCAGTGGCAAGCGCGGGTCAATCACGAGTGATTCTCACAGAATTGCTTCGCTCGCTGACGAGAAATGCTTCATGTGGTCGATAAGGATCCGGCTGCGGCACCCCGGCTCAACCGAGCTGCCCCTGGCACACGTACTTGATGTGCAGGTAGTCGTCCAGCCCGTGCACCGAGCCTTCGCGCCCATAGCCGGACTCCTTCACGCCGCCGAACGGCGCGGCCTCGGCCGCGAGCGCCCCTTCGTTCACGCCGACGATGCCCGACTCGAGCGCATCGGCCACGCGCCAGATGCGGCGCACGTCGTTCGAATAGAAGTACGCAGCCAGGCCGAACGGCGTGTCGTTCGCCGCGGCCACGACCTCGGCCTCGTGCTCGAAACGAGTGACCGGCACGACCGGGCCGAAGGTCTCCTCGCAGCTGCACTCCATGTTCGTGTCGGCGCCGACGAGCACGGTCGGCGCGAAGTAGTTCGGCCCATCGCAGCTCGCGCTGCGCAGCCGATCGCCGCCGACCACCACGCTCGCGCCCTTGGCCACGGCATCGCGAACATGGCGTTCGATCTTCTCGACGGCGCGCGCGTTGATCATCGGGCCGATCTGCGAGTCGGGCTGCGTTGCGGGCCCGACCTTCAGCGCGCGCACGCGCGCAGCGAGCTTCTCGACGAATTCGTCGTGCACGCTGTCGTGCACGAACACGCGGTTCGGGCACACGCAGGTCTGCCCGCCGTTGCGGAACTTGGCGACCATCAGGCCCTCCACTGCGGCATCGACGTCGGCATCGTCGAAGACGATGAACGGTGCGTTGCCGCCGAGCTCGAGCGAGAGCTTCTTCAAGGTGCCGGCCGATGCGCGCGCGAGATGCTTGCCGACCGGCGTCGAGCCGGTGAAGCTGATCTTTCGCACGCGCGCGTCGGCGAGCCACACGTCCACGACCTCGGGCGTGCGCTCGCGCGAGGCGGTCACGATGTTCAGCGCGCCCGCCGGCACGCCGGCCTCCTGCGCCAGCTTCACGAGCGCGAGCGAGGTCAGCGGCGTGTCTTCCGCCGGCTTGCAGACGACGGTGCAGCCGGCGGCCAGCGCAGGTGCGATCTTGCGGGCGATCATCGCGGCCGGAAAGTTCCACGGCGTGATCGCCGCCACTACGCCGACCGGCTCCTTGATCGCGAACATGCGGCGGCCACGAACCGGCGCAGGAATCACCTCGCCGTTCGCGCGGGTGGCTTCCTCGGCAAACCACTCGACGTAGCTCGCCGCGTAGGCCACCTCGCCGCGGCCCTCGGCGAACGGCTTGCCCTGCTCGCGCGAGATCAGGCGGCCCAGGTCGTCCTGGTGCGCGAGCATCAGGTCGTTCCAGCGCTTGAGGATCTGCGAGCGCTCCTTCGCGGGCACCGCACGCCAGGCGCCGAGCGCGGCATGCGCGGCGTCGACCGCGGCGCGCGCGTCGGCGGCGCCGCCGTCGGGCACGCTGGCGAAGGCGAGATCGGTGGCTGGGTCGGCCACCTCGAGGCGCCGGCCGTCGTGCGCCTCGCGCCACTCGGCGCCAATCAGCTGCAGGCCGGGCAGCAGGTCGCCGCGGCTCAGGGTCAGGGAAATCGGTGGCATGTTCGGAGGTGTCGAGTGATCAAAGGGAGGCGACGCGTTCGGCGATCGCGCGGCCGACGTCGGTGGTGGAGGCGGTGCCGCCGAGGTCGCGCGTGCGCGGGCCTTCGCGCAGCACGGCTTCGATGGCCTGCAAGATCGCGTCGTGCGCAGCACGACCGGCGCCCTGGCTCTGGGTCAGGAAGTCCAGCATCAGCGCGCCCGACCAGATCATCGCGATCGGGTTCGCGATGTTCTGGCCGTAGATGTCGGGTGCCGACCCGTGGACCGGCTCGAACAGCGACGGGAAGCGCCGATCGGGGTTCAGGTTCGCCGACGGTGCGAGGCCGATCGTGCCGGTGGTGGCCGGGCCGAGGTCGGAGAGGATGTCGCCGAACAGGTTGGTCGCGACCACCACGTCGAAGCGATTCGGCTGCAGCACGAAACGCGCCGAGAGGATGTCGATGTGCTGCTTGTCGGTGGTGACGTCGGGGTACTGGCGCGCCATCTCGTCGGCGCGCCCGTCCCACCACGGCATGCTCACCGCGATGCCGTTGCTCTTCGTGGCGACCGTGACGTGCTTGCGCGCGCGCGAGCGGGCGAGCTCGAACGCGTACTTCAGCACGCGGTCGGTGCCGTGGCGCGAGAACACCGCCTCCTGGATCACGAACTCGCGCTCGGTGCCGGGGTACATCACGCCGCCCAGCGAGGTGTACTCGCCCTCGGTGTTCTCGCGCACGACGAAGTAGTCGATGTCGCCTGGCTTGCGCCCCACCAGCGGGCAAGGCACGCCTTCGAACAGGCGCACCGGGCGCAGGTTCACGTACTGGTCGAACTCGCGCCGGAACTTCAGCAGCGAGCCCCACAGCGAGACGTGGTCAGGCACCGTGGCAGGCCAGCCGACCGCGCCGAAGTACAGCGCATCCACGCCCTTGAGCTGCTCCTTCCAGTCGTCCGGCATCATCTGGCCGTGTGCGGCGTAGTAGTCGCAGCTCGCCCACTCGATGGCTCGGCAGTCGAGCCCGAAGCCGAAGCGATCGGCCGCGGCCTGCAGCACGCGCATGCCTTCGGGCAGCACTTCCTTGCCGATGCCGTCGCCCGGGATCAGTGCGATGCGGAAGGTAGGCTTCATCAGGTATCTCCTATTCAGTTGATCCCGTTCGCCCTGAGCCTGTCGAAGGGCCGGCCGAGGTGCGCGTGGCCTTCGACAGGCTCAGTCCGAACGGGGTTTGGGGTTTCGTTCACGCAAGGGCCGCTGGGTCCGAGCCGGGTTTGAAGTTTCGTTCACAACTCGTCAGGCGGCGACCGGCGCCGCGCGCCGCGCGTCGACCTCGTCGAGCCAGCCGCAGCGCAGCTCGGGCACCGAGCGCGCCAGCAGTTCGTAGTATGGGTGGTGCGGGCCGCGCTCGTAGTCGGCGCGCGCCACCTGGGCGAGCTTGCGGCCGTGCTGCATCACGACGATCTCGTCGCAGACGGCGCGCACGGTGTGCAGGTCGTGGCTGATGAAGAGGTACGAGACGCCGAGCTCGCGCCGCAGCTCGGCGATCAGGTCGAGCACCGCGGCGCCCACCACCGTGTCGAGCGCCGAGGTCACCTCGTCGCACAGGATCAGGTCGGGCTCGGCCGCGAGCGCGCGCGCGAGGTTCACGCGCTGCTTCTGCCCGCCCGACAGCCCGCCGGGCAACCGCCCCGCAATCGCGCGCGGCAGCTTCACCAAATCGAGCAGCTCGTCGATACGGCGCCGCAGCGGCTCGCCTTGCATGCCTTTGTAGAACTCGAGCGGGCGCGCGAGGATGCGCGCGATCGTCTGCGACGGGTTCAGCGCCGTGTCCGCCATCTGGAAGACGATCTGGATCCTGCGCAGGTCGTCCTTGTCGCGTTGCGCGAGCGACGGCTTGAGCTCGCGGCCATTGAACAGGACATAGCCGTGGCTGGGCTTGATCAGCCCGGCGATCGCGCGCGCCAGCGTCGTCTTGCCGGAGCCGGATTCGCCGATCACGCCGATCGCCTGCCCGCGATAGAGCTGCAGGTTGATGTCTTCGAGGATCGGCGTCGCCGGTCGGCCTTTCAAGTCGACCGGGCCGTAGCCGGCACCGAGCTCGCGCACGTCGAGCAGCAGCTCGGGGTCGGTCGCGAGCTTTGCCGACACGCGCGGTTCCGGGCGTGCCGCCGCCAGCAGACTTTGCGTGTACTCGTGCGCCGGGGTCGAGATGATCCGTCCGGTCGTGTTGAGCTCGCGCATCTGCCCGTCGCGCAGCACCAGGATGTGATCCGCCATCTGCGCGACGACCGCCAGGTCGTGGCTCACGTAGACGGCAGTCGCGCGGCGGTCGCGCACGACGCGGCGAAACGCACGCAGCACCTCGATCTGCGTCGTCACGTCGAGCGCCGTGGTCGGCTCGTCGAGGATCACGAGCTCGGGGTCTGTGATCAGCGCCATCGCCGCCATCAGGCGCTGCAGCTGCCCGCCCGAGACCTGGTGCGGATAGCGCGAGCCGATGAGCTCAGGCTCGGGCAACGCCAACTCGCGGAACAGCTCGACGGCCTTCGCCTGCGCCTCGCTTTTGGTGCAGGTGCCGTGGATGCGCGTCGGCTCGATCACCTGGTCCATGATCGTGCGCGACGGATTGAAGGATGCCGCGGCGCTCTGCGCGATGTAGGCCACCGTGCGCCCGCGCAGCGCGCGTTGCTGCGCCGGCACCAGGCTCAGCACCTCGGTGTCGCCGATGCGCACGCGGCCGGCCGAGATGCGGCAGCCGCGCCGCGCGTGCCCCATCAGCGCGAGCGCGGTCGTGGTCTTGCCCGAACCCGACTCGCCGATCAGCGCAAGCACTTCGCCCGGCTTGATCGAGAAGCTCAGGCTGTCCACCAGCGTCTGCGCGCCCGCGGTGATGCACAGGCCTTCGACGGTGACTGAAGCGCCCATCAGCGTGCTCCGCGTTCGCGGGCCGCGCGGCCCGGCAGGTTGTCGATCACAAGGTTCACCGCGATCGTCAGGCTGGCGATCGCGAGTGCCGGCGCGATCACCGAAGCGCCGCCGTCGGCGAGCGCCCCGATGTTCTCGCGCACCAGCGAGCCCCAGTCGGCGGCCGGCGGCTGGATGCCCAGCCCGAGGAAGCTCAGGCCGGCCAGCAGCAGCACGATGTAGACGAAGCGCAGGCCGAGGTCGGCCAGCATCGGACCGATGATGTTCGGCAGGATCTCGCGCAGCATCACGTACAGCGTGCCTTCGCCGCGCGTGCGCGCGACGGTCACGTAGTCGAGCGCGTTGATGTTGACGGCCAGCGAGCGCGCGATCCGGTACGCGCCCGGCACGTAGATGACCGCCGCGGTGGCGACCAGCATCGCGACCGACGAGCCGAAGCCCGCCACCATGATCAGCGCGAACATCTTGCTGGGGATCGCGGTCAGCGTGTCGAGGCCGCGGCTGAGCGTCGCGTCGATCCAGCGGCCGCTCGCAGCCGCGAGCAGCGCGAGCGTGGTGCCGATGCCGCTGGCCAGGAGCGTCGCGACGAACGCGACACCGACCGTGTAGCGCGCGCCGTCGATCACACGCGCGAGCATGTCGCGGCCGAGGTAGTCGGTGCCGAGCCAGTGCATCGCACTGATCGGCGCGAACACGGCGCCGCCGCCGGCCGCGCTGCGGCCCTGCGGCAGCAGCACCGGCCCGAACAGCGCCGCGAGCAGCCAGAACGTGAGCACGGCCAGGCCGATCAGGCCGGTGACGCCGAAGCCGGCGAGGTGGGAATGCAGTGCCGGGCGGCGCATCGGCGCCAGGGCGGGCACGGTCGTGGTGGTCGGGAGGGTGTCCATCGCGTCGGGGCTCTCTCTTCAACGATGGCGAAGCCGCGGGTTCGCGACGATGCCGCACACATCGGCCAGCGTCACGAGGATCAGGTAGCCGGCGCAGAAGATCATCGCGCAGGTCTGCACGAGCGGCATGTCGCGCTGGCTCACGCCGTCGACCATCAGCTTCGCGATGCCCGGGTAGTTGAAGATCGTCTCGATGATGATCACGCCACCCAGCAGGTACGACAGGCTCAGCGCCACGGCATTGGCGATCGGCCCGATGGCGTTGGGCAGCGCATGCGCGAGCACGGTGCGCAGCGGCGAGGCGCCCTTGAGCGTCACCATCTCGACGTACGGCGCCTCGAGCTGGTCGATCACCGCCGCGCGCGTCATGCGCATCATCTGCGCGACGATCACGCAGCACAGGCTCAGTACCGGCATCGCAAAGGCGCGCAGCAGCTGGCCGAGCGACTCGATGTCGTTGACGTACGAAAGCGCCGGCAGCCAGCGCAGCTTGACCGCGAAGACGAGCACCGCCAGCGTCGCCACCAGGAACTCGGGCACCGAGACGACTGCCACGGCCGCCGTCGACGCCAGGCGGTCGAACCATGAACCACGCCAGACCGCCGACGAGATGCCGAGCAGCAGCGCGATCGGCACCGAGAACAGCGCCGTCACCGCCGCCAGCAGCAGCGAGTTCGGCAGCCGGCTCGCGATCAGCTGGCCGACCGGCATCTGGGTCGTCGTCGACGTGCCCGGGTTGCCCTTGAGCATGCCGACCAGCCAATGCGCGTAACGTTCGGGCGCGGGCACGTCCAACCCCATCTGCACGCGCAGCGCGGCGAGCGCTTCCGGGGTGGCGTCCTGCCCGAGCTGCTCCTGGGCCGCGTCGCCGGGCAGCACCGCAGTGATCGCGAAGACGATCAGCGACACCGCGAGCAGCGACAGCAGCGCGAACGCGATGCGCTGGGCAAGCAAGGTTGCGATGACGCGGTTCATAGGTGTGTTCTATCCAAGCAGTCGCCGCGGATCCGGCTTTGCCGGGCCGCCGGCGGCGCCCCCTTGAGGGGGAGCGCCGCAGGCGCTCCGGGGGTGGGTCACTCCAGCCATACGTTCTCGGCGAAGTTGTAGCCCATCAGGCCGCCCAGGGGAATCGGCGACAGCCCCTTGAGCTTGGACGTGTGCCCGTCGATGCTCGCGAGGAACAGCGGAATGCCGATGCCGGCCTCCTGGTGGATCATCGTCTGCATGTCGGCATACATCTGCTTGCGCTTGGCCAGGTCGGTCTCGGCGCGCGCGCCGAGCAGCAGTTCGTCGAACTTCGGATTCTTCCAGCGCGATTCGTTCCACGCCGCGCTCGACTGGAAGAACTGCGTGAGCAGCACGTCGGCGCTCGGCCGCGGGTTGACGTTGCCGAAGCCGACCGGGCTGTTCAGCCAGTGGTTCGACCAGTAGCCGTCGGCCGGCATGCGCTTGACGTCGAGGTCCAGCCCGATGCCCTGCGCGGCCTGCTGCAGCACCAGCGCGATCTCCACCGAGTACAGCGCGGCCGGCGACGCGACGATCGGCACCTTGCCGGTGACGCCTGACTTCTGCAGGTGGAACTTCGCCTTCTCCGGATCGAACGGCCGTTGCGGCAGCCCGGCGAAGTAGAAGCGGTTGGTCGGATCGATCGGCTGGTCGTTCCCGATCACCGCGTGCTCCAGCGCGATGGTCTTCTTCATCTGTCCACGATCGAACAGGTGCTTCATCGCCAGCACGAAGTCGGGGTTCGCGCCGGGGCCGACGTCCTTGCGCATCACGAGGTCGGAGTACTGGCCCGACTGCGTCGTGAAGATCGCGAAGCCGGGCGTGCCCTTCACGCGATCGACCGAGCGCGGGTTCACCGAGCCGACCAGGTCCATGCCGCCGCTCAGCAGCGCGTTGACGCGCGCGCTCTCGTCGCCGATGCCGACGAATTCGATCTCGTCGAGATACGGCTTGCCCGGCTTCCAGTACGCCTCGTTGCGAACCACCAGCGAGCGCACGCCGGGCTTGAATTCCTTCAGCTTGTACGGACCGGTGCCGATGCCGGCGTTGAAATCGGTGGTGCCGTCCTTGACGATGTGGAAATGGAACGTGCCGAGGATCACCGGCAGGTCGGCATTCGGCGCGCTCAGCACGATCGTCACCTCGTTGGCGCCGCTCGCCTTCACGCTTTCGATCTGATCGGCGAGCACCTTCGCCTTCGACGCGGTGGCCGGGTCCTTGTGGCGCATCAGCGAGAACACCACATCGGCCGGCGTGAGCGCCTTGCCGTCGTGGAAGGTGACGCCCTTGCGCAGCGTGAAGACCCAGGTCTTCGCGTCCTTGGTCGTGAACGACTCGGCGAGCGCCGGTTGCGGCGTGAGGCTGCCGTCCAGCGACGTCAGGCCGTTGTAGACCATGTTGCCGCGCGAGTAGTCGGTCTGGTTCGACTGCTTCGCGGGATCCAGCGTGTCGCTCGCTGCCGCGGTGGCGCCGGCCACGCGGATGCGCCCGCCCTTGCGCGGCGTCTGCGCATGCGCACTCAGCGCCGTGCTCGCGATGCCGCCGGCCAGCGTGGCCTGCATGCCGCCCGCCATCAGCATGGCGAGAATGTCGCGGCGGGTCGCGCCGCGCTTCAAGGTCTCCATCACGCGCACGCTGTCTTGCGGGCCGATGAGACTGTCGAGAGGTTTCTGGCTCATGGTGCTTGGCTCCTGGTTGCTCGTGTGGATGATGTGAGAGGGAAAACGCGGCGGCTTCTAGGCCATCTTGTCCTTGAGCCGGTAATACAGGCCCACCGCCGGCAGGAACCAGGGCGGACCGAAGTGACCTGGAATGGCGGGCCAGCGACGGTCCTGCCACGGATTGGCGTTCGCCTCGCCGGCCATCACGGCGGCCATGCGCTCGCCCATGTGCACCGACATCTGCGTGCCGTGCCCGCTGTAGCCCATCGAGTAGTACAGGCCGTCGCGCTCGCCGGCGTGCGGCAGCCGGTCCTGCGTCATGTCGACCAGCCCGCCCCAGCAGTAGTCGAGGCCCACGCCGGCGAGTTGAGGGAAGGTCTCGACCAGCCCGGCGCGCAGGATCTCGCCGCTCGCCGCGTCCGACTGCGGGCTCGACACGGCGAAGCGCGCGCGCCCGCCGAACACCAGGCGATGATCGGGCGTGAGCCGGAAGTAGTGATGGATGTTGGCCACCGTCACGTAGGTGCGCTGTCCCGGCAGCAGCGCGAGCGCGCGTTCGGCGCCGAGCGGCTCGGTCACGACGATGAAGCTGCCGATCGGCACGATGCGCCGGCGCAGCCAGCCGAAGCTGCCGTAGTCGCCGTGGCGCGTCGCGCCGGTGGCCAGCAGCACCTGCTTGGCGAGCACCGGGCCCTGCGATGTGTGCACGCGGTGCGCATGGCCCGAGCCGACACGCTCCAGCCGTGTCACGCAAGTGTTCGTGTGGATGCGCGCGCCGCGCCGCTCGGCCGCCTGCGCGAGCCCTTGCGCAAAGCGCCCCATGTGCATCTGGCCGCTGCGCCTGTAGAGCAGCCCGCCGTGGAAGCGCTCGCTCTGCACTTCGGTGCGTGCACGTGCGGCATCGAGCACCTCGACGTCGGTGTCCACGCGATCGGCGATCAGCCGTTCGGCGCTGCGCTGCAACGCGGCGAGCTGGTTCGGGCGCGTCGCGAGCTTGAGCTTGCCGTGGCGCAGGAAGTCGCAATCGATCGATTCGTCGCGCACCACGCGCTCGACCGTGTCGACCGCGTCGTCGTAGGCGCGATACCAGCCACGCGCCTGCTCGGTGCCCACCTTCTCCGCAAGCTCGGCGTAGTCGACCGCGAGGCCGTTGTTGACGTGGCCGCCGTTGCGGCCCGAGGCTTCGGCCGCGACCCGCGCGCCCGCTTCCAGCACCACCACATCGGCACCGCGCCGTGCCAGCGCCAGCGCCGCCGACAGCCCGGTGAACCCGCCACCGACCACCACCACGTCGGCCTGCGGCACGAGCTCACGCGCGCTCGGCACGAAGGCCGCGGCGGAGTCGGTCCAGTAGGCGTCGAGCTTCATGGTGACCGGTGCGGCGGATGCAGCGTGATCAGAGGCCGACGACGCCGGGCAGGCCGCCGATGTCCTTGATCTCGACGTAGCGGTAGGCCGGGTTGCCCGGCCCGTGGCCGCGATTGACGAACACCTTGTTGACGATGCCCAGATCGTCGGCCGACATCAGGTCGTAGCGCAGGCTCGACGAGACGTGCAGCACGTCCTGCGGGTTGCAGCCGAGCGAATCGAGCATGTATTCGAAGGCCTGCAGGCGCGGCTTGTAGGCCTGGGCCTGCTGCGCCGTGTAGACGCGGTGGAACGGCGCACCGAGCATCGCCACGTTCTTCTGGATCTGGTCGTCCGACGCGTTGGACAGGATCACGAGCGGGATCTCGCGCGCCACCTTCGCAAGGCCGGCGGCGACGTCCTC
>Ga0105240_10009915_pt1 | contig 13431 bp, 10 predicted proteins | sample KBSC54metaG_FD_80426 | JGI IMG/M metagenome (GOLD analysis project Ga0105240, IMG submission 80426) | Corn rhizosphere microbial communities from Kellogg Biological Station, Michigan, USA - KBS C5-4 metaG | ecosystem: Host-associated > Plants > Roots > Rhizosphere > Soil | place: Michigan, USA... | reverse complement strand
TTATCGATGCGCGTTATAACAGTGGCGGGGTAGGCTCCGACTACACGCTCGACTATCTGCGCAGGCCGCTGTCGAACTATTGGCACATCCGTTACGGAAAAGACCTCACGTCACCGCAGGAGGCGATCTTTGGCCCCAAGGTGATGCTGATCAACGAGATGGCGGGCTCCGGCGGCGACGCTCTGCCGTGGGGATTTCGTCACATTGGAATCGGCCCATTGATCGGTAAACGCACATGGGGAGGTTGTGTCGGCGCATACACCATTCCCGATGATTTGTTGGACGGTGGCTTGGTCTGGACTCCAGACTTGGCGTTCTATAGTCCGGACGGTTCATGGGCCTTAGAGAATCACGGCGTCCAACCTGACATCGAGGTTGATGATGACCCGAAGGCCGAGCGCCTCGGACGCGATTCGCAATTGGAAAAGGCTGTCGAGGTCGTGCTGGACCTGCTGAAAAAGAATCCGCCGCCTGCGGAGCCTCAACATCCGCCCTTCCCTGACTATCAAAAGGCCGCTGCGGTGAGCCGTGCAACGGTCTCAACTCACATGCAGCCGCGGACCTGGAACGCCCTCTACGCGTTCGGCGATAGTTACACGGACAGCGGCGCCGGCTACGTCGATGGCAATGGACCGACGGCGGTGGTGTATCTGACTGAGAGTCTGCACATTCCCTTTACCTACGCGGGCGATCCCAATGCTGCCGGGAAGAGTTTGAATTTCGCGGTGAGCGGAGCTCAAACCGGCGCGGGCGAAGGCTATCGTGCCAAACCGGCTGCGGCAGAGCATGCGAATGAGCAAGCCCTGTTCGGGCGCGGTATCCGCACTCAGGTGTTGGATTTTTGCCAACGTGTGAAGTCAGGTGCGCTGCATTTCGATCCGCACAAGACCTTGTTCTTTATCTCCGGTGGCCTGAACGACCACGCCCTGCCCGCACAGACCACAATTACCAACCTGGAGACGGAAGTGCGGCTGCTCTACGAGGTGGGCGCAAGATACTTTATGGTCGCGCTTTTGCCGAAAAGCATCCCTGCGTTCAATGATGTTGGCGAGCGGCTTGATCCGATCTTGCCGCGAATTCCCGATGACCTGCGGGCCGCCTTGCCGGACGCCCAGATCCGCATCAGCAAATGGGGCGAATATTTCGATCAGGTCATGCGCCGGCCGGCCGACTATGGCATCACGAACACCACGGACCGCTGCGCCGGCCGGTCGATTTTCGGTGAAGACCCGACACCCTGCGTCCATCCGGAAACTTATTTCTACTACCACTACGCCCATCCTTCGACGGTCGTGCAGCGGGCGGTTGCGGCAGAAATGGAGCGTGAAATCGCCGCAGACTTTCCCTAAGCCGCTGCACACCGGTGTTGGCACGCGAGCGAAACCCGCTAGAATGGGCTTTCGCTCGCTGCCATTCCACGAGGAAATGATGCCGACTCGAACTTTGCCGCTTTCATTGGCGATCTTCATGGCGACCTCTGCGCTCACGCAAGCTGTTTGGGCGAACACCGAACCGACGGTGCGGACGCCCGCCGCGGCGGCCGGCACCCCGATTTCCGTTCGCAAGACCCAGCAGATGGAATTCGTCTCCAAGGTCAACGGCCACCGCTATTCGATCAGTGTGGCATTGCCTTTCGAGGCCGCTCCCGCTGAGGGATACGGGGTGCTGTATGTGCTCGATGGTTATGCGTATTTCGGTAGCGCTACTGAAATTGCGCGCAGTTTCGGTAATACACCCGGCACGGTGGTGGTGGTCGGCATTGGCTATCCTGAAGATCCGGCTTACACAAAAAAGGTCCTGGAGGAGCGTGGACCGGTTCCGGCCTATTTCGCCAATTTACCGCCTTGGCGGAGCGCGCCGATGTTGGAGCGGAATTACGACCTGACCCTGCCCGCCACCGATGCGGAGCTGGAGGCGCAGCGACTGCCGGGTCCGGGCACTCCAAAGCAGAAAAGCACTAACTTCGGCGGCGTGGACGCATTCCTAAAGACTATCGAGACCGAGATCAAGCCACGGGTTGAGGCCTTGGCGCACATCGATAGAACGAACCAGGCGCTGTTCGGCCACTCGTACGGGGGGTTAGCTACACTACATGCCTTGTTCGTTGAACCCAACGCGTTCCGCACCTTCATTGTTGCCAGCCCGTCGATTTGGTACAACAACCGCGCAGTGTTGGCAGACGAACCGAAATTCGCCGCTGCCGTGCGCTCAGGACAGGCGCAGCCGCGAGTGCTCGTTACTATGGGAGGCGACGAAGACGTCGCGGTAAAATTTCCCAAGGAGTGGGGCATCGACGAAGCCGGCGCCAAGGCCTATTACCAGAAAGTACGCATGGTCGAAAACGGCCGAGAGTTGGTCACTAGACTGCAGGCGCTGCATGGCGGCCCCGGCTACTTAGTCGAGAGCTACGCCGTATTCGATAAGGAAAGTCACGCAGCAGCCCCCTGGTCCGCACTGGCCCGTGGAGTTCCTTTTGCTTTTTCACGCTTGCCGTGATGTCAGCGCAGGTTCGCGAGACGGAACTGACTAGGATTTAAGCCGGTGCTCGCTCTGAAAACCCGGGCGAAGTGGCTGGCATCTTTGAAGCCGCATTCGACAGCGATCTGACACACCGACAGCCTGTCTTCCAACAGCAACTGATGGGCGCGCTCAATCCGCATGGAATTGACGAAACTATGCGGCGCCTGCCCGGTAGAAGTCCGGAATGCGTGCGCGAAATGGGAGACGCTCAGACCCGCGACCGCGGCCAGGTCACCGACGCGAATTTCCTCGCACAGGCGCTCCTCCACATATTGCCGAATTCGCTTGAGCGAATAGGGACTCAGTCGCGATTGCGACGCTTCGGGTGTGTCACCGACATAACGATCTAACAGGTGCGCCACCAAGGCGAACCCCAAGCCATCGGCGAATTCCGCCGCGAAGCGCCGGCTGCTCTCCGCCGCCTTCAACATGTTGCGGCCGAATTGATTGACGACCTCGTCGCGGACGTAGAACGGATGCGAGCGCCGCAGCGCTTCGTGGATTTCCGCAGCGGAGTGGCCCGCAATCTTGTCAATGGTCTCGCTCGGAATGGTGAAGAATAGAAAATCAAATGCGCCATCGCTCGCCCAACTTGGCTCGATGCCCGGGGGCGTTAAGCGGATGAGGTTCGCCCCAATGGAGCCCGACCATACTTGCCGCGCGCCGAACCAGGCTCGGGCCTCCATGGGCTGTAATATCACTGACAGGGTGTACCAGCGCTGCGGCAGGCGAAATAAACCCGGACTGCCTTCAGTGCGCCGCCAACGCGACAAGGAGACACCCGAGTTAGGTAGCTCGGGCAGATACGCCGTTGGGCGTACCCTGAATGTGTTTTGGAGCGCTTGTAAAACCGGGCTCGAGACCATGAGAGACTCGCCTGGCCGCTGTACACCGTGGGCCGTTTACACTGTGCCAAGTCTTGGTCACTTGCAACGATTCTGCATCGGTTCTGTTTGAGCCGTCAATGCCACAGTGGAAAGCCGCAGCGAAAGCGCCCGCAGGCACTAGGTTTGACAAGAAAACCACAGTTTTAAGCGCCCGGCAGCAGATTTAAGCGCGGCTCCCGAGGCTCCCCCCAGTATTGTCGCGCCATGGACGATGCATGCGGCTGCCCGCTGGGCCAGCCGCCCAGAACCATATTTCGGGGGGAGCAGCAGTATGAGCTGGATTGAACAGAACGGGCAGCGTAATTCAGCAGACTTACGCAATTGGCGTCGAGTCGCGCGTTTGTCTGGATGGCATTTCGCCGCCGCGAGTACGGCACTCCTCGTTACAACTTACGGTGTGGCTGCGGAGCCGGCGGTTTCCGAGTCGGCGGCGGCCGACAGCAAGGGTAGCGAGCCTGTGGAAGAAGTGATTGTGACCGCCTCAAAGCGCTCCGAGCTGCTTAGCAAGACGCCTGTCGCGGTGTCAGCGTTGGATACCAACCAACTAAAGGATTCTGGCGTTGTCACTCTGAAGGACCTGACGTCCGCCGTGCCGGATGTGCAGATTCACACGATCGGTGTTGATAGCTTCGTGGGTATCACTATCCGTGGAATCTCCAATCTCGATTACTCGGGCAATGCCGATCCGGCGGTTTCAACCTACATAGACGGCATGTATATCGGATTGTCACAGGGATTTGCCAACGAGCTCTATGATCTGGAGCGCGTCGAGGTGCTGCGCGGTCCGCAGGGTACGTTGTATGGGCGAAATGCAACTGGAGGCAACGTAAACGTTATTACTGCAGACCCGAAAAACGCCTTTGCGGCGTCCGCGGACGTTTCCTACGGTAATTACAACGACATTCAGGTTCATGGGATGGTGAACATTCCAGTGAACGATGAGCTACAGGTGCGCGCTGCATTCATGACGCACCGGAATGATGGATATTTCGACGATCTAGGAACGACCGCCCGCAACTACGGGATGTCCGATGACTTCGGCGCGCGCTTGACCGGCCTGTGGAAGCCGAACAGTAGCTTCAAGTGGCGTCTATCGCTCGATGGCTTCGTCTCTAAAGGTACCCCTTGGGCGAGTATCGAGACGGGCGCTGATGGCAAGCCGGTTAACGGCCTGCCGGTATATCAACAGCCGGTGGGCCCGGACCCGCAGCCTGACAACTATATTCGCAACCTAGCGGTCCGTTCGCGCATGGACTGGAACGCGAGCGACTCGATTAGTGTCGCCTATATTGCCGGCTACCAAAGCCTCAACGCTTACTACGACTGGGCTACGACTGGCCAGCCCGGAGCTCCCGCCAACACGGGATGGGAGCAATACGTGCAATATAGCTCCACCTTCCAATCGCACGAGCTCAATATCAGCTACGACTCGAAGGCGCTGAAGAACGTATTCGGCGGCTCCTTCTTCTATCAGAACAGTCCGCCGAGCGTGGGTGCCGGAATCTACAACGCGATCGATTATAACTACACAACCGTACCGACCGCGGCGGCTCAGGACAGTACCAAGCGCGCTTGGGGCATCTTCGATCAGGCTACCTACAGTGTTACGGATCGGCTGCGCTTCACCGGCGGCGTGCGCTTCAGCAGCGAGCGGCAATTCATCGGCGCCGGCCTCGCCTCCATCGGCTGTATTACCAACGGAACTTCGAGCCTCACGCTATATCAGTATCGTACCCTGACGACAGTGCCGGCGGGTTGCTTCAACTCGCCGCCCAGCGCCTCCGGTAGTGGCTCCTGGTCGAGCGTTACCTGGAAGGCTGGGCTTGATTTCGACGTGAACGAGCGTACGTTGGCTTATGTGTCGGCGGCGACGGGTTTCAAGTCAGGCGGGGTGCAACCGTCCACGCCGGCGCCTCTGCCGCTTACCTTCGACCCGGAAAAAGTCATCAACTACGAGTTTGGCGTCAAAACGCGCTTGCGCGAAGATTCGCTCAACCTGCGTGCCGCGGTGTTCTATGAGGATTACACCAACTTGCAGGTCTTCCAACTCGTGCCCACTCCTGCGACCGGCGGACTCACGCTCGTCACATTGAACGCCGCCAAAGCCGGAATCTACGGCATGGAGCTTGAGTCGGAGTGGCGTCTTTCTGCCGTCGATCAGATAAGAGGCTTTGCCAACTATCTGCACGCGACCTACACCGAGTTTCACAACGCGTACGACGGCAGAACCTCGAGCATCATTCCCAGCTTGGACGGCAATCAACTGCCGAATGCGCCGCAGGAGTCGTTCCGCATCCAATATACTCACGACTTTGCGCTGCCGTCCGGCGCTACAATCACACCTCTGGCGGCGGTTTATTGGCAGTCGCGCAGCTATCTGCAGGCTTTCAATACGCCGCTCTACCAGGTAAACGCCTATTCAAAGACCAACATGAGCCTCACTTATACAGACGCTTCGGCGCACTGGAAGTATGCGGCGTATGTGGACAATCTGGAGAACAAGGCGATAAGGACCAGCAACTGGGCGGATGCGGGCGGAGTATATAGTGACTTCGCGCCACCGCGTACCTACGGAGTTAGAGTTTCATACCAATGAAAAGAATGACATTACCGCAGTGGTCGGCACGCCATGGCGGCTGGGCGCTGCTGTGGGCCGCTGTTGCAACGCTGGCATCATTCGCGGCCACTGCGCTGACCATAACAGCAGCGGACTATGCACGCGCAGAGCGGTTTCTTTTTTGGAATAAGGATACGTATGTCAGCAACGCCGATATCCAACATCACTGGATCGGAAATGAGGATCGCTTCTGGTATTTGCGCACCACGCCGCAGGGCGACAAGCAATTCGTGGTCGTGGATGCCGCCAGTGGTCACCGCACCCCCGCGTTCGATCAGCAGAAGCTGGCCGATTCACTGTCCAAACTGACCGGCAAGAAAGTCGAGCCCGGCAAGTTACCCTTTACCGTGTTCCGTTTCGTCCAGAACAACAAAGCTATACAGTTTGAGACCTCGGGAGCGCTGTGGATTTGTCAAACAGAGACCGCCGCCTGCCAGCGCGACACGGAGCAGGTCCGTAAGCCCAACCAAAGTGCATCGCCCGACGGCAAATGGGCTGTCTATATCCGTGACCATAACTTGTGGGCTCATGCCCGCAGTGGGGATGCGCCGGATTTTCAGCTGACGACGGATGGAGTAGAGCACTTTGAATACGGCTTACCTCCCGGAGATAACAGAGAGGCGATAACCGACCAACGGCGTCCGGAAGGCGTGCCGCCGGAAGTGCTCTGGTCTCCCGATTCGAACTCCATCCTGACGTACCGTCTGGATGAGCGGAAGGTCAAGGACCTGTGGCTCGTACAAGCTTCGCCTGGCGACTTGAGCAGCAGGCCGAAACTCTATACCTACCGATACGCGATGCCTGGAGATGAGAATGTCGCGACCGTGCGGCTGGTAATCATCAGGCTCGATACCCACCGGCAGGTTGAAGTAGAGACACCGTTGTACGCGCTGGGATGGGGGCTGCTCAGCACCGGATATTCCTGGTGGTCTGCGGATTCCAAGCGCGTGTACTTCCTCAAGCGTGCTCGATTCTCGAAATCAGTTAGCTTGAATGTTGCCGAGGCTGCAACTGCGCAGGTGCGTGAGATCCTGCAGGAGAGCGGTTCTACACCTGTGAGAGTTAGCGACGGCAATACAGGTGTGTGGTCAAAGCCCTCGGTCAAGATTTTGAAGAACGGCGATGTCATCTGGTTCTCGGAGCGAGATGGATGGGGTCATCTGTACTACTACGATGGAGCGCGAGGGAAACTTCGTAACCAGATCACTAAGGGCGAGTGGGTGGTGCGCGGCATCGCGCATGTGGATGAGTCAGCCCACAAGATCTACTTCTTGGCTAGCGGCCGCCCCGGTGCGCGCGATCCTTACGAGCAACGTTTGTACCGCATTAATTATGACGGCTCCGGGCTGCAGCTTCTGACACCGGAAGATGCGGAGCACACCGGTACTGTGGAGGAGCCGCCGCCCGTTGATGACTTCGTGACGCCGGAGGAAAAGGAGCAGTTCGCGCCGTCCGGCCGCTATTTCCTCGACAGCTTCTCCTGGCCGGATACCCCGCCGGTTTTCGTGCTGCGCAAGGTGGACGGCCGGTTGGTTGCCGAGTTGGAGCGTGCCGATGTCTCGAAGCTCGCCAGCGGGGGGCGCACCCCGATCGAATCCTTTCAGGTTTTGGCCGCGGACGGCAAAACACCGATTTACGGTAACCTGTTTCGCCCCAGTACATTCAATCCGGCGAACCGCTATCCCATTATTGACTCGGACTATCCCGGCCCGCAGGTGGCCCGCACCAGCAGGACTTTCGCAAGCGCGGTGTTCGATGGGTTGGATGCGCAAGCCCTTGCCGAGTTGGGATTCGTGGTCGTCACAATCGACGGCCGTGGCACGCCGCACCGCTCGAAGGCGTTTCTGGACTATTCGTATGGAAACCTAGGCAAGGCGAGCGACTTCGAGGATCACATCGCGGGCCTGCGACAGCTCGCGCAACGCTATCCTTATCTGGATATCGACCGGGTTGGAATCGAGGGTGTATCGGGCGGGGGCTTCGCGGCGCTGCACGCCATATTGGCGTACCCTGATTTCTACAAGGTGGCCGTGTCAGCTTCCGGTAACCACGAACAACGCAACCTCTATGCGTTCTGGGGCGAGACCTACATGGGACCCCTGAATCAGGATGTTTACAAGGAAGCCTCGTATCTGGGTCTGGCGGGCAATTTAAAGGGCAAGCTGCTGCTCATGCACGGTGAGATGGACGACAACGTGCCGCCGGCCATGACGTTGAAAGTGGCCAAAGCGCTGATCGATGCCAACAAGGATTTCGAGATGCTGATCATGCCGGACTACAATCATGGCGCCGCCATGTCGCCGTATTTCATCCGCCGCAAGTGGGACTTTTTTGTGCGCAACTTGCTTGGCGCGGACCCGCCGGCGCAGTATGTGATACAGCAACCCGAATCGGTACGGCGTGAGTACGCCCCTTGAGGATATACAGTTGGAATCCCTATCTAACACAGCGTATGTATTTCGAAACTTGAAGCTTCTGGATCCTCGCTGGGATGAGTCGCGCGCGGGCTATGAAGTATTGGTCGAGGGCGATTTTATCAAGGAGGTGTCGGAACGCCCTATTGTCGCGCCACGGGCCCGGGTGATCGACTGCGGCGGGCGCACTTTAATGCCGGGGCTGATCGACTGCCACGTCCATATTTATCTCAGCGACGTTAATATCTCCGCGCTGGAGCATGTGCCGGTCTCTTTACTCACGGCGCGCGCGGCGCCCTTGCTGTTAGGTATGCTGAATCGTGGCTTCACTACGGTCCGCGATACGGGCGGCGCCGACTGGGGCATTAAAGAGGCGGTGGAGAAGGGATTCTTACCCGGCCCCCGGCTTTTTATATCGGGACGCGCGATTGGCCCGACGGGTGGTCACTCGGATATGCGCCGGCGTACTGAGAGCCAACAACACTGTCGCTGTTGTGATGGCCTCGGATTCACGATGGCTGTGGCCGACGGCGCTGACAATGTTCGCGCGCTCGTGCGCGAAGAGCTGCGCCAGGGCGCCGACGCGATCAAAATAATGGTGTCGGGCGGTGTCGCTTCACCTTACGATCCGCTGGACTCTCGGCAGTTCTCGATCGCGGAAATAGCGGCTGCTGTAGAGGAAGCGACAGCTTTCAAACGCTACGTACTCGCGCACGCCTACACCCCTGAAGCGATTACCCGTGCGGTTAGTCAGGGGGTGCGCACCATCGAGCACGGTAATCTCATCGACGCTCCCTCGGCTCGCTTGTTAGCGGAACGTGGCGGCTTTCTAGTTGCGAATCTCGTCGCCTATGTGGTGATGCATGAGCGCGCCGCACAGCTCGGCATGAATGCCTACAAACTAGAGAAGAACGCCATGGTCCTCAAGGCCGGTTTCGAGTCTCTGGACATCTGCAGGCAAGCGGGTGTCCGCATCGGTTTCGGCAGTGACCTGCTGGGCGAGTTGCAGAACGAGCAATCCCGTGAATTCGTCTTACGCAGCGAGGTAATGAGTCCACTGGAGATCATCCGCTCGGCCACGACCGTTGGGGCGGAGATTGTCGGCATGCCGGAGCAGCTCGGGATTATCGAGCCGGGGGCGTTTGCAGACCTGCTCGTCATTGATGGCGACCCACTCAAGGACCTCAATTTGTTCCTGAACCAGGGTGAGCACATGTCGCTCATCATGAAGCAGGGTAAGCTGCACAAGCAGCGTCTCGCGTGAGCGGCTGCTGCGCGGGACTTGCTGTGATCGTGCCACCTAGCCACGGCTATAGGACATCAAAATGTGGGCTCAATCCACCGCCGAGATCGGCAGGATCATCCGCGCCGCGCGCTTGCATCGCAAGCTATCGCAGGCCGAGTTCGCGCACATGCTGGGGACTACGCAAGCGTGGGTTTCTGAAGTCGAGAAAGGTAAGGAGACCGCGCAGATCGGCATGGTTCTGCGCGCCTTGAATCGGCTGGGCGTAAGACTGCGGACTGATACCGCTGCTTGGAACGCGCCTAAAAGAAGTGAATCCCTCGACAAGGGAGTTGATCTTGCCAACATCATTGACACATTGAGTCAACGACCCCCACGGACTTCCAGGACGAAGAAGTGAAACTCGTGGTATGCCCTCAATAGGTGGGATCCCAACCCTTATCGCGCAGAGGTACGATCGAATCCAATTGAACGGGAGGTGGCAGCGAGTTCATCAGGAAGATCTTTGCCAAGCGCTTGGTGTTCATCCTTCCTCCAAATACGAGAACGAGGGAGGGCCTGGTTTCGCCGACATCATGAGTGTGCTCGAGGCCAGTGGCGAGCCGGAGGCAGACCGTGACCGTATGATGAAAACGGCATGCCTAGTCTATTTGCTAGCGGCCACAGACGCGCACTCGAAGAACTACTCTTTGCTCTACGGCCGCGACGTGGATAGACCTAACATGCGGCTGGCGCCGCTATACGACATCGCGAGTGCGTGGCCCTATCAGCGGCAGATTCCCCCACAGAAGATGAAGCTCGCCATGCGCATTGGCAAGCATTATAGGATGCGAGAAATCCAGACCCGCCATTTCGTTGAGCTCGCCCGAGCCTGTCGCTACCCTGTCGATCGAATGATCGATACGCTCAAAGCGCTTTCCGAGCAACTACCCGACGAAGCGCTGGAGCTGGGCAAGGATTTCGCACAGGACGGTGGCCTAGCGAGCGAGTTCATAATCCGGCTGGTGGACAAATTGGCGGCCCAATGCCGCGCCACGCGCCGCAACTTACACGCTAAACTGGTAACTCATTGAATAATAGGCCAAAATAAATTTTGCGCTGGAGTAGCCATTCGGCCACTGCAAACGCTCTAATTCCAACGCGCCACATCCGCGTCTGGAGGGGGTTTGCCGAGCGACACCCGCTATGGGTTTGTGAAGTTGATCGAGCAGTCGTATGGGCAGCGGCTGCGTCGCTTTCTGTCTGCGCGCCTTCGAAACGCGGCAGCCGATACCCCGGACCTGATGCAGGAGGTTTACCTACGCTTGCTACGTGTCGATGATCACGAGGCGATCCGAAATCCGCAGGCCTATCTTTTCACTGTGGCCAGTCACGTGTTGCACCAGCACACATTACGCCAATCGAACACTTTGGAGTCGGTGGGATTGGAGGATGTTGAGCCGCGGCTGCAGGCGGACGCGCGGATGGATCCGGCGATTGAAGCCGAAACCGAGCAAGCTTTCGAGGAACTAGGGCGCTCGCTACAAACTCTGTCGCCCAAAGCGTATGCCACTCTCATTCTAAGTCGTTGCGACGGAGTACCGCTGAAGGAGATCGGCGAGCAGTTAGGAGTTTCCCGCGACCAGGTCAAGAAATATCTGGCGCGCGCGCTGCTGCACGTGCGTAAGCGCTTAAGCGAGATGAGTCAGGACGCCACATGAATAATAAGAAGGCGTCAGCTCCAATTGCGGAGCAGATTTTGGAAGAGGCCACGGCCTGGTTCATCGATTGCAACGAAGGTGAGCTGGATGTCAGCGCCCGTGAGCGCTTCAACCAATGGCTGCGCCGCTCTCCCGAACATGTGCGCGCCTACCTAGAGATCGCGGCAGCTTGGCAAGATTCCTCTAGGCTGCATCATCAGCAGCCGGCCGATCGGGCGGCGCTCCTCACTGCGGCGCTGGCCGAGAGTAACGTCGTATCACTGGACTCTCGTGGCTTGCACTCTAACAGTGTCGGCTCCAAGGCGTCCGAGCGACGGCCGCCCCGCAACCCGAAATTTAGGCGCTCTTTGTCGGGTGTGGCGGCGGCCGTGCTCTTGAGCGCAATCGCCGGCTCGGCTTATTTGCTCTACCAAGGTAGCGGAAAAACATACACGACCGATATCGGAGAGCAGCGTTCGGTTTTGTTGGCGGATGGCTCTACCGTCGAATTGAACGCCCGCTCGCGCTTGTGCGTGCATTTCTCGCAAGAGAAGCGCATGGTTGAGTTGCTGGACGGACAGGCCCTGTTTCGCGTTAAACAAGAGGCCGCGCGCCCTTTCGTTGTGACGAGTAACGGCACCCAAGTTCGCGTGATCGGAACTCAGTTCGACGTTAATCGCAAGTCAGGCGGTACGGTCGTGACCGTCCTGGAGGGCCGGGTCGCAGTCACGCCGCCTCGAGTGGACGCGCAGCGCGTCGCACCGAGCGGCGGTGTCGAGTCCGATAACTCCGCGCCACTTGCCGAAAGGCCGAGTGCGCGCGCTCCCATTCTGCTCCGCGCCGGTGAGCAGTTGACTGTTTCTCCGCGCGTTATTGTGCTGCCAACGCCTGCCAACATCGACGCCGCCATTGCATGGACACAGAGAAAGCTCGTGTTCAACGAGACCCCGTTGCAAGACGCTATAAACGAATTCAATCGCTACAATTCCAAACAGATCATCATTGATGATCCCGAGTTTGCCGCCTACCACATCCGCGGCAGCTTCGAGTCGGACGATCCGTCGCGGCTCATTCAGTTTCTGCAGGAGCGGTTCGGCGCAGACGTGACCGACAGCGGCGCCGAGGTCCGCATCTCCCGCAACAAAAAAATTCAACCCAGGTAGCCATTCCCCTGTTCGCCGCACTCTAAAGCCATGAAACCGTCGCCACACCGGATGACGGTCATAACAACTCTCACGTGGAGTGGGGAAGCTCTCATGCGCACAGCGGTAGCGGCTGTTTGTTTGTCTGTCATCGGTATCGCGCAGGCGGGCGACGCCGGGGCAGCCATTCGCCTGGACACGCATATTCCGTCCGAAGATTTGGGGATTGCCTTACGTACCCTGGAGCGGGATCGCCACGTCGAAGTCATTTTTCTGGCCGAGGACGTGCGTGACGTGCGTACGCTTGGCGCCGCCGGTGAACTAACGACCGAAGAGGCATTAGTGAGCCTTCTGAGCGGAACCGGTTTGACTTACCGTTATATTGACGAGACGACGGTCACTATATTTCCCATGACGTCTCCGCCGGCCACAGGCGCAACAAGCGGCACCACCTCCGCCAAGGAGGGGAAGAATCGCTCTTCCGGCGGATTTCGCTTGGCTCAGGTGGATCAGGGAAAAGGTTCAGGCGCTACTACGGTAAGCGCAGGGGCGAGCGCCGCACAAGGTACCGGCGCGGAGTCGGTGAAGTTGGAAGAAGTGGTCGTGACTGCGCAAAAGCGCCTGGAGCGGCTGCAGGACGTGCCGCTGCCCGTCACGGCAATCAATTCGGATCAACTGGTCGATAGCAATCAACTACGCCTGCAAGACTACTATACCGAAGTGCCCGGCTTGAGCGTGATGAGCATCGGCACGCAATCCACCCAGATCCTCTCCATCCGTGGCATCAACACCGGCATCGCCGGCAACCCGTCGGTGGGTCTGACCGTTGATGACGTGCCGTACGGCTCCACCACCAACAACGGCGGCGGGCTGTTGGTTCCGGATTTCGATCCGGGCGATCTTGCGCAGGTCGAGGTGCTGCGTGGCCC
>Ga0105240_10009914_pt1 | contig 13434 bp, 11 predicted proteins | sample KBSC54metaG_FD_80426 | JGI IMG/M metagenome (GOLD analysis project Ga0105240, IMG submission 80426) | Corn rhizosphere microbial communities from Kellogg Biological Station, Michigan, USA - KBS C5-4 metaG | ecosystem: Host-associated > Plants > Roots > Rhizosphere > Soil | place: Michigan, USA... | reverse complement strand
CTCGGCCTGGTGGAGAACATGCCGGACGCCGCCGCCCAGCGGCCGGGCGACGTGGTCACCTCGATGTCCGGCCAGACCATCGAAGTGATCAACACCGACGCCGAGGGCCGCCTCGTGCTCGCGGACGCCCTCTGGTACTGCCAGGACCGGTTCAAGCCGAAGTTCATGGTCGACCTGGCCACCCTGACCGGCGCCATCATCGTCTCGCTCGGCAAGGACATTGCGGGCCTGTTCTCCAACAACGAGGAGCTGGCGGCCAACCTGCTGGCCGCCTCCAAGGCCAGCGACGACCCGCTCTGGCGGATGCCGCTGCCGCCGCAATACGACAAGCATATCGAAAGCGCCGTGGCCGACATGAAGAACGTCGGCCCCCGCTATGGCGGCTCGATCACGGCGGCGCTGTTCATCCAGAAGTTCGTGAACAGCGTGCCCTGGGCCCACATCGACATGGCCTCCACGGCCTGGAAGCCCGGCTCGACGGTCGCCACCATCCCCAGCGGCGCCACGGGCTACGGCGTGCGCCTGCTCGACCGGCTGAGTGCGGACTTCTACGAAGGCTGATCGGTGGCGGACGGCCCCTGCGAGGTCTGGTTCTACCATCTCGAGCGATCGGGCCTCGACCAGGTCCTGCCCGAGCTGCTGGAAAAGACCCTGGCCCGCGGGTGGCGCGCCCTGGTGCGATCGAGCGACCGCGACCGGGTCGAGCACCTCGACGGCTGGCTGTGGAGCTATCGCGACGACAGCTTCCTGCCGCATGGGGCCGACGGCGAGCCCATGGCGGAGCGGCAGCCGGTGCTGATCGCCACCGCTGCCGGCAACCCTAACGCGGCGGACGTGCTTTTCCTGATCGATGGCGCCGAAGCCGGCGACATCACGCCCTACACGCGGTGCATCCTGCTGTTCGACGGCCGCGACGAGGCGGCGACCGCGGCGGCGCGAAAGCGCTGGGCGGGTTTCAAGACGGCGGGCCACCCGGTGTCCTATTGGCGGCAAGGAGAGACGAGCGGATGGCGCAAGGAAGCCTGAGAGCGATCGCGACCGCGGCTCTGCTGTTGGCGGCGGCGTCATGCACTAGCCCGGCGCCGCCACCTCCGCCCCCACCGCCGGCGCGACCCGCCCCGCCGCCTCCGCCGCCCAGGCCGCCTCCGGCGCCTGCGCCGCCGCGGGACGCCTGCGGCGCCGCCGACCTGCAGTCATTGATCGGCAAGCCGCGCACCGACATCCCGGTGCCGGTCAATCCGGGGCGCCGGCGGGTCGTCTGCTCGACCTGCCCGATGACACAGGACTACTCGCCCACCCGTCAGACCATCATCTTCGACGCCGACACCGGCATCGTGAAAGAGGTGAAGTGCGGGTAGCCTCGCCGCCGCTCAATGCGGGGGCAGGGCGGTGGGCGCCGGTGGGCGCGCCCGCTCGGTCAGATCGTCGTCCCTGGGCTCGGGACGATCCTCCAACGCCCGACGAACGGCCGCTGCGAGTTCGTTGACCTGGAATGGCTTTCTGAGCACGCGATCGGCGGGGACGACCGCATGCACCGCCTCCATGTCGGCGTAGCCGGTGGCCACCAGGATCGGCAGGGCGGGAAAGCGTTCCTGCGCCCGGCTGACCACGTCGACGCCGTTCATACCCGGCATCGCGAAGTCGACGATGAGCAGGTCGGGGGCCTCCAGGGCCAGCCGCTCCAATCCTTCCTGGCCGTGCGACGCCTCGACCACCGTGTACCCAAGCGATTCAAGACACTCGACGATGAAGCGTCGGACGCCCACGTCGTCTTCGACCACAAGGAGCCGTTCGCGTGGTCCGGCGATCACCGCCGGCTCGGCGGCCCCCTGGCCGGCGGCGTCGGGCTGAGCGGGCGCGCCGGGGAGCCAGATTTCGACCGTTGCGCCCTGACCCTCGACGCTGTGGACCTTCGCTGTGCCGCCGGATTGCTGGGCAATGCCATAGACTTGGCTCAACCCCAGTCCGGTGCCCCTTCCGATCGGCTTGGTCGTGAAGAAGGGTTCGAACACCTTGGCCAGCAGCGGCGCGGGAATTCCAGTGCCGGTGTCGCTGACCTTGACCACGACGTAGTCGTCGGCGGGCAGGTCGGGCGGGGCCTGCCAGGCCCGCTCCGTGATGATCCGGAGCGTCCCCCCGTCCGGCATGGCGTCACGCGCGTTGATGGCAAGGTTCAGCACCGCGAGTTCCACCTGGTTCGCATCGGCCAGGGCCCAGGGGCGGGTGGGATCGAGGTCCATCACGATGCTGAACTGCGGGCCGATGGTCCGCGCCAGCAGGTCGCGCATCCCCTCGATCAGGGCGTTGATGTCCACGGGCTTCAGCGCCAGCCGCTGGCTGCGTGAGAAGGCCAGCAGCTGCCGGGTCAGCTTGGCCGCCCGGTCGGACGCCTGCAGGGCGAAGTCGGCCAGGGTGGCGCTGCGCTGGTCCGGGGCGCGGCGCTGGATCAGCTCGAGGTTCCCGCCAATGATGGTGAGCAGGTTGTTGAAGTCGTGGGCTATACCGCCGGTAAGCTGCCCGACCGCCTCCATCTTCTGGGACTGGACGAGCGCGGCCTGGGCCCGTTCGCGCTCGGCGATCTCCTGCATCAGCTGGTCGTTGGCCTTGGCCAGCTCGGCGGTGCGTTGGCCGATCCGGCTTTCCAGCGTGGCGTTGAGCTGGCGCAGGCGCTCCTCGGCCTCCGCAAGCTCCTCCAACCGTCGGCGCGCCTCGTACTGCCGATTCCGGCCGCGGAGGGCCGAGGCGACCGCGCTGGTCAGGGTCTCGCCGTGGATCGGGCGCTCCAGAACGACCACGTTGCCGAGTTGCTCGAGCATCCTCAGCGCCTCGGTCGGCCGGCGGCCGGCTCGCTTGGTGGCCAGCAGCACGAACGGGAAATCAGACCAGGGCGGCTGCCCCGCCAGCCAGCTGGCCAGCGATCGCCGGTCGGTCTCCGCCAGGGATTCCTCCGTGACCACCGCCGTGCCGGCGCCCACCGCCAGCTGTGCGGCGAGCTCATCGCCGGTCTTGCAAATGCTGCAGTCCAGCGCCTTCCGCGCCAGCAATTGCTGAATCACCTCGGCATCGCGGCCCCTGAGGGCCAGCAGGAGGACGCGTTCTTTCACTCAACCCTCGCGTTCGCTGCGAAGGGACAGCAACGGGGTTTCTCCGCGGTAGGTCGGCAGGCCGGTGAGGACGCCTTCGAAATCGACGAGCGGTTCGCCCACCTTGAGGCCATCGGCCGTGAGCCGGAATTCCCGGATGCTGCTTTCGTGCGGCGTTGTCCGGCTCTTGGCTACCGACAGCGCCTTCAGGACCTGCCCCCGCGCCTCGAAGTAGCGGAACAGCAGGATGGAGTCGCTCAGATAGCTGACGTCGACGTCGGAGCGCAGCTCGCCGACCATCGCATGCTGCCCCAGCACGAGCATGGTGATGACCCCCAGCTGGTTCAGATAGCTGAGCAGCTCGTGCATCTGCAGCAGCAGGAACTTCTCGCCCGGCATCGCCTGCAGGAAGGCGTTCAGGCTGTCGATCACCACATAGGTCACGCCTTCTTCCTCGACCGCCTCGCGCACCCAGCTCGCGAACTCGCCGGGGGACAGTTCGGCCGGGTCGATCTGGCGGATCTGCAGCTGGCCGCTGTCGATGCAGGGCTGCAGATCCATGCCCATCGACCTCGCGCGGGCCAGCATGGTCGCGATCCCTTCGTCGAACAGATAGTAGGCCGCCTTCTCGCCCCGACTCATCGCCGCCAGGCCGCATTGAACGGCCGTGCTGGTCTTGCCGACCCCCGACGGGCCGCTCAGCAACACATTGGTGCCGGGCGCCAGCCCGCCGCCAAGCATCGCGTCGAGCTCGGAGACCCCGGTGGACACGAGCTCGCCGGTGAACTCGCGGTGATGCTCGGCCGCGATCAGCCGCGGGAACACCACCACGCCGCCGGTCTCGATCACGAAGTCATGGTAGCCGCCGCGGTATTTGACGCCGCGCATCTTCACCACCCGCAGGCGCCGGCGCTCGGTGCCGTAGTCCTGCGCCGCCTGTTCCAGCACGATCACGCCATGGGCGATGCTGTGCAGCTGCAGGTCTCCGGGCTCCGCGCTGCGATCGTCGAGCATCAGCACCGTGCACTCGCGGGTCGAGAAGTACTGCTTCAGCGCCAGGATCTGGCGGCGATAGCGCAGGGAGTTCTGGGCCAGCAGACGCATTTCCGAGAGGCTGTCGAACACCACGCGGGACGGGCGCAGGCGATCGACGCACGCGATCACGCCGCGGATCGTCTCGCCCAGCTCGACCTCGGAGGGCTCCAGAATCGACTGCTCGCTATCCGGATCCAGGCCCCCTTCGGAGATCAGCTCGAAGAGCTCGATGCCGTCGAGCGACCAGTTGTGGCTCCTGGCCACCTCGCGCAGCTCGGCGGCGGTCTCCGAGAGGGTGATGTAGAGGCCCTTCTCGCGGCGCCGGGCGCCGTCGAGCAGAAACTGCAGGGCGATGGTGGTCTTGCCAGTGCCGGGCGTGCCTTCCAGCAGGTAGGCCCGGTGCATGGTCAGGCCGCCGGCCAGGATGTTGTCCAGGTCCGTGATGCCGGTGGACACACGGGGGCGGTCGGCCGCGACCGCGTGATCGTGACTTCGCATGGCTCCTCTGTCGGCGTCGAAGCCCGGACCGGGCTCCCAGGAGTCATTTCAACGAGCTTGGCAAAGTTTGGATGCAGGGCGCGGCGTTACTTTCGGCAAGGCCCCGGACAGGGGCGCGCCAGAGGTCGTCGGTCGTGCAATGCGCGGCGGCGAACCTGGTGCGGCTAGGTCCCGGCCGCCTGTTCGTACGCGCCGGCGGCTTCCATCCAGGCGGCTTCCGCAAGCGCGAGGCGATCCGCCAGACGGCCGCGCCGCTCCGTGACCTTGGCCACTTCGGACGCCGGCTTTGCATAGAAGCCTACGTCAGCGAGCATCGCGTCGACCTCGGCCAGGGCTGCTGTCTCTCGCGCCAGCGTTGCCTCGGCCGCCTCCAGCTTGCGCTTCAGCGGGCCGAGCGCAGCCGGGGCCGGTCTTGGGCTCGGCGCCGGCGCCGCGGCGGTCTTCGCCGCAGCCGCAGGCCTCGACGCCGCCTTGGCGCGGTCGATCACCATGCGGGCGTAGTCTTCCAGATCGCCATCGAACGGTTTCACCGTGCCGTCGGCGGTCAGCCACAGCCGGTCGGCGACCATCTCCATCAGCGATCGGTCGTGGGTGATCAGGATCACCGCGCCTTCGAAGTCGGTGAGGGATTCGAGGAGGGCGCGCCGGCTGTCGATGTCGAGGTGGTTGGTGGGCTCGTCGAGGATCAGCAGGTGCGGGCGGTCCATGGCCACCAGGTTCAGCAGCAGCCGCGCCCGTTCGCCGCCGGACAGCGAGGCTACCTTGGTCTCGACCTTGTGGGCGGGGAACCCGAACTGGGCGAGCCGCGAGCGCCGGACCGCCTCGGCTTCGGCGGGCATCTTGCGGCGGATGATCTCCAGCGGCGTGTCCAGCGGATCGAGGGCCTCGATCTGGTGCTGGTGGAACCACGCCACCTTCAGCCGCCGGTCGCGGGTCAGCTTGCCGGCCGAGGGCGCCAGGTCGTCGGCCAGCATCCGCGCGAAGGTCGACTTGCCGGCCCCGTTGACGCCTAATAGTCCAATCCGATCATCGGGATCGAGCCGCAAGTTCAACCTCGAAAGCACCGGCGGCCCGCCATAGCCCACCGCCACGCCCTCCAGCCGCGCCAGGGGCGGTGGGAGCGGCTTCTCGGGGGAGGGAAGCAGGAAGGGGGCGACATGCTCCTCGATGGCCGGCGCCACGTCCTGCAGGCGGGCGATCATTTTCATCCGGGACTGCGCCTGGCGCGCCTTGCTGGCCTTGGCGCGGAAGCGGTCGACGAACGACTGCAGGTGGGCGCGGCGGGCGTCGATCTTGGTCTTCGTGGCCGCCAGCAGGCGCTGCTTCTCGGCGCGCTGGCGCTCGAATTCGGAATAGCCGCCCTGGTAGAGCTCCAGCTTGGCCTCTGTCAGGTGCAGGATCGCATCCACCGAGTGATCGAGCAGCTCGCGGTCGTGGCTGATGATCAGCGCCGAGTGGGGGTACTTCTTCAGCCGCGCCTCGAGCCAGAGGGCGCCTTCCAGGTCCAGGAAGTTGGTGGGCTCGTCCAGCAGCAGCAGGTCGGGCTCGGCGAACAGCGCTGCCGCCATCGCCACCCGCATGCGCCAGCCGCCGGAGAACTCCGCCATCGGCCGGTTCAGGTCGCTTTGCGTGAATCCGAGACCGGTCAGTATCTCCGACGCCCGCGCCGGCGCCCGGTCGGCGTCGATGTCGGACAGCCGGTGATAGATCTCGGCCATGTGCTCGGGGTCGGCGTCCTCCAGTTCGGCCAACAGGCCGGCGCGGACCGTGTCGGCCGCCAGCACCGTCTCGAGGATCGAGACGGGCGTCGCGGGCAATTCCTGGTCCACGGTGCCGATTCGCGCCGCCTTGGGCATGCTGATGTCGCCGCCGCCATGGCTGAGCTGACCGAGGATCAGGCGGAAGAGGGTGGTCTTGCCGGCGCCGTTGCGCCCGACCAGGCCCACCTTGTGGCCGGCGGGCAGGGTGACGGACGCATTGTCGAAGAAGCGACGCCCCCAGGCGTCGTAGACGAGGTCGGTGATGCGGAGCATGGAAGAAACTCTTCAGGTCGGTTGGAACGGGACGTGCGGACGGGCGGCCCGCGCGGCGTGCGCGCGGCCATAGGGGCGGCGCTAGCCCCGTCTCTCCGTCCTGGTCGTCGCCGAAGGCACTTGGTTTCTTCCTCTCGCCGCGCCTTGGCGGGCGCGACCGGCGTCGTTATAAGCCCGCACCCTCCTCAAATCCAAGTCTCCCAGGCGGCTCCTTCGATCATGACCGAACGCACCTTCTCGATCATCAAGCCCGACGCCACGCGCCGGAACCTTACCGGCAAGATCAACGCGGTGATCGAGGACTCCGGGCTGCGCATCGTCGGCCAGCGCCGCGTCCGGATGAGCCGCGCCCAGGCCGAGGCCTTCTACGGCGTCCACAAGGAAAAGCCGTTCTTCGGCGAGCTGGTGGAATTCATGACCTCTGGCCCCGTGGTGGTGCAGGTGCTCGAAGGCGACAACGCCATCGCCCGCTACCGCGAAGTGATGGGCGCCACCAACCCGGCCAACGCCGCGCCCGGGACCATCCGCCAGCTGTTCGCCGAAAGCTTCACCGGCAACTCGGTGCACGGCTCCGACAGCGCCGAGAACGCCCGCGAAGAGATCGCGCAGTTCTTCGGGGACGAAGACATCGTCGGCTGAGCCTCACTGCGTCCTTCGAGACGCCCGCTGACGCGAGCTCCTCAGGATGACGAATCTTGTTCGGCGTGAAAATTAATCGTCATGCTGGGGAGCGTCCGCAAGGGCGCGTCTCGAAGCACGCACGCTGGCTACGCCGCCTTCGCCTCCAGCTGGACCATCCGCTGGATGGCCACGTAGTCCGTCTTGCCGGTGCCGAGCACCGGGATCTCGGCGACCTTGATGATCTTGCGCGGCGCGGACAGCTCCGAGGCGCCTAGTCTTTGGGCGTGGGCCACCAGCCGGCTGACGTCGGCGTCGGGCTGGTCGGTAACCAGGATCAGCCGTTCGCCCTTGCGCGGATCGGGCGTCGCAATCACGGCGTGGCGCGCATGCGGCCAGAGCGAGGCGGCGAGGCCCTCGGCGGCGCTGAGCGAGACCATCTCGCCGCCGATCTTGGCGAACCGCTTCACCCGCCCCAGGATGGTGATCCACTGGTCCGCGGTCATCTCCACGACGTCGCCGGTGTCGTGCCAGCCGTCCACGGGCGGCTCCAGCTGGCCGGCGTCGTTCAGGTAGCCCGCCATGATGTTCGGGCCGCGCACGAACAGGCGGCCGCCGCGGGTGATGCCCTCCACCGGATCGATCCGGGTCTCGATGCCCGGGAGCAGCCCGCCCACAGTGCCCGGCCGGTTGTCCTCCGGCTTGTTCACCGCGATTACCGGCGAGGCCTCGGTCGCGCCGTAGCCCTCCAGCACCGGGATCGGCCCGAACCGCTCGGTGATCAGCGCGTGGGTCTCGTCGCGCACCTTCTCGGCCCCGCAGACGATGAACTGGACGCTGCCGAACTCATCGCTTTCAGCGGCGCGAGCGTACTGGTTCAGGAAGGTGTCGGTGGCGAGCACGATGCTGGCCTTGGCGTCCTTCAGCAGCGGCGGGATCAGCTTCACGTGCAGCGGCGAGGGGTACTCGAACGCCTTCATGCCGGTCAGCAGCGGCAGGAACACGCCGCCGGTCAGGCCGAAGCAGTGGAACACCGGCAGGGGGTTGAACATCACCCAGTCCGGGTCGAGGTCGATGTGGGCGGCGATCTGTTCGACGTTGGCCAGCACATTGGCCTGCGTCAGCACCACGCCTCGGGGCGCCCCGAAGCTGCCCGAGGTGAACAGGACCACGGCCGGATCGTCGGGCCCGGTCTCGGTGCGGAACCGGCTGGGGAAGGCGGAGGCGGCGAGGGCGTAGAGCTTGTCGCGCAGCCCGATGGTCTTGCGCACCTCCTCCAGGTAGGTGACGGCGCAGGTGCCCTCGAGCGCGTCGACCACGTCGTGCAGCTTGCCCTGCTCGATGAAGCGGTGCGAGGTCAGCACCCGCTTCATGCCGGCCAGCTTGGCGCCCGCCCGCAGGTTGCGAAGGCCGGCGGTGAAGTTCAGCATCGCCGGAACGCGGCCGAACGCGTGCAGGGCGAAGAAGGTCACCACGGCCGCCGCGCTCGAAGGCAGCAGCACGCCCACCCGCTCGCCCCGTTCGGTCACCTCGGCCAGCTTGCGGCCGAGCGCGAAAGCGGCGCGGATCAGCTCGATGTAGCTGATCGGGTTGCGCTCCTGGTCCTCCAGGATCGGCTTGTTGGGTCCGTAACGGTGGGACGCGTCGACCAGGGCGTCGAACAGCGAGCGGCGCGTGCGTGCGGGGTCGAAGACGCCGGCCATGGCGTTGGTGTTCCTCCCGCTTCTTGGCCCCAAAGCCGGCGGAAGCTATCGCCCCCCGACGTGCTTGGAAAGTCTGGCCCCGGGGAGCCCTATCTGGCGCGTCGACGTTCACCCTCGTTGAGGGTCGCTTCGCGGCGCTCGGTCAGGAACACCTGGATGGCCGAGAGCCAGGGCCCGCGCCGGGCGTCGTCCTCCAGCTCCAGGGCCGGACCGCCGCCGGCGATCCGCCGGCGATAGGCGCCGGTGATGGCAATGCAGGACGCCGGCTGGTTCGCGTCCAGCAACAGGGTCGGCAGATGGATCCTGCCCTGGTCGCGGATGGCGCGGTCCTGCAGATCGGCGAAGGCCCGCTGCCAGTCCAGGCTGGGCGCGCCCATGCGCAGGTCGGGGTTGACCTTCTGCCAGGCCAGGGTCGCCGCGCCGCGCCAGCGGTCGTGCGTGCGGCCGGACGTCCGATCGTCGGCCTGTTCGGCGCGCCAGGCCTGCCCGCCGCTCACGCGGGCCAGGCCGAAGCCGAAGGTCCGGAGCAGTCCGCCGTCGTCGGACCGCTGGCAGGGCGGCGCGCTGAGGATCAGTCCCGCAGGCAGGGCGCCATCCTCCACCGACCGCGCGGCCAGCAGGGCGCCGACGCCCTGGCCCATGAGGATCATCGGCCCGCGGCTGGTCCCGGGCCGGATCACCTCGGCGATCATGGCGCGGACGCCGCGGCGGTCGCCGTCGAAACTCTTCAGGTGGCCGAGATCGCGGCGAGCCGACAGCCGTTCGGAGCCGCCCTGGCCGATCCCTTCCAGCACCCAGACCGTGTAGCCGGCGCGGTTGAGGTCGCCGGCGGTCTCGAACCAGGTCTCGGCCGTCTCGCCATAGTCGGGCAGGATCAGCACCGACCCGCGCGGCACGATCGCCGGCGAAGAGACGCCGTATCGCTGCACCGGCCCGTCGTCCCCCAGCTGCAGGTAGCCCCAGGCCCAGCCCTCAGGCGGCAGGAAGCGGTCGGCCAGACCAGGCGGACGGCGGCTGTCGGCGAACGCCTCGCGTGGGTCAGTCCCCTGGCCGCAGGCCGCCAGGCCGATCGCGAGCGCCGCCGCGGCGGCAATGGCGAGACCTCGGGTCAATTGGGTGGCCGGCTCCCGCGCCGCTCACTCATAGTGCTTCAGCAGCGGCCAGAGCTGGGCCATCGGAATGCGCGGACCGCGCAGCACATAGATCGGCAGGTTGCTTTCCCGCGGCACGGCAAACGGCGTGGAGACCGTCCCCCTCTCCTCGACCGACTGGAACAGCCGCTCCAGTCCGGCCCGCTCGCCGCCGACCATGATCAGCACCGAGCCGTCATGGCCCATCGGGCCCCAGAGGAAGTAGGCATTATGGCCGCTGATCGCGGGCGGCACGCCGGACCTGCGGGCGTAGAGATCGATGGCGGCCGCCTCGCCGTAATTGCGGCCGAAGAAGGCGGCCCGCGCCCGGTCGGCGGGGGGCAGCGCGTTGTAGATCGCGGCCACCTTGGCGGCCATCTCGCGCCAGCCCAGCTGGTCGCCAAGCTGCTGCGGCAGAATCCCGAGCGGATAGGTCTCCACCCGCGCCATCTTCGGGGTCACGCCCAGCATGGTCGAGTAGGCGGCCAGCCCGGCCGGCGGCAGGATCGGCAGGGCAAACGGGGCCATGATGCAGCCGATCACCGCGATCGCGCCCAGGATGGCGCCGCGCAGCGCCGGCCGGCGAAGCCAGCCCTCCACCGCCACGGCGCCGCCGGCCAGCAGGAACGGATAGATCGGGGTCAGGTAGTAGGCCTTGCCGTGCAGGGCGAGGAAGGCCAGCGCCGCCGTCACCCAGGCGATCGGGAAGGCGCGGTAGGCGGGGAGGGGCGGGCGCACAGCGAAGCGCCACAGCCCGGCCAGCCATACCGGGGCGCCCGCGACGCCGCTGACCAGGAGCTGCTGAATCAGGAATTCCGGCGCCGACACGGGCTCGTTCTTGCCCGCGATGCCCGACTTGCCGAGCTCCAGGAACGGCACGCCGTGCTGGGCCTGCCAGATCAGGCTGGGCGAGCCGATCGCCAGGGCCAGCAGGGCCCCAAGATAGAGCCAAGGGCTTAGCAGCGAGCGCCGCAGGGGCGTCGTCAGGATGCCCACCGCCAGGCCGAGCAGGTAGAAGCTGATCAGGTACTTGCTGAGCAGGCTGACGCCGACCACCGCGCCGAACCCCAGCCACCACCGCTGGTTGCCGGTCTGGATCACCTTCACCAGGCACAGGCTGGCCCCCAGCCAGGTCAGCGGCTGCATGAAGTCGGTCATCAGGAGGTAGCCGTTGATCAGGTAGACCGAGCCGGTCATCACGCAGAGCCCCGCCAGCCACTGGGCGAACTGGCGGCCGCCGAGGATGCGCGCGCCCTCGCAGGTCAAGGCGACGGTGCATGTCATCATCAGCGCCGGCAGCAGCCGCAGCGCCATCAGCGATTCGCCGAACAGGCTGTAGGAGGCGCCGGCGATCCAGGGGACCAGCGGCGGCTGGTCGACGTAGCCGATGGCGGGATGCAGGCCGCAGACGATGAAGTAGAGCTCGTCGCGGTAGATGTCGTAGCCGTTGTTGAAGGCGAGGTGGATCGCCAGGGTCGCGACGCCCAGCACCAGCCAGGGCCTGGCCCACAGCGGGTCTTGGCGCGCCGTGGGCGTGTCGCGGTCGGTCCGAGTCATGCGCCCGCAGAATAAGGCGCCGAAGGAGGCGCGCGCCATATGGCGCCGCTGGCGAGGGTTGATTGGCGGCCTCGAACAGACGATCTAGACGTCATGGCCACCGTCATCGACGCCCTCACCGCCCGGGACCTGCGCCACCCGGAAAAGCGCGAGCGGCCGGAGACCCCGCTGCTGCGCAAGCCCCCGTGGCTGCGCGTCCGCGCGCCGGGCTCGCCGGGCTACAACGAGACCCGGCGGATCGTCCGGGAGCACGGCCTGGTCACCGTCTGCGAGGAGGCCGGCTGCCCCAACATCGGCGAGTGCTGGCAGAAGTCGCACGCCACCATGATGATCATGGGCGAGGTCTGCACCCGCGCCTGCAGCTTCTGCAACGTCGCCACCGGCCGGCCGGGGCCGCTGGACCCGACGGAGCCGGAGCGGGTCGCCGACGCCGTCGCCAAGATGGCCCTGGCGCATGTGGTGATCACCTCGGTGGACCGCGACGACCTGCCGGACGGAGGCGCCGCCCACTTCGCCCGCACCGTCAAGGCGATCCGCGTCGCCGCGCCCGGCGCGACGGTAGAGATCCTGACGCCGGACTTCCTGCGCAAGGCGGGCGCCGCCGAGACCGTGCTGGCCTCGCGCCCTGACGTCTTCAACCACAATCTCGAGACCGTGCCGCGGCTCTACCTGACCATACGGCCGGGCGCCCGCTACTACGCCTCGCTGCGACTGCTGGAGCGCGCCAAGGAACTCGATCCCCACCAGTTCACCAAGTCCGGACTGATGGTCGGCCTCGGCGAGAGCCGCGAGGAGATCATGCAGGTGATGGACGACATGCGCTGCGCCGGGGTCGACTTCATCACCATCGGCCAGTACCTGCAGCCGACCCGCAAGCACGCCGCCGTCGACCGCTTTGTCACGCCGGAGGAGTTCAAGGCGCTGGAGACCATCGCCTACGCCAAGGGCTTCCTGATGGTCTCGGCCAGCCCGCTGACCCGCTCCTCCCACCACGCCGGCGAGGACTTCGCCCGCCTGCGCGCCGCGCGCCTGGCGGCCGCGTCCGCCTGACGCTTGCGCCACAGCCTCGAACGCCGGCTGCCGTATACGCCCGAGCAGCTCTTCGCCCTGGTGGGCGACGTGGAGCGCTATCCGGAGTTCGTGCCCTGGGTCAGCCGCCTGCGCGTCTGGGGTCGCCAGGAGGTGGCGCCCGGCGTCGAGCAACTCGACGCCGAGGCCGAGGTGCGCTTCTCGATCGTGCACGAACGCTTTGCCACCCGCGTCCGTCTGGACGAGCCGGCGCTGGCCATCGACGTCGCCCTGATCTCCGGACCGTTCCGCCGGCTGGAAAACCGCTGGCGCTTCCACGCCAGGCCGGGCGGCGCGCGGCTGAGCTTCGAGATCGACTTCGAGTTCAGGTCCCGCCTGCTCGACGGCCTGCTGGCGGTGAACTTCCACCGCGCCGTGGGCAAGATCGTCGACTGCTTCGAAGCGCGTGCAAGGGCGCTGTACGGATAAAGACCCGCCCCTTTTCCGCTCATCCCGGCGAACGCCGGAACCCAGTTCTACGGTCCACGGACCACACGGACCGGGTCCGTGTGACCCGTGTCGTCCGTGGACAAGACAGCCACCGTCCGACTGGGTGACGGCGTTCGCCGGATGAGCGGGTATTGGTCTAGAGCAGATTCGACTTAGGCTGGGCCATATCCGGCTTCCTTGAAGTAGCTTTGGCAGTCGGTTGGTGTGAAGTCGTCGAGGATTCGGCCGATGCGCTGCCAGAGGGGCTCGACCTGACGCT
>Ga0105240_10009913_pt1 | contig 13434 bp, 8 predicted proteins | sample KBSC54metaG_FD_80426 | JGI IMG/M metagenome (GOLD analysis project Ga0105240, IMG submission 80426) | Corn rhizosphere microbial communities from Kellogg Biological Station, Michigan, USA - KBS C5-4 metaG | ecosystem: Host-associated > Plants > Roots > Rhizosphere > Soil | place: Michigan, USA... | reverse complement strand
TATGCGGCCCCCGTGTATGAGCTGTTGGGGAAGAAAGGATATGGTACGATGGAATTCCCGCCCATCGAGACTGCCCTGGTGGATGGGGATATTGCCTGGCGTCAGCACAGCGGAGGTCATACGACGGGTCCCAACTGGGCGACATTCATCGGCTGGGCTAAGCGATATGTAAAATAGGCGCCATCATTTGCTGGTATTCTGTCGGAGTGACATTAAACCGTCGCAGGAATGCCTTACCGAAATTGCTTTGGGAGTTGAACCCCACCATTTTTGCAATTTCGCATACTTTATGGCCCGTGGTCGATATGAGCTCCGCCGCCTTGTTCAGCCTGGCTACATTGATCAGCTCATTGGGTGTCAGATCCGAGACGGATTTTAGTTTTCTATAGAACGTCGGGCGGCTCATATTCATGCATTTTGCGAGGGTGTCGACATCGAGATCGAGGTTCCGGAGATTGTCGGCGATAAAGTCATTCAGCTTTTGCAGGAATTTTTCATTTTCTTTTGAGGAGCAGCTCATATGGGCATAGAGGGAGTGGGCAAAATAGTCCTTTATCCGGGCCCTGTTGGTCAGCAGGTTTTTTATCTGGGCCCGTAGATATTCCCGGGAAAGTGGTTTTTCCATACAGGCATCCGCTCCTGACTCCAGGCCTTTGATCCTGGAAGAGCTGCCGGCTATGAGCAGGATCACGGGGATATGAGAATAATGTACGGAGGTCTTCAATTGCGCGCACAGGTTGCTTCCGTCTGTATGCTCCAGATCCATATTGCTTATAACCAGGTGAATGGAGCGCGTTTCCAGGATATACAGCGCAGCTCTTTCGTTTTGGGCTGTAAGGACATCAAAGTTGTCGGCGAGCTGTCTGCTGAGCGTGTCCAGCTCGCTCTTATCGTGGCCGACGAGCAGGATAGTACCGGCAGATGCCATGACAGGCCTCCGTGGGGGCATCGAGGGATAAAACCCATGTGTAGCGCTTGCAATCATTGATTACAAAAGTATATCTGTCAGTTAATTAGGTATGCTCAATTTGTCGAAATTTGTAGCACAATTGTTTAGATTCATGACAAATCGATTATATTGTTAGGTGATCACAGACGTATGTCAATAAGGCGATACATACTATTTATATGCTTTTTGCAGCTGATGGTGGCAGCCGCCGCCCAGCCGTCCCATATCAATTTTACCTCGCTGACTTCCAGGGACGGGTTATTATCCAATTCAGTAAATGCCATTTTGAAAGACAGGTACGGGTTGATGTGGATTGCCACGGATGACGGGCTGAATAAATTTGACGGGACGAATTTTACAGTCTATCGTCACCAGGCGGGGGATAGTTCCAGCCTGCGGGCGAATGAGATCCTGGCGTTGTATGAAGACCCTGGTGGTAATCTCTGGGTGGGGAGCAGCGGAGGTGCGATAAGTCAATATGACAGGAGAAGGGATAAGTTCATTAACTACCCTGCCGGCAGCGGCGGGAATGGTTTTTTGTCCAATGCGGTGGTAAGGAGCATTTGCGGCGATCATGATGGAAAGATATGGATGGCTCAGTTCGAGAGCCCGTATGTGCTGGACCCTACGACAGGCCGTATCTCGAAGGTAGATCTGACGCTGTATGACCATGGCGGCCCGGCAAAGATGTCGTTGTATTGTGTTTTTGAGGACAGCCGGCACAGGATGTGGGTCGGGGCGGACAAGGGGCTTTTCCTTTATCAAAAGGCAACGCATTCCTTTTTTCAATACCGGCATGACAGCCTGGATAGATCGAGTCTTTTAAGTGATAATGTAAAGGCCCTGGCGGAGGATCAGGCTGGACATTTGTGGGTGGGTACACAGGACGGGCTATGTATGATGAGGCCGGATGAAAAGGGATTTGTCAGCGTGCAGGAAGGAACGAAAACGGCGCTGGCCGGCGTGAATATCAATGCCATTGCGCCCGACAAGGATGGGATGTTGTGGATAGCTACCATGGGAGGACTGTATATACTGGACCCGCGCACGGGACATTCCGTATCGTATATTCCAGAGGAAGGAAATGTACATAGTCTTACGAGCAGGGCGATCCGGAGCATTTACATCGACAAGGAGGGTATTTACTGGCTGGGAACCTACCGGGGAGGCATCAATAAATATGACAGGAATCTCAACCTTTTCAATGTCAAGCTCGGGGATGCTTTTCATGACAATGGCTCTAAGAGCTCGGTGGTTACTTCTTTTGAGGACAGGGGGGATGGCAAAGTATGGATGGGGACGGATGGAGGCGGGCTTTACCTCTTCGACCACCGGACCAACGAGCTTAAACGTGTCGATGTCCGGCTGGATGGCAGAACGGTAGACCCATTGTCGGTGCTATCCTTAAAGAAGACGCGGGAAGGGAAGCTATATATAGGAACTTTTGGCAAAGGAGTGATCATGCTGGATCCTGCCAGTGGTCGATATGAGCATCTGTCCATGGGAACAGGCAGGTATGATCTGAATGCGAATGATATTTATTGTATCAGTGAGGATAGCAAGGGGCAGATATGGCTGGGTACAAATGGTTCAGGGGTCAACCTGTTAAAGGACAATAAGGTAATTTTGAGGCTGACGCCAAGACCAAAGATGCCCGGTGATATGCTCATGCCGGTGAATGGCTATATCAGGGCCATCCAGGAAGACACGGAGGGAAATATATGGATCGGAAGCCATGGAGGGGGAGTGGCTGTGTACCACCCTTCGACCGGCAAGTTTACGGTGTATGATCAGCGGAACAGCCAGCTGCCGAGCGACAAGATATATGCCTTACTGCTGGATAGCAGGGGACTGATGTGGGCGGGTACATATGGCGGCGGGCTGAGCGTATTTGACAAAAAGGGACAGCTCACCAACTTCTCCGAAAAGGATGGGCTGCAGAACACGACCGTGTACCAGGTAGTGGAAGATCCTCAGGGGTATATCTGGGTAAGCACCAATACGGGTATCAGCCGGCTGGATGTAGCTACGAAGACCTTTCGCAATTTTACGAGCTACAATGGTATCCAAAACAATAATTTCGTACATGCCTCGGGGTTACGGGCGTCGGATGGAGAGCTGTTCTTTGGAGGACTGCAGGGATTCAACTATTTCCATCCTGCGGATCTTACTACCAATAAGAATGTGCCGGCTGTTATCCTGACGAATCTGCAGGTGGCGAACAAGCCTGTCATTCCGGGCAACGAGTCCCCCATCGGGGAGCATATTTCCGTAGCGAAAGAAATACACCTGGCCTATAAGCAGAATTTTTCGCTGAGCTTTGTCGCGTTGAACTATACGCTGCCCAGGCAAAACCATTATGCGTACAGGCTGGACGGGTTCGATAAGGACTGGAACTATATCGGCTCCACGAATACGGCCTATTATACCAACCTCGATCCCGGAGAGTATGTCTTTCATGTGAAGGCGAGCAACAATGACGGGGTATGGAGCTCGACGGATACGTCCATACGCATCTATGTCAAGCCGCCTATCTGGAGGACCGTGTATGCTTATATGGTTTATGTACTGGCCGCGGGCGGCTTGTTACTGTACAGCAGACACCGGGGGCTTTCGAAGCTGAGGCGCAAATTCGCGCTGGAGCAGGAGCGGCAGGAGGCCCGGCGCATACAGGAGCTGGACAAGCTGAAGTTGAAGTTCCTGACGAACCTGAGCCATGAGTTCAGGACGCCTATCTCGCTGATCATGGGCCCTGTGGATCAGCTGCTGTCGGAGCAGCGTGATAAGCCGTCGGCGGAGCGGCTGCAAATGGTCAGGCGAAATGCACGACGACTCCTGAACCTGGTGAATCAACTGCTGGATTTCAGAAAGATGGAGGAACATGAGCTCGGGCTGCAACTTTCGGAAGGAGAGTTTGTCTCTTTTCTAAAGGATGTTTGTCATTCTTTTACTGACCTGTCCGAAAGGAAACATATACAGTTTACCTTCGACAGCGGTATCGACAGGCTGTATGTGCTTTTCGACCGGGATAAGATAGAGCGCATCCTGTTCAATCTCTTGTCCAATGCGTTCAAGTTTACATTGGAGGGCGGGACGATCACGCTGCTGCTGCGGGAAGAAGAAAAGAGCGATGATATACACCGGAAGTGGGTCTCTATACAAGTGAAGGACACCGGCATCGGCATCCCTGAGGATAAGAAGGAAAGGATCTTCGAGCGATTTTTTCATCATGCCTCTGCCGCGGCAGTGCTTAACCAGGGGACGGGCATCGGTCTTTCGATCACAAAGGAGTTTGTCCGGATGCATGGAGGTTCCATTGAAGTAGAGAGCGAGCCGGGACGAGGGAGTCTGTTTACGATACGGCTGCCGCTGGCGGTGGTGAAGGAGGCGGCGCCAGAAGAGGACGAGGATAGTCCGGCAGATGAAGTGATAGCCGGCCAGGCGTCAGCGGATCAGCCTGAAAAGATTGCGGAAATGCCTGCTATCCTGCTGGTAGAGGACAATGAGGATTTCAGGTCCTACCTGAGAGATAACCTCCGGGATCATTATAAGGTGATAGAGGCATCCAATGGCAGGGAAGGCTGGCAGAAGGCGCTGTCAAGTCACCCGCAGCTGATCGTGAGCGATATCAGCATGCCTTTTATGGATGGGATCGAGCTTACATACAAGCTAAAGGCGGACAGGCGGACAAGTCATATTCCCGTTATCCTGCTGACCGCGCTGACAGAGGAAGAGCAGCAGTTGAGGGGACTTGGAACAGGTGCTAACGACTATATCACCAAGCCTTTTAATATTGGTGTGCTGCATGCCAAAGTGAAGAACCTGCTGGCGTTGAGGAGTACGCTGCAGACTACGTATACCAGGCAGATAAAGGTGCTTACGCCCGAGGCGGTCATCGAAGGAGAGGATGAGAAGCTGATGAATAAGGTCGTACGCTATCTCGAAGAGAACCTTACCAGTTCCCAGCTGTCCGTGGAATCCCTGAGCAAGGAGGTGGGCATGAGCAGGAGCTCGCTGTATAGCAAGATGCTGGATATCACCGGCGAGACCCCTGTGGAGTATATACGCAGCTTCAAGCTGGGCAAGGCGGCCGTGCTGCTGGAAAAGAGCGATTTGACCATAGCCGAGATCGCCTACCAAACGGGATTTTCCACCCCGAACTATTTTGCAAGAGCGTTCAAAGTCAAATACAATATGCTGCCGTCTGAATATGCTGCCATGAGGAAGGAAAACCAAAACAACTAGTATGGACAATTCAAAAGAGATAACCATTTACGATATAGCCAAGAATCTCAATGTATCTCCCTCGACCGTCAGCCGGGCTTTGAAAGATGATCCGACAGTCAGCAAAAAGACGAAAAAAAAGATCTTCGAGACGGCTGCTCAAATGGGCTACAGGTCGAATCCTTTTGCCAAAAATCTGCGTCAGCAGCAATCGTTGACCATTGGCGTGATCGTGGGTGAGCTGAACAGTCCTTTTATCACCTCTGTGGTGTCGGGTATTGAAAAAGTGGCCGGTGAGGCCGGGTATGGCATTATCATAACCGACTCTTCACATAGCGCTGTGAAAGAGGCGGCCAATGCTCAAAACCTTTTTCATCGAAGGGTGGATGGCGTGATCGCATCGCTGGCTCCCGATACAAAGGATCTTACTCATTTTTCACCCTTCATCGACAAGAGTATTCCCATTATTTTTTTGGACCGGGTGAGCGATATGACGGACAGCACCTCCGTGGTCATCGACAATACACTGTGCGGGTATATGGCCACCAAACACCTGATCGGCCAGGGATGCCGCCGGATAGCGCATGTCACATCCGACCTGCAGCACAATATTTATGCATTGAGGTATAAAGGCTACCGGGATGCGCTGGTGGAAGGTAAGCTTCCATTTGAAGAGTCGTTGCTGGTGATCGCGGACCCCACCGAGGAGGCCAGCGAGGCTGCTGCCAAAAAGATCATGGGTCTGAAACCTATGCCCGACGGAGTGTTTGTTACCAATGATTTTGCCGCGGCTGTGTGTATACGGACCTTTTTGGAGCAGGGCGTTCAGGTACCAGGGGATATAGCCGTTGTGGGATTCAATAATGAAGTAATAGGGCGGCTGATAAAGCCCACGCTGACCACCGTGAATTACCCCGGCAGAGAAATGGGGGAGGCCGCGGCGAGGAGTTTGGTGAATCACTTAAAAGGCGCGGGTAATATTGGCAGCATCAGCACGATGACCATACGCGCTGAGCTTATCGTGCGGCAATCCTCGCTCAAAAATAGGCACAGTTGACCTTTTGCTCCGGCGGATAGTACTTTTTTATCAAAATTTCGTCAAAGCGTCTCAATCTCCGGCGAAACCGGCGCCCGGGGCATATTTTTTCAAACCAGGCTATTAAATTAGTTAGTAAGAAAAAATTGCCCTACATGCCAGATAAGACAAATACCATTGGTGTCATAGTACATAAGCTGGACAGCTATTTTATCACCTGCGCCCTGAAGGGGATGGAGGAGGTGGCTGCTGCACATGGTTATGAGCTTGTCATTACACATTCCCAGGAGAGCATGGAAAAGGAAGTAGCGAATGCCGGGCTGCTGCTTGACAGGCAGGTGGATGGCTTGATAGTGTCCTTGTCCGTGGAGACGAAGGGGCTCGCGCATTTTGCGCCGTATACGGATAGGGGTGTTCCTGTTGTGTTCTTCGATAGGGTCGAGAAGACCGGTAACAGCGACATGGTGGTCATTGATAATGCCCGATGCGGGTTTATGGCTACCGAGCATTTGATCAGGCAGGGCTGCAGGCGTATTGCCATCATTACATCGAGCCTGAAGAGAAATGTATATGCGCAGCGTTATAAAGGATTCAGGGAAGCTTTAAAGGATTATACGATCCCTTTTACGGAGGACCTGTTGATACTGGAGGATAATGATAAGGACGGCGGCATGGATGCTGCCTGGCGGGTCATGCATATGGATCCTATGCCGGATGGGTTGTTCATTACCAGTGATATGGTAGCTGCTGTGTGTATGCATACGTTGAAGGAGGAGGGGATACGTGTGCCTGAGGATATAGCCATCGTCGGTTTCAATAATGATCCTTTAGGGCGGCTGATCACGCCGACACTGACCACTATCGACTACCCGGGTATTGAAATAGGGAGGACGGCGGCTATGAGTCTTCTTAGCCATTTATCAGGTGTGTCATCGGAGGTGCAGAGCCATACGGCTGTCGTGCCATCGGGGCTGATTGTGCGGGGGTCGTCCGTGAGGGGAAACGCTGTGTTGCCGGCGCACTTTTGAAGGAACTTACTCCGTCCTCAAGCTCTTTATAGGATTAACAATTGCTGCTTTTACAGACTCATAGCTCACCGTCAGCCATGCTATCGATAATGCGCTTGATGAGGCTATCAGAAAAATAGCCCAGCCGACATCTATACGATAGGCGAAGCCGCTGAGCCACGTATTGACGGCAAACCATGTAATGGGTATTGCAATGGCAATGGCAATCAATATGAGCTTTGTAAATCCTGTTGATAGCAAATACACCACATTGAATACGGATGCCCCCAGCACTTTTCTTACGCCTATCTCCTTGGTGCGCTGCTCCGCCATAAATGCGGACAGGCCATACAGACCCATACAGGAAATAAAAATGGCTATTATCGCAAATACATTGAACAGGCTGCCCATTTGTTGCTCGCCTTTGTATAAATTATTGATGTCCTGGTCAACAAAGCCGTAAGAGAAAGGGAAGGCGGGATTGAGCTGTTTGCTTATTTTCTCCAATGCCTGAATGGTGGCTTCTGTTTTCCCGGGTTGGGTGCGAACCAGGAGCGTTCCCATTCCCCATTTATTGAATGCAAGTATCATTGGCTCAATGGCTGCTTGCGCCGGCTGATAATTAAAATCTTTTACTACTCCTACTATTGTACCTTTTTCACCGTTAAAGGTCAGGATCTTACCAATGGCAGTTGCCGGGGTCATTCCCATGACTTTTGCCGCCTTTTCATTGATGACATAATTACCCGAATCAGAGAACTCAGTAGTAGACAAACTCCTTCCGCTGACCATCTTCATTTGCAGGACATCGAAGAAACGATCCGTCACCCATGTTTTTGTAAACCAGATCTTTTTCTCTTCCTCGGTCTTTCCTTCCCATTCTACGCCGGAAGTGTTGCTGCCCAAATTGGATATCGGGTCGGTGATAGTAGAAAAGTTTGCCGTAAGCGGGTTTCTTTCGAGCTCCGCCTTCAAGGCCTTTTGTTTGTCTTCCAATTCGCCGGTCATCGGCATGTAAAGCAGGTTCGATTTATTATACCCAAGGTCCCTGTTCCTGATGTAATTCAACTGTTTGTATACCACGATTGTGCCGGCGAGCAATACTATCGAAACAACAAATTGCACTATCACTAACCCATTCCGGAAATATAAATTGCTTCCCATTATTTTCATGTTCCCCTTCAGCACTTTCACCGGCTTAAAACCGGATAGGAACAAAGCTGGATAACTGCCGGAGATAAGCCCGGTCAATAATGTGATGCCGACCAGCATGGCTATTATTTTTCCATCCAAAAATTGTATAGAAAATTGTTTGCCCGACAGCTCGCTAAAAAAAGGCAGCAACATGTATACAATGAAAACTGCAACCAGCAACGCAATAAAAGAAATGAACAGTGACTCGCCGAGGAACTGCCCGATGAGTTGCATGCGGTGCGCTCCTACGACCTTACGCAATCCCACTTCTTTTGCCCGGCGCGCAGATCTTGCTGTGGACAGGTTCATAAAATTGATGCAGGCTACAGCTAGAATAAACAACGCAACAAGAAAAAGTGTGCTTACATACTGGATATTGCCCTGACCGGGCAAATTACAATGGTAATCCGAGTGCAGGTGAATATCCGTCAAAGCCTGCAGCTTCATAGATGGAGGGTTCTCTTTTACATGCGCATCAAAAATTTTATCTATCTGCCTGCTAAGCCCCGCTAAAGCCGCCGGGGTGGCCTTGAAATTTTCATCGAGCTGTATATAGTCATAGAAATCGTAACTGGCCCAGATGTTGTCCCGCAAACGCCAATCCGTGTGTGCAATGGCAGAGAACGGCATAATAAAATCAAATTGCAAATGAGAGTTTGCCGGAATATCTTTGAGCACACCGGTGACCACTACGTTGTCCTTGTTGTCCCTTTTTAGGATTTTTCCGATGGCATCTTCATTGCCAAAATATTTCTTCGCCATATCCTCTGTAATCAGTACAGCGTCCGGCCGTGCCAGTGCGGTTTCGGGGTTGCCCTTTGTTAAGGGGAATGAAAAAACCTGCAACAAGGTTGAGTCGGCATAGAACACGGATCTCTCTTCAAAAATTATTGTGCCCGTTGCAAACACGGTAGTAGTGCGTTGGCTAAAGCGAACAAAGTTTTTTATAGCGGGGATATTTGCCTTCAATTCGGGGACCATGGGTCCGGAATTGGCCTCACCGCCAGCACTGACGCGGTAGATCGTGCCGGCGTTCTTATGAAATTTGTCGTAGCTCAGCTCATTCTGTACCCACAGCAAAATAAAAATGCTGCAGGCCATGCCAATGGCCAGCCCTATGATATTGATGGCGGCAAAGGCTTTGTGCCGAACGATGTTTCTGATAGCGATCCTGAAATAGTTTCTTAACATGGCTGATTTATTGGAGTTTCCCTGCTCGAAGGTAAGGTTGTTCCAAAGAAATGCCGAAGTATAAACAATTGTTATTTAAATATGTATAAATTATATATTTATTTTAACTGTCCGATTGTGATACTGTATATGTTCGATTCCAAGAGAGAGGGGGGCTCCCTGCCGGGAGCCCCGGTGCCTGAAACTTTACTTCTCTTTCCAATCTTTCTTTAAGTAATAATTGAGATAGATGTCCAGTAGCGCGGCTCCGCCATAGTCAGGATAAGCCATCAGCATCTTGCTTTTGTATTCTTTTTTCGACTCCGATGAGGCCAGCGTCTTGTTCACAAAGTCAAGGTATTTCAGATCTTCCCCGATGACGTCGCGGCCGGCGGGCCTTCCATGTCCAGGTAAAATGACTGTATACTGTCTCTCCTTTTCAACCTTGTTTAGCGCCTTCTGCCATCCGGCAGTGCTGCCTGCTATAAACAAATGTATCCTGTTGTAGATAATATCCTGGGCTATATATGTATTTGCTTCCGGGAGCTTGATCACCAGCGACACCGCGGCTTCGTTGTCTGTCGACCTTTCAAAGATAAATGTCACTCCGTCAATCACTTCCTGACCTTCTTGCTGGACATGCTTCGGGGCATTTACAGTGTTTGCAATGATCGCACCAAATTGCTGCTGGCGGCCCTTCAACGTCTCCTGGCCGTCTTTTTCGATATTTGCTTTGGTCTCCGCGAGCGCATATACCTCTACATCCGGGAATGCATCGCCAAAGCCAAGGTAGTGGTCCGGGTGATCATGAGAAATATAGAAACGTGTTACCGGCTTTTTCAGGCTGTCTGTAAAAGCCCTTAGCTGTCGCCCATAGGGTGCAAAGAACTGGCCGTCCACCACTACGAGCTGGTGCGGCAATTCGATGACATGGCTCGTATTGGCAAACATCTCATCTGGGGCTACCAGCGTATATATTTTCATGCTCTTTGTACTGGCAGACAATACGACAGTAGCTTTGGGCAATTCCTGCGCCTGCGTCTGACCAAGTGCAGCCAGGCCCAGCGCAACGGTTGGGATGATCTTTTTCATGTGTGAAACTGATTTTTTTGAATTATTATTAGTGCCACACAAAGGTACCTGCGGCCAGGGCCGTCCCTGTTATCACTATGCCCGCGTTGTTATCAATTTGCATACTCCTGCCTGTAGGCAGCCGGAGATACATTCGTCAAGGATTTGAAGAAGCGAATGAAGTTAGAGGGAGCTGAAAAGTTAAAATCATAGCTGATCTCCGCGATCGTCTTATTACCCGTCAGTAATTCATTCTTACATGCCTGCAGCAGCTCATTTCGGATGACTACTGTAGCAGGCTTTCCAAAGGCTTCCTGGGTGAGCTGATTCAGCCGGTTGCGATTTATCCCAAGCAATTCGGCGTATTCCTTTACGCTCTGTTTTTCCCGGATATGTTGCTTTAAAAGTCCTCTGAATTTCAATATTTCCGTGTTCTTATACAGATGGCCCTTCAATTTATAGTACACCGAATAGCTCCTGTTCACCATGATCAGCAGCTGGTAAAGATAGGCACGTAACAGCTGCTGGCTGTCTTCGGCCAGGCATCCGATCTCCTGCTTTATCCCCGCCAGGAGCGTCTGGAATTGATCCATGCTCTTCCCCTCCAGCGGCAGCAAGGGAGGGGTATCGATGTTATTGAAATAGTACAGCCTGTGGAGAAACAGCTGATCTTTTAAAAATGTTTCCATGAATTCCCCCTCGAATATTACCAACATGCATTCAGGGGGCTTCTTTACCTGCCATTTCCTGGGTACAGCAGGAGGTAGAAGCAACACGGCCGGCGCCTGGAAATGAAGCGGTTTGCCCTCCAGGACCACCGACCCGCTACCCTCCATAAAAAAGAACATTTCATAGAATGACGTGGCATGTATTTCTTTCATCGAAATGCTCCGGCCGGGGATCTCGGAAAGGTGGAAACAATCCACCAACAATTCCTTTCCATATTTATATTTGTGGAAATCAAATTTTATCATATCCCGAGGCAATTCTGCAGCCTCTTCATGCCAAAGATATTCAAAAGAAAAGAATTCTTTCTCCTGCTGGCTGGGGAAGATCGTCTCTTAATCTCCCATCCTAAATGGTGAAGCCGGCAGACCTTCCTTGTTGTATAGATTAGGGTTCACCGGACAGTCGGCCCATGCGTAGCGTACGAACTTTGGTTCTTTTATTGCATCATTCCAAATCACCACTTTATCACCTTCGATACGGGCATTGGCCCAGACGAATTTTTTGTCGGCGCCGGCAATGGCAAATTCCTGTGGGTCTTCGCCGTCGCTGGTGGCCAGACCGCTGCCGGTGTTGTCGAACTGGATGATTATCTTATTCCCTTCGGTGGTGAATGACCGATAGGTTGGGCCGGAGGCGGTGATGTTCATGTTGTAGACCATCTTTTCCGCAGCGAGGGCCAGTCTATCGCCTACCGGCTTCTTTCTGTCGGGGTGGAGATCGTTCCATTCACCCAGATCGATGGCGACTGCCATGGCCGTGTTAGGGACAGTGAGGGATTTGGATTGTGCTTCTCTCAGCTCTGCCCACTGGCTTTCTGTGGGCAGGTAATTGTAATCGCCAAAGCCGGGGAGCTGAACGTATAAGAAGGGGAGGCTGCTTTCGTGCCATTTGTTGCGCCAGTCGGCGATCAGGGCGGGTTGCAGGCGCGCATATTCTATCGCGCGAGAGGTATTGGACTCTCCCTGGTACCAAAGGAACCCTTTGATGGTATAGGGGATCACGGGCGCCAGCATGGCGTTGTATAAGGCCGCGGGCTGGTTCTGTGACTGGAAGCTGCTGCCGGGACTATGTGGTTTGAATACTTCGCCGACCTTGTATTGCCAATAGCCTTTGAGATCGATGGTATCGCTGCCCACGATGAGGCAGTAGGGCTTGTCAGGAACAAAGCCGCCTTTGCCATAATTATTGATCACGCGTACGACGAAGAGGTTCTTGCCAGGCTTTAGGACACCGGATGGAACGGTATACCTTCTTTGGGGATACTGATAGGTGGTGTTGCCAACCAGCTGACCATTGATGTAGAGGAAGTCCTCGTCTACTATTCTGCCGAGGAAAACTTTGGCGGGCCGGCCTGTCATGGAGGCAGGGACGTCCACTTCCTTTCTGTACCAGACCGATCCATTGAGATCCCTTACTCCCTGGTCTTCCCAGTAGCCGGGGATGGCAATTTGTTTCCAGCCTTTTGGAATGTATGCGGGCGCGTACCAGGGAGTGGGAGCGGAGAGCCCTTTATCTACTGGCGTCGGGATGTTGTTACCTGGGCCTGTCGGGGATGTGCCGGTACCGGTGTTTGTGAGGGCAGGTCTGCGATTGAAGCTGTTGATATAAGCCGTGTCCTTGTTCCTGCTGATGGTCTTTTTAATGTCCGGGAATGCCTGTAAGCCTTCCTCGCTGGTCCATGCTTCGATGGGAGCGCCGCCGACGCTGGCATTGATCAGGCCGATGGGCACGTGCATTTTTTCATAGAGGTCCTTGGCAAAGAAATAGGCCACTGCCGAAAATTCCAGCACGTCCTGCGGGTTGGCGGATCTCCAGGCGCCTGCCGGAAGGTCGTCGTGGGGTCCGTTGAGGTCGGTGAGCGTAGGTATCCAGAAATGCCGTATCTGCGGGTAATTGGCGTGATCGATCTCGTCCTGGTAGCGGACGCTGTGCAGTTTCATCTGATGCACCATATTGGATTGTCCCGAGCATATCCATACATCGCCGACCAGTATATCGAAAAGTGTGATCCTGTTTGTGCCGGTGATGTCCATGGTATAGGGGCCGCCTGCCGG
>Ga0105240_10009908_pt1 | contig 13438 bp, 10 predicted proteins | sample KBSC54metaG_FD_80426 | JGI IMG/M metagenome (GOLD analysis project Ga0105240, IMG submission 80426) | Corn rhizosphere microbial communities from Kellogg Biological Station, Michigan, USA - KBS C5-4 metaG | ecosystem: Host-associated > Plants > Roots > Rhizosphere > Soil | place: Michigan, USA... | reverse complement strand
CCGGGCGATCGCCACGCGCTGCCGCTGGCCGCCGCTCAGCCGCACGCCGCGTTCACCCACCACCGTGTCGAACCCTTCGGTGAAGCGGTCAATGAACTCGTCGCAGTGCGCGAGCCGCGCAGCCTCGCGGATCTCGGTCATGGAGGCGCCCGGCATGGAGAACGCAATGTTCTCCGCGATGGTGCCGTCGAACAGGAAGTTGTCCTGCAGCACGACGCCAAGGTGCGCGCGATAGTCGCGCAGCTTGAGCGTCGCCAGGTCCGTGCCGTCCACCAGAATGCGCCCTTCCGTCGGGTGATTGAACGCCATGATGAGGCTGATCAGCGTGCTCTTGCCCGATCCGCTCGCCCCCACGAGCGCGGTGGTGCACCCGGCGGGCGCATGAAACGAGATGTCCCTGAGCACCGGTACGCCCGGCGTGTACTCGAATCCCACGTGCTCGAACGTCACCGCGCCCTCGAGATCCGTCACCGCGATGTGCCGTCCGTCCGCTTCATCCTCGGTGGGCATCATCCGGATCTCGCGGATCCGGTCCAGTCCCGCGAAGGCCTCGCTGATCTGCGTGCCGATCGACGCGATCTGCACCAGCGGCGCCGCCACTAGGCCAATGAAGAACACGTACATCACGAAGTCGCCGAGCGTCATGCGACCGGCGAGAATGGCGCGGCCGCCCACGACGATCATGAGCACGCCAACGGCGCCCACGATTACCGTCGTGAACGAGGTGATGGCGGACACGCCGGTGATGGAGCGCGCGATGTTGCGAAAGAGCCGGTGCACGCCCTTGGCGAACACGATCTGCTCGCGGCGCTCGGCCACGTACGTCTTCACCACGCGGATGCCGCCCAGCGACTGCGCCAGCCGGCCGGTGACGTCGGCCGTGATCACGCTCCGCTCGCGGAAGATCGGCCGCAGCCGCGTGAAGGCGAGCGCCATCCCCACGCCGAACGTGATGAGAATGAGTAGCGTGATGGACGTGAGCTGCCAGTTCAACCAGAACAGCACGCCCAGCGCGAGGATGGCCGTGACGACGCCGCCGCTGAGCTGCACCAGCCCCGTGCCGACGAGATTCCGGATGCCATCCGCATCGTTCATGATGCGCGAGATGAGAATGCCGGATTGCGTACGGTCGAAGTACGACACGGGAAGGCGTTGCACGTGCAGGTTCACGGCCTTCCGCATGTCCGCGATGGCGCGCTGCGCGGCGACGCTCATCACCTGTGACAGGGCGAACGTCGTGCCGGCCTGAATGAGCGTGGCGACGCCCACCGCGATGGCCAGCGGCACCAACAGTTGAGCCTGGTGCTGGCCGATCACCCGATCGATCAGCACCTTGGAACTGCCCGGCAGCACCAGCGCCGCGAGCCGGTTGATGATCATGAGCAGCAGGCCGAGCGCAACCTGACGGCGGTGGCGCCAGATCAGCTCGCGTGCCTCCTGCCATGCGTTTGCCATGTTGAGGCGGCGTTTCTCGCCGCTCACGCCGGGATAGGACCGGCGCTGCTCGTGCGCGAGCCGCGTTGTGGGACCTGGCATCTGCCTCCGGTATCGAACATCACGTGTGCTGCCCGGCAATATATCCGCTCGAACCTGCCGCGCAGAACCGTTCCGCGCTCACGCGAAGTGAACCGCCGCGGCTCGTGACGGCACGGCAGCGCTATTGCGCGGTTCGCTGCTTCTCGACGCGCTCCTGGTGCCTGGCGAACACCTCGCGCCCCAGCTCGCTCTGGGTGGCGATCCACTCGGCATTCGCGAACGAGCGCGCGCTCGTGTCCTTCCGATACCGTTCGAGAAAGGGAAACATCTTGGCCAGGAGAATCAGTCCCTCACCGTTGTTCTCGACGAGAAAGTCGGCGTGCACGATGCCGTGCCTGGCGAGGCCGTACACCATTTCCCAGTACGTGCTCGTCTGCCGGAATGCCGCGTTCAGCGGGTGATCCATCTTGCGAACGGCCTCGACGTCTTCGTAGCGCTTCGGCATGAATTGCGAGCTGTTGATCTTGCTGCGCGATTCGCGCATTACCGGCTCGCGGCGCAGCTCGTACACTCTGAGCACCAGTTCGGCGTCGTGGTGATCGGGAAAATCCTTGAGCATCAGGGCGTGGGGCGTAGGGAAGGTGGAATGTGTCATGGTGATGGGCTCGGGTGAATGGGGGAAGGGCTGGTCGCGCGCGCACGATACCTGCATGGTGCACGGTACGGTCGAGTGAGCCAGCGACTGGACGATCGACGGTGACTCCGAGGCGACGAGCGCGAGCCGGCTGGAAGCCATGGCACGATACGGAAGATGAAGTCTTGATCCGGATGCCCCCGGACCTCAAGATAACGTAGCCTCCTACCCTCATCTCGACATTGACATGGCCCTGTTGATCGCGGTTCTGCTGGTCGTGTTGATCGTGGCGGGCATCGTGGCCATCCGCCGCCGGCGACGCGCGCGCCTGCGTCACAACGCACCGCTCCCGCCCCTCATTTTCGAGGTGCATGACGATGTGACACCGGCGGATCTCAGGCCGGCGAGCATCCGTCTGGCGGAGTTGACGCCACCCGGTGTCCGCGCGGCGGGAGGGGCACGCGGCGGCCGCCCCGCCTCGATCTTTCATACGCCCACGTCATCGGCGCAGGCGTCCGCGGCCGCGTACCGTGATGCCACCGTGCGCGTGCCACGCGTGGACGACAGCCCGCCCGGCTTTCTACCGGGGCATCTGGAGATCCAGAGCGGCCCGAACCAGGGCGAGAGCATCCGCTTCCGCCGCACGAACGGTGACGACGCCGACATCACCCTGGGTCGTGGTGAAGGGCCCCCGGAATCGCACGTTCAGGTGAACGCCGAGACCGTAAGCCGGCTCCACGCACGGCTGCGATTCGACCATGGGCGCTGGAAGATCAGCAACCTGTCGCGCTCGAATCCGCTCGTCGTAAACGGCCAGCCGCTATCGGCCGGTTCCAGCGCGCTCTGCCTGAACGAGGGCGACACGATCGAGATGGGCGAAATGATCTTCCGATTCCATTCGAGCTGACCCCAGCGGACGTTCCCCGGCGTTCCGATTCCCCGCCCCACCGGCGGGGAATTTTTTGTGGTTCAGCCAGCTTTATGGATGTTAAGCCCTTCAACACTGAAGGAATGCCCGGGCCGGCGCCGCTGCGCCAGGAGGTGCCACACCATCGCCAGTTCACCGCAGACACACTCATGAAGAGGAAGAGCGATCATGAAACACAACGGTTGTCTGTTCTGGCTGCCCCTTGTAGCCGTCCTTACCGGGCTCGCCGCTCCCCCCGTGCTCCATGCCCAGCAGGGTGATGGCACGGTCACGGGACGCGTGACCGAGCGGGACAGCAAGGGGCCGATCGCCAGCGCCCAGGTCCGCATTGTCGGCACGAATCGCGGCGTGCTCACCCGGGACGATGGCACGTATCGCATTACCGGCATCGCGCCCGGGCGCATCGAGTTGCGCGCGCTGCGCATTGGCTACTCCGCGCAGAGCGTGACCGTCACGGTCGCGGGCGGGGAAACCGCGACCGCCGATTTCGCCCTCGCCACGAGCGCCACGCAGCTCGACGTCGTCACCGTCACCGCCTCGGGCGAGCAGACGCGCAAGCGCGAAACCGGAAACTCCGTGGAAGTCGTCGCGGTGGACTCCGTCCCCAAGGCCGCCATTTCCAGCTTCTCCGAGCTGCTCACGGGGCGCGTGCCCGGCGTCGTCGTGCAGCAGTCGGGGGGTACCACCGGCACGGGATCGCGCATCCGCATTCGCGGGTCGAACAGCATTTCGCTCAACAACGATCCCCTGATCATCCTCGATGGCATCCGCGTGGACAACGGCTCGCAGTCGAGCACCATCGACGTCGGCGGCCAAGTGCCGTCGCGCTTCGACGATCTCAATTTCGAGGACATTGACAACGTGGAAGTGATCAAGGGGCCGGCTGCAGCGGCGCTCTACGGGACGGCCGCCTCGAACGGCGTCATCCAGATCACCACGAAGCACGGGCAGCCGGGGCGGACACAGTGGAACATGTTCGCCGAATACGGACAGATCGCCAAGCCCACGGACTTTCCGGCGAACTTCGCGCAGCCCGGTACGGCGCCGGACGGCAGCACGGTTGACGGCTGCTTCCTCCTGATCCAGCAGCTCGGATCGTGTGCACCGAGCGGCGCGCTGCAGTCGTTCAATCCGCTCGTCGCCCACAGCCCGTTCATCCAGGGCAACCGCGAGAGCTACGGCATCAACGTGTCGGGCGGCTCCGACGCCGCAACGTACTATGTGGCCGGCAACTTCGACTGGAATCGCGGCGTGTACGCCGTGAATACCGATCGCAAGACCAACATGCGCGCCAACCTGCACGCGCAGCTCAACAACAAAACCGACCTCTCGGTGAATGTGGGGTATCTCTCGAGCCATCTCCGGCTCCCGCAGAACGACAACAACATTCTCGGCATCGTTCCCAACGGCCTGCTCGGCAACGCCGTGGACGATCCCACTCGTCACGGCTATCTGGCCATCACGCCGGAGCAGTCGTTCAACATTGACACCCGGCAGGACCTCGAGCGACTGACGGCGAGCGCCAGCAGTACCTGGAATCCGCTCTCCTGGCTGAGCGTGGTCGGTGTGACCGGCGTGGATTACAGCAACCGGTACGACAATGAGCTCACGCCGCCCGGTGAAGTGCCTTTCGCGGATCTGCCCCAGGGCAACCGGACGTCGAATCCGTACCAGATCTGGAACTACACGGCCAATCTGAGCGGAACGGCAACCTACGGTCTCACGTCATCGCTCAACGCGACATCCTCGCTGGGCGCGGCGTACAACGACGTGAAGACACGCGGCACGAGCGCGTTCGGTCGCGGGCTCGTGGCCGGCACGGGATCGCTGGGCGGCACGACGGCCGGCTTCGCTGTGGGCGAAGTCAATCCGGATGTCGTCACGATCGGTGCGTACGGGCAGGAGCGGCTGGCCTGGCGTGACAAGGTGTATCTCGCCGGCGCCGTACGCGGCGACGAGAACAGCGCCTTCGGCAAGAATTACGGACTCGTGTACTACCCCTCGGTGAGCCTCTCGTGGGTCATCAACGAGGAAGGATTCTTCCCGAAGCTGCAGTGGCTCAGCCAGCTCCGTCTTCGCTCCGCGTTCGGCGGATCGGGACAGTCACCGGCCTTCCGCGATGCGGTGAGCTTCTACAATCCAGTCGCCGTCAAGACAAACGAGACGGATTCGCCCGCGGTCACCCTGGGCGGCGTCGGCAACCCGGCGCTCAAGCCCGAGAAATCCTCGGAATACGAGGTGGGGTTCGACGCGGGACTGCTCGCCAACCGTGTCGGGCTCGTGTTCACCTACTACAACAAGGACACGCGCGACGCGATCGTCGCGAAGAATCTGCCGCCGTCCACCGGCGCGGCCACCGAACTCGTGAACCTCGGCAAGGTGAACAACAAGGGATGGGAAGCGTCCGTGGATGCAAACGTCGTCACGACGGATCGCTTCACGTGGGACGTGCGTGTGGATGGAACGAGCAACACCAACAAGCTCATCACGCTCGGCGCGGACACCACGCCGATCATCTTCGGGCTGGGCGGCGCCACGCAACGGCACGAACAGGGCTTCCCCCTGGGCGGCTACTGGCAGCGGCCGTACACGTTCACCGATCTCAATCACAATGGCATGATCGACGTGGCCAACTGCCCCGATGTCGGGGGTGACGGCACCGGATGCGAATTGCAGATCGCCGACAATCCGACGTTCCTCGGCTCGCCGTTCCCGAAGTACGAGTTCTCGTTCAACTCATCCATCACGATCTTCAAGTATTTCCGTGTGGGTGGTCTGCTGGATCGTCGCAGCGGCTACAAACTGTACAACAGCACGGAAGCGTTCCGGTGCGCCAGCTTCTTCAACTGCCAGGCCGCGAATGATCCAACCGCGCCGCTCGCGCTGCAGGCGCGCGCGCTCGCCAGCGCCCTTGGCACGGATGCCGGCTACATCGAGGATGCGTCATTCTGGAAATTGCGCGAACTGTCGCTCACGCTCATCGCGCCGAATAACTGGATCAGGGATCGCGGTATCTCCGGCCTGAGCCTGACCATTGCGGGGCGCAATCTGAAGACGTGGACGAACTACACCGGGCTCGATCCGGAAATCAACTTCACCGGTTCCACCAACTTCACGACGGCGGACTTCCTCAGCCAGCCGCCCACGAAGTACTGGACCGCCCGCGTCAACGTGAACTTCTGATGGCATCCCCGGACTCCTGGCATGGAGCACTGACAATGACTCGTACGACCATTTCCATCCGGGGAGCACGGTCACCTCTCGCGCTCGCGTGCATGCTCGCGGCGCTCGTGGCGTGCGACCCATCCAAATTGATCAAGGTGCAGGATCCCGACGTGGCGCTCCCGGCCACGCTGCACAGCAAGCAGGCGCTGCCCACCGTCCGGAACGGCGTGATCGGCGATTTTGCCGTGGCGTATGGCGGCAGCGGCAACGAGACCGAAGAAGGACAGATCAGCTTCAGCGGTCTCGTCACCGACGAGCTCGTGAACTCCGAAACGTTCCCGACGCGCATCGAGCTGGACCGGCGCCTGACCATCGGCTCGCACGCGCAGAACAACGCGGACAATCAGGATGTGTTCCTGGAGCTCTCGCGTGCACGCGCGTTCGCTGACTTCGCGTCGGCGCGATACACGGAGTTCGATGCAGGCAACGAGGGGCACGCGGAAGTGCTGAACCTTGGCGCGTTCGCGAAGGTGCTGTTCGCCGAGAACTACTGCTCGGGCGTTCCATTCAGCACGCTGAATGACGACGGCACGATCACCTTTGGTGATCCGCTCACCACGGAGCAGACGCTCCAGTCGGCGCTCGCGCAGTTCGACTCCGCCACGACCATCGCCGCCGCCGTCGGCAGCGACGTGCAGACCGATCTCGCCGCTGTGGGCAAGGCGCGTGCGCTCATGGACCTCGACCGCTACGCGGACGCGGTTGCCACGCTCTCGGCGGCCGGTGTGCCGGATGATTTCGAGTATGATATCGAATACTCGGACAACAGCACGCGCCAGAACAATGGCGTGTGGGAATTCATGTTCAACGAAGGCCGGTGGAGCGTGGCGGATAACGAAGGCATCAACGGGCTGGACTTCGTGTCCGCACACGATCCGCGCGTGCAGACCGCGGATGGCGGCATTGGCTTCGACAACAGCACGCCGCTCATCCTGCCGCTGAAGTATTCGGACCGTGGCTCGTTCATTCCGCTCGCCACCGGCATTGAGGCCCGGCTCATCGAGGCGGAGGCTGCACTGAGCAGCGGCAATTCGGGAACGTTCATGACGCTGCTCAACGCGCTGCGCACCTCGCACGGCATGTCATCGCTCACCGACCCGGGCTCGGCCACCGCGCGGCAGGATCTGCTCTTCCGCGAGCGGGCCTTCTGGCTCTATCTCACGTCGCATCGCCTGGGGGACCTGCGCCGGTTGATCCGTCAGTACAGTCGCAACCCCGAGAGTGTGTTCCCCACGGGGCTCTACTTCAAGGGAGGGACGTACAGCAACGGCGTGAATCTCACGATTCCGATCAACGAGCAGAACAACCCGAACTCACCGTCCGCGGGGTGCCTGAACAACGACGCCTGATGGCTGGCCGCGTGACACGGAATTGAAAACGGAACGGGGCCACGGATCGCGATTGATCCGTGGCCCCGTTTCTAGGGCGTGCCGGCACTGTGGCGCGCGCGATCGCTACGCCCACTCGTGCATGTGTTCATGCTGGTCGTGCCCGGTGAAGTGCTTGAAGAGCCAGACCACGAACATCACCGGCAGCACCACGAAGATGGCGAGCTTGATCGCGAGCACGCCCAACCCCACCAGTACGCCGAGCACACCGGCGGCCAAAGCAAACAACAGAATGAAGGGCAGCCCCACGATGGCGAGCACGATGAGCACCGGCAGCGCCAGCACGCCGAGAATCGCGAGCACGGGTGCGCCGATCACAGCCAGCAGAATCATGGCCGGTACCGCCACCACGAGGCCGAGAAAGCCGTAGAAGAGCACTTTGAGCAACGTACGCATGGCGACACTCCGAGCGAGACGCTGATCTCTACGGCGCACGCAGCCGAAAGGTTTCACGCCCGGCGCCGCGTGGCCGGCTGTACATCAGGTGACGTAGCGCAGCAAATCCGCTGATGTATCGATATCCGGCGGCATCGGGATGTCGAGGTCCACCTGTCGGACGCGATCGGCGTGGCGCACGACGACGTCGCGGGCACCGGTGTCGCCGGTCGTCTCCATCACGTCCGCGAAGAGCGATGCCGGGAACAGCACGGGGTTCCCACGAGTGCCGCGATACACCGGGACGATGATGGACTCCGGGCTTGACTCGTGCGCCGCAACGAGGTCATCGAGTACCCGCGCCGATACTCCGGGCTGGTCGCCGAGCACGATGAGCGCGCCACGCGTGGCCGGCGCCAGCGCGGCAAGCCCGGCGGCGATGGACGCGCTCATCCCGCTGCTGAATCTGGCGTTGACGACGGTGCGCACAGCGAGTCCCAGGAGTGCGCTGCGCACAGCGTCCTCTTCATGTCCGAGCACCACGACCACGTCCTGCACGCGGGAGGCGAGCACGCACTCCACCGTCCAGCGCACGATGGGCTTCCCGTCCAGCGGCGCCACGAGCTTCTGCGCGCCGAACCGCCTGGACGCGCCCGCGGCCAGCACCACGGCGGCAGCCACGTGCGGCGCTAGCTGATCTCGCCGCGCCGTGCCGCCTCGCGATAGCGCGGAAAACGGAACGCGAGATCCTTGGTGATGAGCCCGCCGTGTCCGAGCCCGATGATCGCGTCGCGGTCCACGCGCTCTCCGGCCAGCACGCGCGGCAGAATCAGATCGAACACCGTGGCCTGCGAAAAGAGTCCGCAACTCGGCATGCCGATCACGGTCGCCTCACCCAGGCGCGCGATCCAGGAGAGACTGCCCGGGTGCGCCGGCGCGCCGTAGCGCTCGAGCGCGACGCCGAGGGTGTCGAGCGCGACGAACGCGGGATCGAGCGGGTCCATGGCCTTGGTTCCCGCCATCACGATCACGTTCGCGCCCTGTGCGACAAGCTGCCGGATCGCATCCGCGACGGCTGCTCCCGCTGGCGGAACGAACGCGGGCTCCAGCAGCCGCGAGCCGAACCAGCCGATCTTTTCGCGCAGCGCATCGCGGAACTTCACCATCGCCTGCTCGCCGAGCGTTTCCTGCACCACCGCGGCCACCACCATCGGGCGGAATGCCTCCACGCGAACCACGCCCCCGGTGTCGCCCACGATGCGCTCCACCATCTCCACGCGCGTCTCGGCGATCACGAACGGCGTGATCTTGGCGCGCGCCACGATTTCGCCAGGCTCCACGATCTGACCGTCGAACAGGGTGTACGCACATGCGCCCTCGATGGCGTTCACACGCGCCAGCCGCTCCACATCCACGCGCAACAGCCCGCGATGCCTGGCCGCCAGCGGCCAGTGTCCGCCCGATACCGCGCGCACGTCCGTGCCGTCGCCCGACACGGCTGTCGCGATCCGGCGTCCCGCTTCGTCTTCGCCGATCTCGCCGGGTTCGGGCTCGATCACGTGCAGCACGTCCCACTCGAGCGCCATGAGAGGCGACACCTGATCGGCGAGTACCATCTGCCCCTTGGCGAAGGCACGCTGGCCGTTGGTGCCGCGCACGTCGCGCGTGAGCACCATGCCCGCAAGTTGATCCGCGCGCGCTCCCGCCCGCTGTACCTCATGCGCTTTCATGGCTGCAGCCTGTCCTTCATCCGGGTACCAGGCCGCTCGTTGCGTACAGACACGGCCTCCGCCACCACCGCCAGCGCGATCTCGGCCGCCGTCTGCGCGCCGATGTCCAGCCCGATCGGCACGTGCACGCGGGAGAGCAGCTCCGCGCTCACGCCATCCGTCGCGAGAAAGTCGAGAATCGCCTTGCCGCGGCGCCGGCTGCCCAGGAGGCCGATGTACGCTGGCTCGCGCGCCAGCACGGTGCGCAGCACCGGCAACTCGAACTTGTAGTCGTGCGCCACCAGCACCACGAAGGTGGATGCGTCGTACTGCAGCTCCGCGGCGATGTCACCGAGCATGCCAATGCGAATGTCGTCCGCGTCGGGAAAGCGCTCGCGCGTGGCGTAGCGTTCACGTGCATCCACCAGCATCGTGCGCCAGCCCAGTGCCTTGGCAAACCGCACCAGCGGCACCGCCACGTGTCCGGCGCCAAAGATGACCAGTGTCGTGGCCGGTCCGTGCAGTTCGAGGAATACGGGCATGCGCGCGCTGCCCGCCTTGAGGGTGACGGTGCGCGACAGTGCGCGGCGCATCACGTCCATGGCGCGCTCGCGCGCCGCATGGTCGAGCGCCGCATCGCCCAGCGTCCCGGCCACCGTGCCATCCTCGCGCACCACGAGACGCCCGCCATCAGCCGGCGCGGCGGATGCATCCAGCGGAATCACCGCCACGGAGTGCCGGCCGTGATCGGATTCCTCGCGAATCACGTCATACGCATTCACCACCGGGTCGCCAGCGCGCGCGAACTCCACCGGTTCGATGAGCACCTCCACGGTCCCCCCGCACGTGAGGCCGATGTCCCACGCATCCTCGTCGCCCAGTTGCATGGCCAGCAGCTTGCGCGTGGACGAGCGCAACACGTCCTCCGCCTCGGCCACTACGCGGGCGTCCACGCATCCCCCGATCGTCACCGAGCCCAGGATGCGCCCATCCTCGCCCACCCACATCTTGGCGCCTTCCTTCTTGGGTGTGGTGCCCTTGGTGGAGACGAGCGTCGCCATCGCGGCGCGCCGTTCCTGGTGCCGCAACTGGTCAATCTGCTCGAACGTTTCCCGCAGGTCGGGTTCCTTCATGGCGCGAGATGCCGCACGAGGGCCTCCAGGCTGGCAAGGTTGTGCACAGGATGAAAGATATCCACGTGCGGCAGCGCGGCCTGCATCCCGCAGGTGAGCGGCTGGCATCCCGGGCTGCCCGGCAGCGGAATCACCCGGATGATGCGCGTGACTTCCTCATCCGGCACGACCTCGCACCGGCCGGCGGCCGATTGCCGGCACCGCCCGCACTGTGCACATTCGTGTGTACTCTTTGGCAGTCGAACGCACCTCCTTCGCCCCATCTCCCCATGCTCCCCTCCCTGCGTCGCGCCTGCACCTGCCTCGCTCTTGCCGTCATCACGTCCCCGTGCGCCCTCCCGGCGCAGCAGCAATCCGTGGAGCCGAAGCTCAAGGGCTTCGACGCGTACATGGCGAAGGTGATGAAGGACTGGGACGCGCCTGGCATCGGCGTCGGCATCGTCGTGAAGGACAAGCTCGTGTTTGCGAAAGGGTACGGCTATCGCGACTACGGCAGGAAGCTGCCCTATACGCCCACCACGCTGCAACCCATCGCGTCGAACACGAAGCTGTTCACGGCGTCCACTGTGGGATTTCTCGTCAGTGAAGGCAAGCTGGACTGGGACAGGCCCGTGAAGCAGTACGTGCCGGAGATCCAGTTCTACAACGATGAGCTGAATCGCACGGTGACCATTCATGACATGCTCGCGCACCGCACGGGCATCACGCGCCACGATCTCATCTGGTACAAGTCGAGCTTCTCCCAGCGGGAGCTGTTCGACCGGCTCCGCTACCTGGAACCCGCCGCGCCGCTGCGTACGACGTTTCTCTACAACAACCTCATGTACGCCGGCGCCGGGTACGTCGTCCAGCTTCTCAGCGGCAAACCGTGGGAGTCGTTCGTCCGCGACAGCATCCTCACACCGCTCGGCATGGCGAGCACGGTGTTCACCATCGATGACATGCTGAAGTCCCCGGATCACGGTGTCGCGTATGACGAGCGCCGTGACAGCACCGTGCTGTACGAAATTCCGTACTATCGTGCCCAGACCGGCATCGCGCCCGCCGGCGCGATCATCTCCAACATCCAGGACATGTCGAAGTGGCTGATCGCGCAGATGCATGATGGCGTGTTCAATGGCAAGCGCGTGCTGCCCGCCGGCGTCGTGAAGCAGACACTCGCCCCATCGATTGCGATGCCGAACACCGGCCTCGAGGAGCGCGGCTACGGTGAGCTGCTCAACGCCGCCTATGGCATGGGACGCTGGACCGCGTCGTATCGCGGGCATCTGCTCGCGTATCACGGCGGCGACATCAACGGGTTCCATTCGCAGATCTCGATGATGCCGTACGACTCGATCGGCGTCATCGTGTTCGTGATCGGCGATCACGCGGCGCCGCTGTACAACGTGATCTCCTACAACGTGTACGAGCGCCTGCTGGGGCTGTCGCTTACGCCGTGGTCCGAGCGACTCAACGCCATCCGCCTCAGGAACAAGGCGGCGGACCGATCTGCCCGCGGCAAGGCGGGCGAAGGCCGCGTGCCGAACACACACCCCTCGCATCCGCTGGACGACTATGTGGGCGAGTTCGAGCACCCCGCGTATGGCGTGGTCACGATTTCGCGTGGTGATAGCGGGCTCGTATTCAACTTCCACAACATGACGCTGCCGCTCAGCCACTTCCATTACGATCGCTTCGACACACCCAATGACGAGGAGAACGGCAAGTGGTCGGTGAATTTCCTCACCAATCCGCAGGGCGAGGTGGATCGCGCCGAGATGTCGCTGGATGAATCGGCGGTAGTCTTCACGCGGCGTGCACCTGCCGTGCTGTCGTCGGTGGCGACGTTGCGCCGGTACCTGGGAACCTACCGCACACCGAGCGGCGGCACGATCGATGTCGTGCTGCGCCCTGACACCACGCTCGCCATCAGGTCACCGGACGGCTCGTTCCAGGGGCTGATCCCCTGGCAGCCGAACCGGTTCCGCACGAAGGAATTCCCGGACATGATCTTCACCTTCGCCGTGGAAAACGGACGGGCCACGTCGCTCAAGCAGTCGGACCCGTCCGGTGAATACACCTTTGTGCGCCAGTAGCAAGGCAGGACCAGTGATGGGCACCTCATCCGCGCACCGCGCTGGGCGACTGTCGTTTCTGGGCGCCGGTGCCAGTCGTGCCGACATCCTGCGGGGCGTTGCCGTCAATCATATCCGCTGGATGAGCGTGCGCGCGCGGCTCGCCGGCGGCGAGTCATACCGACTGGGAGGAGCGACATGGGTCTGGCGCCCGGAGCGCGGCGGTGGCGAGGGCACGATCCTGTTTCCGCGCTTCACGCGCGCGCATGGTGCGGAGCAACTCCAGCAGATTCTCGCCCATGCCCGCGAGATGTCCTCGCGCTGCGTGGGGTGCTGGACGCTGGACGCCGCTCGATCCGGCGATCTCGGCGCGCGGCTCGCGGCGCGCGGCTTCGAGTGGGGCTGGCGGCCGCACTGGATGGCACTCGACCTGCGCCGCATCGCGCGCGATGAGCGCGTCCCATCGGGGCTGCGCGTGGGACTCGTGGAGGACGAGGCGGCGTGGGATGCGCT
>Ga0105240_10009902_pt1 | contig 13443 bp, 7 predicted proteins | sample KBSC54metaG_FD_80426 | JGI IMG/M metagenome (GOLD analysis project Ga0105240, IMG submission 80426) | Corn rhizosphere microbial communities from Kellogg Biological Station, Michigan, USA - KBS C5-4 metaG | ecosystem: Host-associated > Plants > Roots > Rhizosphere > Soil | place: Michigan, USA... | reverse complement strand
CCAGCAATTGCAGGTAGACCCTTAGCTCCGATTCCGGCCACTTTGCAGCGTGGAGGAATACGTACCGCGTCTTCTCGTTGGCGTCCCTTACTTCGAGGTGCGGGGTTCCCGCTAAGTTTATGCCTTCAAGGTCAACACCATCCTGACCTTCGCGGAGCAGGCTCCGTTCGAATTTCGAAATCTGGGGATAGAATATCGACACAAACTGGCGGAAAGCAGCGTCGTTGTCTTTGGCCATGTTTTGCCCTCTCTTGCCGCCCATCTGTCGCGCTCGGGCCACCACTTCCGCGGCTACCGCCTCGACGTCAGCACCGGGCCTACTGCAAAACAGAGCAACACCTTCTCGCATGGGCAAGTAGTACGCGAATGCCTTTTCCTTGCCGTCCTCGATCATTTTGATGAGCTGCTCCCACTTCGCTGCGGGGGCCAATACAAGACGACTTAGGGGATAAATATGAATGCTTGGCATTAACTTTTCCTCCAAAACAGAAAAGGGTCCTGCGGCGTCTTACCGCGGGACCCCCTTGTCCTGGCGACTCATTTGTATACCTAGTCAGCTGAAACGTAAAGTGGCCCACTGTGCTCGCGCATGGCACGAGACACCCAGAGGCGAGTGGCCAGCCTTTGTGGTTTGTGCAAAGGCGGGGGCGCGCGGCCGGCGATCCCTGGGAGTCTAGCTACGCTGCAGTCCGAATCTTCATCACCGGGTTCGGCCAGTGATTGATCTTCACCCGTCCTTGTTCGTGATAGGCGTAGCTGCGATAGCTGGTCCATTGCCACTGCTCTGGTTCGAGCAGCAGTCCGCGCTTTACTGGATTGCGATGCATGTAGCGCGCAGCTTCTCGATCCGCTTGCGCTCGCTGCACAGATTGAAATCGTAGAAGCGGCGCTGCCAGGGATGGGGCTCTTCAGGCCGGAGCTTGGGTTGTGAGGATCGGCGGGTCCGCCGCCGTCCAAATCTTATTGCGTTTGGTTTGGGAATCCCCACCCTTTCGCAAACTGCGCGAAAGGATGGGGCAGCCGCCGGGGGTGTGCAGATCACGTCAAAATCCCATTGGGTTTGGATTTGGGAATGCCCACCCTCCCGCGAAGAACGCGCGGGAAGGGTGGGGCAACCGCCGGGGGTGGGAAGATCAACGTCAGAATCTCATTGGGTTTGGATTTGGGAATGCCCACCCTCCCGCGAACAACGCGCGGGAAGGGTGGGGCAACCGCCGGAGAAAGGGCGACCTCAGGCGCTAAAGCGCGGGGATAAGGGGACGCTCATCGGCACGGCTGAAGCCGTGCCCTTCCCTGAACGAACTGCCCCACTCAAGCCAGAGGAGGGCTTGAAGGGGGCACCCGCCGTTCTAATCCTTTTGCTTGCGGCGCTGGCTGCGGCTGTCGCATTCTTCGCGGACCTTCTGGTACTTGTCGGCGAGTTTTTGCAATTCATTGTCGGAGAGATGCTCGATGTCGATCATCTCGTTGTGTGCCTGGTCGATGGACTTGATGATCTCGTCGAGCTTCAGGTGGATGGCGCGGGCGTCGCGGTTCTGCGTGTTCTGGATCAGGAAGACCACGAGGAAGGTGACGACGGTGGTGCCGGTGTTGATGATGAGCTGCCAAGTGTCCGAATAGTGGAAGTACGGGCCCGAGACAAGCCACAGGGCGATTATCAGCAGCGCGGCGAGGAATGCCCACTTCGAGCCGACCATGTTGGCGGCCAGCGTGGCAAAGACGTGAAAGCCTTTCTCCTGGTTGGTCCCATTTCTAGCCATGCTCCCCACTATAGAGAGATCATTCACGGGACAGTAGCAGCGAATATGGGGCGCTATTAATCGTCGAAGAACATGGCTAAAACCTGGGGACATACGGGAGGTACCCCATTTTTCAAGAAGCTGCGCTTACCCTAAAAGATCCTGGCGGAGACCCGCCGACCGCCCGTGTTCAGAGGCGGGGAGCGGAGATGCTCGTCAGGAAAATCTCTTGATGTTGGGAGCACCCATGCCCAGCCTCGAAAAGCACGAAGGCTGGGGCAACCGGGTCGTCGTTTCTGCCGGGATCTGCCCGGCACTTTGTCACTTCGCAACGGTTAATGTTCCCGAGATGAACGTTTTCGTGCATCCACCACCGCGTCCGCTGCGGCAGGAGGCAGACCACGCCCAGTCCACAGTTACCTGCACCGGAGTTCCCGCAGAATCGTTACCGGAGGCCGTTCCTTTTATCTTCACATCGGACTGATTGGTAAAATCCGCCGTGCCGCTGAAGTTGGTGAAATCTGCGGTCGTGCCATCCGGAAGCGCGTAGGAAAAGTGGTCATTGGTAAACTGCCAGGCCGGACATTCTCCGTAATTGCATGCGCCGCCCATGGAGTCCGGAGACGCAAAGCTTCCGCCCGGTTGCAAGGCTGCCGTGACCGCATTCAGTGAACTCACTTTTCCGGAGTTTGATTGATAGGTCGTGGTGGAATTTGGTTGAGGGTCCGTACCCGAGGGTGGCTGGGATCCCGTACCGGAAGTTGGTTGACTGGGCGTAGCTGAACTGGGTTGAGAGCTTGTAGCGGAAGTTGGTTGATGGGTAGGAGTGCCGCATGCACCCAAAAACATCAGCAGAACCAATACAGGGAGGCCGTTGCGCATGTTGGGTCACCTTTCCGCTGCATCACTCCAGGCGCTTGCCTGGCACTCGACGTGGTGACGCCATTGCGCTCCTATTGTGGAGGAGTCATAGCCCCTCTGACATAGGTTCATTCCTGATGGACAGCAAGAAAAGTGCTGTAGAAGCTTGCGGAGAGCACTAGATAAACGTGGATTGAATTGATGCCGCAACGTCAAAATCTGATGGCGTAAGGAATTCGGTGCGCGCGCGCATGGCTTTGCGAGGCGGGGCGGACGAGGCGTCCGCCCCTACACATGCAAGGCACTCTACTGGCGTCAAGGAACTGACGGCCTTTAGAAGTTGAACTTGAACGCTAGTTGTACCTGCCTTGGTCCAACCGAGGTGTAGAAAATCTTGCCGAAGCTGTCATTGTCTACCGTTGTGTTGGGCGTTCCGAAGACAGGATGATTCAGTGCATTTTGGGCCTCGAGGCGAACTTCGAAATTCATCTCCTCGCGAATGTAGAACTGCTTTCCTACCGACAAGTTGGTGGTGAAGGACCACGGGCTGCGAACGCTGCCCAGCGCACGGGGAGCGTTGCCCAGCGTGAAATCGGCTGGACGCTGGAAGACGGTGTTGTCGACGAAGTAGTTATCCATGAAATTCGAGCCGTGGTTGCGCTTGGGCGTCCCCACGATGTTGGGACGCTGCGTGCCATAGGTGGGAATTGGATTTCCGTCTTCAACGTCAAAGGTCAGCGGACGTCCATCGGCGATACGCCAGATGCCGTTGGTCTTCCATCCGCCGATGACGAATTCTGCCCATCGCGGCATATTGCCCAGGAAGGCGCGGCCGCGTCCGAACGGCAGATCGTAGCTGTAGCTCAACTGAATCACATGGGGAATGTCGAAGGTCGAGAGGCTACGCTCGAGCCAGGGCTTATTGGGATCCTGCAAGCCGGAGAAACTGCCCAGCCAGGTGACGTTGTCGTCAGCCTGGGAAGAGTTATCGATGGACTTCGACCAGGTGTAGGTGGCAAGGAACTGCAGGCCGTTGGAGAATCTTTTTTCTGCCAGCAACTGCAACCCGTGATAAATGGAACTGCCTATCATCTGCGGTTCCGTGGTTACTCCAGTGAACTGTGGATAAGGAAGCAGCAGCTGGAAATACGGAATCTGGTCGAAGTTGCTGCCCAATGTGCTGTTGGGATCGGTGATGGATGTAGCGAAGGGATTGTCTACCAAGTTATTCAGGCAAGCGATCGTGAGGCCCTGACATGGGTCCGGTGCGTTGGGATCGCCGACGGGCAAACCTTCCACCCAGGGTCCTAAGTGGTTTCTGTAGTTGGAACCGCTGAAAGGCAGGTGGGTTCCCTTCTTGCCGATATACTCCGCGTTGATCAGGATATTGCTCGGCAATTGCCGCTCAATGCCGAAGCTCCAGCTCTGCTCATACGGCGTCTGGTTCGCACCCGCAGAGCGCAGCGGACCGTTGGCGTCGAAACCAACATCGTTCATCAGCCCGAGCTTATTTCCGGATGGCTGAATCAATCCGTTGGGGAACGGATTACTCAGATGCGCGTAAGGGGTGGCGTGATTGGCGGGGTTGGCGGTGATCACGTTGGTGTACTGGTTGAAGCCCTGGCTGCCGTACGGAGCGACACCGGTTACGCCGGAGCGGGACTGTCCGTAATAGATGCCGTAGCCGCCGCGCACCACCATCTTCGGAGCAAACTGGAAAGCAAAGCCGATGCGCGGCTGAATGTCGTGCCAATCGGTCACATAGTTGGTGCGCTGGCCGGAAGAGGCGAACACCTCGCCGCCTTTGAGCGGAAGGTTTACCGGATTACCAGTCACTGGATCGGTATAGGTGACGCTTCCACCATTCAACGGGCTCGGGGCGTTCGGATCAAACCAGTTCTGCCGGTTGTAGCGATCGGTCCGGGGCAGCGTGATGTCGTAACGCAAGCCCAGATTCAGCGTAAGTTTGGAAGTTGCTTTCCAGTTGTCCTGTACGAAGAAGCCGTACTGATAGTTTGTGGTGGCAGGCCGGAACTGGATTTCGTAATTCGAACCACCCTCGTTGCCGGCATCGCCCTGCGTGAACATGCCCATCATGAAGCTCGCCATGGGGTCGCCGCCGCACACATCCTGACCGCTGGGGCACGCGTCGGAGCCATCCTGGTTGAAGCTGAACTTGCCAAGCGGGGAGTTGGTCTGGATGTAGTTGATCTGGTGAATTCTTCCATCGAAGCCAAACTTGAACTCGTGCGAGCCATGAACCTTGTCGAGCGTGATTGAAAGTTGTCCGGTATCTTGGCCCAGCCGGTAATTGCCGTAAGGGTCGGTGCCGATGTTGGCATAGCCGGCGCTGGCGTACTGGTCGATGAAGATCGCGGGAACACCGTTGAAGCCATTGCTCTGCAAGTACGAGGGGAAGCCGAGGGCTCCCAGCGGATCGTTCTGCCCGTGAGGGTTGTAGGAGTCGATGTGCCAGACTCCGCGGGTGAATCCCAAGGTCGCATTCAGTAACAAAGTGGGACTGAACGTATGGGTGTCGGTGACGGCGAAGAGGTGGGCGTTGGACCAGCCGGGACCGCCCTGGCAGGGATCGGCGTAGTTCTTGAAGCAGTCCAGGCCCGAGCCGGCGGGATTATATTGATACGCAAACTTCGCGCTCATTAAATTGTTCTCGGTCCAGCGATGGTCAATTTTCAGGTCGAACTGGTCGTTGGACCTGTGGCTTGCACCGGAGCCGAACCAGTTGTTGTAGATATCCCCGCCGGAGACATTTGCTGCGGGAAACAGAGCCATCATCTTCTGCGCAACGGGATCAATCAGATTGCCTGGGATTAGAGAAGCCGGGCCCGGGCTCGTATACGTTGCGAGATTGTTGAAGGGAATAAACGTGCTGCGCAGGATGCCTCCGGAACTGGAGTCGTAAACCCCGGAGTAGGGATCCCAGATCTGGCCGGCGGCTGCGCTGCACTGGCCATTGGTATCGAACGAGCCTCCCTGTGCGGCACAGACCTCGCCGAAATCGCCCGTACGCATGAGAGCGGTGGGAACCGCGCCGCTCGCGGTGCTCAATCCTGAAGAGCGCAGGCCGTCATAGTCGACGAAGAAGAACGTCTTGTTTTTGATGATGGGACCGCCGAAGGTGAATCCAAAATTGTTCCGGCGCAGTGGCGGAATGGGCTCGCCGTTACGATTGGCGAACCAGTCGTTGGCATCGAGGCTGTCGTCGCGGAAAAATTCGTACCCGCTTCCATGAAACTTGTTCGTGCCCGAGCGCGTGATCATGTTGACTACGGAACCGCCCGAGAAGCCATACTCCGCGCTGAAATTGGTTTGCTGAACCTTGAACTCCTGCACGGCCTCGGGCGATGGCAGGTATGTGGCCGCCGTGATGCCGCCATTTGGTTCCGAATTGGTGGCTGAAGCGCCATCGGTCAAAATGTCGGCGGTCGATCCGCGACTGCCGTTGGAAACGAAGTTCGTTCCGGTGCAATCGGCACCGCACTGGTCATCCATCTCGGTAACGCCGGGGGCCAGAGAGGTCAGTGCGACGACGTTGCGGTCAATCAGCGGCAGATCGTTAATGTACCTGCGATTGACCACCTGCCCAGTCTCCGCATCCTCGGTCTGAATGGTCTGGGATTGCGCTCCCACTTCCACGGTCTGGGTCGCAGCCCCGATCTTCAACTTCAGGTTTGTCGTCGCGTTCTGGTTGACATCGACCATGAAGCGGGCACTGGTGACTTTGGCGAAGCCCTGGGCTTCGGCCGAAACCGAGTACTGTCCCGGAGCTACGGATCGGAACAGATAGCGACCGCTGCTGTCGGAAGTAGTAACGAAGTTGAATCCTTTCTCCTCATCAAGGAGCGTCACGCTGGCGCCGGGGATGACGGCGCCGCTCGCGTCCGTCAGTTCGCCGCTGACCGTTCCGAAGTAGGCCTGGGCACAAAGCAGCGATGGAATCAATAAAGCGCCAGCGATCAGAAGAGTGCAGAGGAGAAATTGCGGAATACGGCGGGAGCGAAACTGGGACGCTTGCATAGGAACCTCCTGATGCGTGGCCGGAACACGAGGATCACGCCCCGAACACAGATGGTTTTTCGCCGCCATCCTACACAAAAACCATGCGCGCCGTCATGGCAAAAATGCAGGCCAGAAACGTTTTAATAGCGATTTATTTTCTTGATTGTCAGGGGGGAATGGTGCTAACGGGTTGGGAAAAAAAGGGCGGCGAAGGTCGCTCGCGCCCGGCGAACTGAGCGCTCATCGTCACGACTGAGGCCGTGCCCTTCCCTGTTCGCCATATGCGGATAGCCTGGGCCAGCCCCCCTTCAGGCCAAAGCTCTCGGGTTGGCCATGAGGGTGGGCGATCCGCCGTGGGGGGTGAAAATCAGCGCGAAAATCTCCTTGGCCTTTTGGATTTGAGAATCCCCAGCCGCCGCAAACTGCGCAAAAGGATGGGCCACCCGCCTGGTGCAAGGGTGGGTGTCGGCTGTGTGTCCTTGAGACTCGAGCCACGCTACAGCCCGAACCTTCATCACCGCGTTTGGGCACTGATTGATCTCCACCCGTCCTTGTTCGTGATAGGCGTAGCTGCGATAGCTGCTCCATTGCCAGTGCTCTGGTTCGAGCAGCAGTCCGCGCTTCGCCGGATTGCGATGCGTGTACCGCAGCTTCTCGATGCGCTTGCGCTCGCTCCATAGATTGAAATCGTAGAAGCGGCGCTGCCAGTTGTGTGGCTTTCAGGGCAAAGCTCGGGTTGGCATGAGGGTCCGGCGGGTCCGGCGCGGGGGTGTGAAGATCAACGTCAAAATCTCATTGCGTTTGAATTTGGGAATGCCCACCCTCCCGCGAAGAACGCGGGAAGGGTGGGGCAACCGCCGGAGAAAGGGCGACCTCAGGCGCTAAAGCGCGGGGATAAGGGAACGCTTATCGGCACGGCTGAAGCCGTGCCCTTCCCAGTTGCGAGTCCCCAGAGTCATCGCGGACACGCACCCATTGAGATTTACGGACTGCAATTGAAAGTTAAGCAAGCCGAAAGAAGGGTTGAGTGGGGCACGGTGGCATCGCGGCACGCTGGCATCGTGGCGCGCGCACGCCTCGCTTCGCTCGGCGGGGCGGACGAAGGCGTCCGCCCCTACATGTGCATTGACGCTTCGCGCTTGCGCTTATTCGAAGCGCAGGGCTGACATGGGATCTACTCTGGTGGCTTTTCTGGCTGGGAGCCAGACGGCCGCCAGGGCCACGGCGGAGAGCAGGATTGGGGTCAGGATGAATGCCAGGGGATCCCAGGTCTTTACTCCGAACAGGAATCCGGTGAGAAATTTTGTCAGCCAGAATGCACCGGCGATGCCGACCACGAGGCCGATTGCGGCGAGCAGCATTCCCTGGCGAATTACCATATTGCGAATGTTTCCGGCCTGGGCTCCTAGCGCCATCCTTACTCCTAGTTCTTGCGTGCGCTGCTGGACTGAGTAAGCCATTAATCCATAGATTCCGATTGCGGCCATCAGTAGAGCCGACGCGCCGAAGACGGTGAGCAGCAACATATTGAAACGCTCGCGCGATGTGGTGAGCACGACAATGTCGTCCATGGTGCGAATGTGCGCCACGGGCAGGCCACCGGTGGATTCGCGGATCGCGTTGGTGACGGCGGCGGCGAGCGTGTGGGGCTCCATGCGGGTGCGCACGATCCACCAGAGGGGCGCGATGCGGGAGTTGAGTTCGGTAACTTTGTCGGGCATCTGCGCGACTGGGATGTACATGGTGGGACCGGGATCCTGATTGAGTCCGCCATCGCGTGTGTTGCCTACAACACCAATGACCTGGCGAGGAGGCTCGGCGAAGACTGGTCCCATGCCCGGTCCGATCACAATGCGGTCGTTGAGGGGATCGCCTTTGGGCCAGAACTGGCGCGCCATGGCCTCATTGATGATGACCACGCCGGGAGCGGATCCGTTGTCGCGCTCGGTGAAATTGCGGCCGCGGAGCACGGGGACCTTGAATACATCGAAATAGCTCCAGGAGACGGGGAAGTAACCGGCGCCACCGGTGTTCGGATTGTTGCCGTTGGCGCGTCCCACGATGTTGAAAGGCAGGCCAAAGCCTCCTTGCAGCGGGAGGCAGCAGGCGGCCGCGGCGGCGGTCACGCCGGGAACGGCGTTGATCCGCTCGGTGCCGTCGTGGATGACCTGGGCGACGCCACTGGATTTCTGAAAGCGGTCGCCGCTGATCGACATGGCCAGGGTGAGCACGTTGTGGGTGTCGAATCCGGGATCGACAGACTGCAGCGTCATAAATGTCCGAATGAGCAATGCGGCCCCGATGACCAGCCCGAGGGCAAGGGCCATCTCGCTGACGACTAGGACGGAACGGACTTTGCCGCTGCGGAAGCCTACTCCGGAGCGGTTGCTGCTCTCATTCAAAATTGCGGCGAGGTTCTTGCGGGAGGCGGTGATCGCGGGCACCAGGCCGAAGAAAATTCCGGTCAGCACGGAAATTCCGAGTGTAAAGAGAAGGACGTGGGAGTCGACTGTGACCGCCGAGCCATCTTCGCCGATGCGGGGGATGCTTCCGGGATTGATGGCGAGCAGGAAGCGGACGCCGGCGAATCCGAGGATGAGTCCGAGGATTCCGCCGGTGAGGGATATCACCAGGCTCTCTGTGAGCAACTGACGGATGATGTGCCAGCGCCCGGCGCCCAGCGCAGAGCGCGTGGCCAGTTCGCGCTTGCGGGCGGTGGCGCGGATCAGCAGCAGATTCGCAACGTTGGCACAGGCAATCAAGAGTACAAGCCCGACGGCACCAAGCAGCACATAGAGGGACGAGCGCGTATCGCGGACCATCAACTCCTGCCACAAGACCACGCCGAAGCCGTCGTTTGGACCCAGCGTGCCGGGATAGGTGGAGCGATATTGATTGGCGGCGAGCTTCAACTGCGCATTGGCCATGGGGACCGTGACGCCCGGCTTGAGGCGCGCAATCACGCCGAAGTAGTGGGCCTGGTCCTGCGAAGTGAGTTCAAATTGAAAGGGCAACCAGAGGTCAGCGGGATTGTCGGTAACGAATCCGCGACCGATTACGCCGACAACCTGATAGGGCGCTGCATTGAGCTGAATGTTTTTGCCGATGATGGCGCGATCTCCTCCAAAGCGCCGCTTCCAGAGACCGTAACTTAGCACCACCACATTGCCGCCGTGGGGGCTGTCTTCGGCGGCGGTGAAAGTCCGGCCGGCGAGTACGGGTGCGCCCAGAATCGAAAAATAGTCCACGGTTACGTGCACGCCTTGCACCTGCTCGGGCTGATCGTTGCCGGTGAGGTTCAGTCCGGCGCCGCCGCTGTCGTACGCCGCAACCTGGTGAAAAATGCCACTCTGCTGCCGCCAGATATTGAACTTGGGCACGTTCGCGCCGGGGAAGGAACCCTGATCGCCGGTGTTCATCAGATGCACCAGCGATGGCGGATCGGGATAGGTGAGGGGTTTGAGCAGAACTGTATTGATGACGGAGAAGACGGCCGTGTTGGCGCCGATCCCGACCGCGATCACAAGAATCGCGACCACCGTGAATGCTGGGGCTTTCAACAGAGAGCGGACTGCGAAGCGAACGTCGTGCCAGATGTACTCCAGGGAGACAAAGGAATAAGCGTCTGCGCGGTTAGTCAGGCTGGGCTGGGGCATGAGGGCTCCTGTAAATCAGACGCGTACCCAGAATGGACGCGGCCAGGTTTGGAAAGTTAGTGCGAGAAGCGAAATCATGCGGATCTGTTGCAGCGCCACGCGATGGGGTGGATTCAGTCGTCGCGCCGCGTAGCTCGGCAATGCGCTTGGTGTAGAGATCTTTCAGGCAGTCGACCCACCACTTATAAATCGTACATGTCTTCTCGCGACGAGCGAGCCATTCCCGTTGCTGCTTTTGAAGGCCCTGCTTCTGATCTGCCCGGAATTTTTGTAGCGTTTCGCGGTAGATGCGCCCGAGTTCCAAGTCCAACGCAGCGACCTCGGGCGAATAGCAGATGGCTCGATCGAATTCTTTGGTAGCTTTCTTGCAGTCGTAGCTGGTGGGAAAGGGGCCCTGCAGTTTCGCATGGTCCACGATGAACTTTGTGCCATCCCAGTTGTACCAAACGGTTAAGGGTTGATCGCGGTCGGAAGAGTCGCCCCAGCGTACTACCAATTTGCCGCCGTCGACGGTGAGTGTGTAGTTCGGATTCCCAAAAACGGGAATGGCCTGATTTACCTGGTCAGACCAGGGCGGGTCTCCCTTTGCGTTGAGAAGCGGCAATTCGGCGAGTGTGCCATGGGGGTGCCGAGTGTAGACGGCATGTACGTCTGGCCCGGCCGTTCCTGTCATGCAGGTGGAAGCCACCACGACAGCTTCCGGCTGTCCATCACCGGTGAAATCGTAGTACTCCAGGTGATCGATGTGGATCTGATCGAGACTGTCACACTCGTCCACATCGGATCTCGCATTGATGGCGCGCTTGATTTCAGTTGGTGTGATCGGCTTGGCGGGTTCGGCTTGACGCGCGCTTAAAAGTGATATCGAAAGCATGCACATTGATGCGGCTTTTAGAGCGTGGATTGCGTAGCGCATCGGTGCTCCGCGCGTGCGGGTAGGCCTAGCTTCGTGTGGAAGTATACCTGTGCTGCCGGGGAGGAAGTCAGGTTATCGTTCCGTCCGTACTGGCGATTGCGACCTGAGCGTGGGGCTTCCTCGAAAACCCACAAGAGGGGCGCCGATGTTTTGTTATGTATCCACGGAGAGAAGCCTAAGCCCACCCTCTTTCCTTTGCTTGAGATGCAAAGTGTTACGGAAAAGATCGGGACGGTGGCGCGGAGACCGGCGGACGCACGCCTCGCTTCGCGAGGCGGGGCGAACGAGCCTCGGCCCTACATAGAGCCGCGTTACATAGAGCCGCGTTTGACGCTCGTCTTGTTCTGTCTTTAAACTCAAGTATGAACGGCGTTTGACTCGGGCCGACCCTTAATTCTTGAGTAGCCGTTCTCCAGCCGGAAGTTGCCAAGTAGCGAAGTACGCGAAAGGGAAATGTGAGTGCCACGGAAACCATCAATAAAGACGGCGTGAAACGGGAGATTTCGGTGGAAATTCCCGCGGAGGAAGTTACGCGGGAGACCGAAGCTCTTGTCCAGAAATATCAGAAGGTGGCGCGCTTGCCGGGATTTCGCGCGGGACACGTTCCTCCTTCGATTATCCGGCAGCGGTTTAAGGAAGATCTGAAGAGCGATGTGGTGGAGTCGCTCGTGCCGCGGTATTTCCGCAAAGAGGCGGAGAAGCAGGGATTAGTCCCGGTATCGCAACCGCGGGTGACCGATCTGCACATTCATGAAGGCGAGCCGCTGCGCTTCAAGGCCAGCTTCGAGATCATGCCGGAGATCAAGGTTGAGGGCTATAAGGAGCTGCGGGCGGAGCATCCTGAGATCGCGGTGAAGGACGAAGAAGTGGAAGAGGCGATGGCGAGCATTCGCGAGCAGCATGCGACGTATACCTCCGTGGAAGGACGTCCCCTGCAGGATGGGGATTTTGCGCAGGCTTCGATGGATGGGCGTCCGAAAGAAGCGGAGGACAAGACCCAGCCGATGCACATGGATGAAGTGCTGATCGAGATTGGCGGGAAGAACACGGTGCCCGAATTCTCGGAGAACCTGCGTGGGGCGAATGCGGGCGAGACGCGAGAGTTTGAAGTGAAGTATCCGGAGGATTCGACGGAAAAGCGTCTGGCCGGAAAAACGCTGGTGTACACGGTGAAGGTGCAGGCCATCAAGCAGAAGAATTTGCCTGAGCTCAACGACGAATTCGCGAAGGAGCTGGGCGAATTTACCGGCCTCGATCAGGTGCGCAAGCAGATTCGGGAGAACATGCAAGCCGAGCGCAAGCACGATGCCGAGCGCGAGGCCAAAGACAAGCTGGTGAATGAGCTTGTAAAGCGCAACGAGTTTGAAGTGCCGGAGTCGCTGGTGGATCGGCAGATTGATCTTCGCCTGGAGCGCGGCCTGCGTGCGTTAGCGGCGCAGGGAATGAAGATGGAAGACATGAAAAAAATGGATCTCCCGCGGTTGCGGGCGGGTCAAAGAGACCAGGCAGTGCAGGATGTGAAGTCGTCGTTGTTACTGGATCGCATTGCGGAGCTGGAAAATATCGACGTGGGCGAGGACGAGTTGAACCATGAAATTGAAGCGCTCGCGCAGCAGACGAAACAGACTTCCGAAGCGGTTCGCGCTCGTTTGACACAGGATGGGGGCCTCGATAGAATCCGAAACAGAATCCGCAGCGAAAAGACCCTCGAATTTCTGTATCACCAGTCCGCATAAAACAGGCGGACCTTTCGACTCACCCCAAGCAGATAGCGGTTGCGTCGGGGCGGAGTGTGGCAGGTGAACGTGAACGATCCAAAAATGATGCTGGTACCGATGGTAATCGAGCAGACGGGGCGAGGCGAACGCGCCTACGACATCTATTCCCGACTGCTGCGCGACAACATTATCTTCATCGGCACGCCGATTGACGACAATATCGCCAACCTGGTGATCGCCCAAATGTTGTTTCTGGCTCAGGAAGATCCGGAGAAAGACATCCAGCTTTACATCAACTCTCCCGGAGGCTCGATCACAGCCGGCATGGCAATTTACGACACCATGCAATATGTGAAGAATGATGTGATGACGCTGTGTGTTGGCCAGGCGGCATCAATGGCCGCGTTACTTTTGGCATCAGGCGAAGCCAAAAAGAGATTGGCACTTCCGAATTCGCGGATTCTAATACATCAGCCGTCCATGGGAGGTTTGTCGGGACAGGCGACGGATATCGACATTCATGCGCGAGAGAT
>Ga0105240_10009900_pt1 | contig 13445 bp, 15 predicted proteins | sample KBSC54metaG_FD_80426 | JGI IMG/M metagenome (GOLD analysis project Ga0105240, IMG submission 80426) | Corn rhizosphere microbial communities from Kellogg Biological Station, Michigan, USA - KBS C5-4 metaG | ecosystem: Host-associated > Plants > Roots > Rhizosphere > Soil | place: Michigan, USA... | reverse complement strand
GCTCTCCGGCGCACGCGAACTCGGCGTCGCGCTGCCGCAGACGGCCAACGCGGCGCAGCTGATGCAGGCCTGCGCGGCGCACGGCTTTGCCGACCTGGATCACTCGGCGCTGGTGCGTTCGCTCGAGATCATGGCCGACCACAGCGTCGCTCCCGATGCGGCGGCCGGCTGAGCCGCGGCCATGACCGCCACCTGTCTCGATTGCCAGGTCGATTGCGTGCTCGACGTGCGCAACCGCCTCGGGGAATCGCCGGCCTGGTCGGCGCGCGAGGGTGCGCTGTACTGGGTCGACATCACCGCGGCCCGAGTGCACCGCTTTCGGCCCGCCGATGGTGCGCATCACCGCTGGCAGCTGCCGGCCGTGATCGGCAGCCTGGGCCTGCGCGAGGCCGGCGGCCTGCTGCTCGCGATGAAGACCGGCCTGCATCTGTTCGACCTGGACAGCGGCGCGCTCGAGTTCCTGTGCCAGCCCGAGCCGGATGTACCGGGCAATCGCCTGAACGACGGCAAGGTCGCGCCGGACGGCAGCTTCTGGGTCGGCACGATGGACGACCGGCCGCAGAAGGAAGCCACCGGCCGGCTGTATCGCCTCGACGCGCAGCACCGATGCCGGCGTGCCGCGGAGGAGGGCGTGATCGTCTCGAACGGCCTGGCGTGGAGCCCGGATGGCCGCACGCTGTATCACTCCGATTCCCGCGGCGCGGCGATTTATCGCTACGCACATGACCTTGCGACCGGCGAGATCGGCCCGCGCGAAGTCTTCGCTTCAGTCCCGCCGGAATGCGGACGGCCCGACGGCGCCGCGGTCGATGCCGAAGGCTGCTATTGGAGTTGCGGCATCTCGGCCGGGCGATTGAATCGCTATTCTCCGGATGGTGAATTGATGGCCTGGGTCGAGCTGCCGATCAGCCATCCGACGATGCCGTGTTTCGGCGGCCCGGACCTGCGCACGCTCTACCTCACCTCGCTGCGCGACGGCCTGGACGATGAGGCGTTGGCGCGCACGCCGCAGGCAGGCAGCCTGTTCGCGCTGCGGCCCGGCGTGGCCGGTTTGCCGACTTCCTTCTACGCTGGTTGATTTCGCCTGATCCGCGCGAGCGCGGATCAGAGGTCGACGGCCGCAAGGTCACGCGATTCCCTTCGAAACGCCGCGGGGCTCAGGCCGAAGTGCTTGCGAAACGACGTCGCCAGATGGCTCGGGCTGGAAAAGCCGGTCGCGACGCTGATCGTCGTGACGCTGTCGTCGCCGGTCGCGAGCAAGCGGCGCGCTTCGGCCAGCCGCGCGCGCAGCACGTACTGCCACGGGGCGGTGCCGAAGCTGGCTTTGAAGCCCTCCAGCAAGCGCGTGGCCGACACGCCGGCGGCGGCGGCGAGGCCATTGGCGTCCATCGGCTCATGCATCGAAGCGGCGATGTAATCCACGAGGCGCTTCTTCTGCCGATCGGAGAACCGCCGCCGGTCTTCAGTCACCCCGGCGCTGTGTCGCGACTGACCCAGGAAGGCGTCGGCGATGTGATAGCGCACCGCTTCCAGCAAGGCGGCCAGCGCCATGCGGCCGAGGTCGTCGTCCCGTTCCGCCAATACGGCCGCACGCACGCTCGCCTGGTGCAGGAACGGATCGCGATGGCCGATCCGCGCCGACAGGTCGCCGCCGCCCAGCAGATCGACCGGCACCCTGAATTCCGCGAAGCTGACGCGCCGGCCCTGTGCCAAGGCCTCGTACCTGCAGCCTGCCGGGATGGCCCAGATGTCGCCGATCGACGGCAATGCCGCGCTCGACGGCCCGCGCGAGAACCAGGACTCCATGCGCCCCAGGGTGCCCGCCAGATGAACCACGATCGTGTGGTGCGCTTCCTCGAAGCACCAGTCGGTCGGTGCGCGGACGTCTTCCGTCGCCAGCAGCACCGACAGATCCCTGGCGGCGAACAATTGGCCGCTGAGGATGACACGCTCGCTCAGCGCTCGGCCGTCCTGTCCCGCTGACTGCTGATCCATGTTTGTCCCTCCCCTCAAAGCCGGACAAAAGTAAAAGTTCGGCTGAATTTTGAAGGCTCTCGCGGCCATCCGTCGATAGATTCGTGAAATCGGAGTTCAGCGCGAAGTTGGTGATGCTCATGAGAGCCACCGTCATCGCTCCGGTGAGCGCGATGACCCATGACGTGCCCTTCAATGCTGCGGGCATCGCGACCCAGGCCATGAACACAGTGAGAACACCAGTGCCTGCTATGAATCCTCCCATGACAGCAAACACTCGTTGCAGCCAGCCCTCCAGACCAGGCAGACCCGCCCGAACCTGAGCTAAGGAACTGCCGATGAAGCGCGTGTCCTCCGGCAATAGTGACGGCCGCAGAAGGATGAAGTAAAGCCCCAGGCCAATGAGCCAGACACCGCAGGCCGCGATGAGCCACTCCGCCAGCCTGCGACGACCACGGCCCTGCATCTCAGCTACTCCAGCTTCAAGGCTCGAAGTCGAAGCGCGTTGCCAATCACGCTGACCGATGACAAAGCCATCGCTGCGGCAGCAACGACCGGCGACAGCAAGAGTCCGAAGAACGGATAGAGCAACCCAGCAGCGAGCGGGATGCCCGCCACGTTGTACGCGAAGCTCAGCGTGAGGTTCTGCCGGATGTTCCGCATCGTAGCTTGCGACAACGTCCTTGCCCGAACGATGCCCATCAAGTCTCCCTTGAGCAGCGTGATGCCCGCGCTTTCCATCGCCACGTCGGTGCCCGTACCCATGGCGATGCCGACCGTCGCGGCGGCCAGGGCCGGTGAATCGTTGACGCCGTCACCTCCCATGGCCACGACCCGTCCCTCTTTCATCAGTCGCTGCACGACCGCGACCTTGTCCTCGGGGAATACTTCTGCAACGACCTCGTCGATGCCAAGCTGCTTGCCGACCGCTTCGGCCGTCGTCTTCCCATCCCCCGTCAGCATCACGATGCGAATGCCCGCATCCTTCAACGCCTGAAGCGCCTGCGGCGTCGTGGCCTTGATGGGGTCTGCGATGGCGACGAAGCCAGCGAGCTTGCCGTTCACCCCGACGAAGATGACGGTGGCCGCCTTGGAGCGCTGCGCTTCCGCAGCCAGGTTCAATGGCGTCGCGTCGATGCCACTCTCGGTCAGGAACTTCGCACTGCCCGAGACGACCCGCTGTCCGTCGACCGTGCCGACCACGCCCTTGCCGACGGGCGAGTCGAAGTCTGTGACTGCGGACAGGTTCAGCTTGCCTTCGTGCGCGGCGCTGACGATGGCCATGGCCAACGGGTGTTCACTGGCCCGCTCCACGCTCGCCAGCTTCTGCAGCACATCGTCCTTGGTGAAACCTTGGGCCGGTTCAATTTGAACGACTTTCGGGCGACCTTCGGTCAACGTCCCCGTCTTGTCGAGCACGAGCGTGTCGACCTTCTCCATGCGCTCGATTGCTTCGGCGTCGCGGATGAGCACGCCATGTTGCGCGCCCTTGCCGACGCCGACCATGATGGACATCGGCGTGGCCAGGCCCAACGCGCACGGACAAGCAATGATGAGGACGGCGACCGCCGTGATGAGCGCGTAGCTGAACGCCGGCGACGGTCCCCACATCAGCCAGACGACGAACGTGAGGACTGCAATCAGGATGACGACCGGCACGAACCATCCGGCGACCTGGTCGGCCATGCGCTGGATGGGCGCGCGGCTGCGCTGGGCTGCGGCCACCATGTGGACGATTTGCGAGAGCAGCGTATCCGCGCCGACTTTCTCCGCGCGCATCACGAAGCCTCCGGTCTGATTGAGCGTCCCCGCAGTCACTTTGGAACCGACCGCCTTCGCCACCGGAATGGGTTCGCCGGTGACCATCGATTCGTCGACGTTGCCCTTGCCTTCGGTGAGCTCACCGTCGACCGGAACTTTCTCGCCGGGACGGACGCGCAGGAGGTCGCTGACCTGGATGGCGTCGACCTGAACGGTTTCGTCGGTGCCGTCGGCCTTCACCTTGACCGCAGTTTTCGGAGCAAGGCCGAGCAGGGCCTTGATGGCCCCAGACGTCTTCTCGCGCGCTCGCAACTCGAGCACCTGACCGAGCAGCACCAGCACGGTGATGACAGCTGCAGCCTCGAAGTAGATTTGCACCGCACCGTCCTGCAGTCGGAGTTCGGACGGGAACAGCCCAGGCGCGATGGTCCCCACCATGCTGAATATCCAGGCGGCACCGGTGCCCAGCGCGATGAGCGAAAACATGTTCAGACTCCGGTTCTTCACCGATGCCACCGCGCGCACAAAGAACGGCCATCCCGCCCACAGCACGACTGGTGTTCCCAGCAGCAATTGCACCCAATTCGAAGTCTGCTGCGCGATGAGGTGGTGGACGTTGAAGAGGTGTCCGCCCATTTCCAGCGCGAATACCGGGACCGTCAGCGCGGTCCCAATCCAGAAGCGCTTCGTCATGTCCCGCAGCTCGGGACTCTCGCGTTGCTCTGCCGTGGCGAGCACCGGCTCCAGCGTCATCCCGCAGATGGGGCAGTTGCCCGGACCCATCTGACGCACCTGAGGGTGCATCGGGCACGTGTACTCGACCTGGCTGTGGTCGCCGTGAGCTACCGGCTTCGCTGTTGCGGCCGCATGCGAGTGGGGGCCTTGGTCGTGCTGAGCACCGTCCATCGCCGTGCCGTCCGGCATCATATGCGTGCCGTGACGCTCGTGGTGCGAGTGGCCCTGAGGGGTATCGGTGCTGCTTTGCATGGCGCTCTCCGGTTCTTGTTTGCAGTTTCGGCCTTCCAATGGCTGGAAGGTCAAGCGGCACGCTATCGAGAGGCCAAGCTGACCGCCATCCAGAGTCCGAGCGCCGCCAGGCAGGCCCAGCATAGCCAGAACAGAGCGCGCTCCCACCAAAGGGGTGACCCTTCGCGGTTCTCGAGTCGGTACTTCAAGGTCATGCCCACGCCGTGGACGAGAACACCGCCGACCAGCAATGGGACGGCAAAGGCTCGCAGCCACTCTGGCAGCACGAGCGCGAGGCCCGCGCCCAGGACGATGGCTCCCAGACCAGAGGCGAGCTCCGCCCCTTTAGTGGCTGTTGACCGACCGTGCACGGTCGTCTCTCGACAAGCGTGGGATGAACCGCGGCGTCGCAGCCGCGTAGGTTCGCCACGCCTCGCCGAACGCCGCCTCCGAGTCGCGCTCCTCCGAGATGGCCAGGCGGATGTACATCACGACGAGCACCGGGAACATCGCCAGCGTCAGCAGTGTCGGCCACTGGAGCAGAAACCCGAACATGATGGCGACGAAGCCGATGTATTGCGGGTGGCGCACGAACCGATACGGGCCCGCCGTGGCAAGTTGATGCCGGCGCTGCGCGTGGTAGAGCACCTGCCAGGCGTTCGAAAGCAACGTGAACCCCGCGAAGAGGAACACGAAGCTCAGGAGATGGAACATGCCGAAGTGCGGGTTGCCTTGCTGCCCCGTCACCAGCCACCACAGGTGCCCGGCATCGTGGCCGAAGAGGTTGACCCCGGGGAACTTCGAACCCAGCCAGCCCGAAAGCAGGTAGATGGTCAACGGGAAGCCGTACATCTCCGCGAACAATGCGACGACGAACGCCGAGTACGCGCCGAAGCTGCGCCAATCGCGAAGCGTCGTCGGCTTGAAGAAGCTGTAGGCGAACCCGACGAAAATGACCGAGTTCAGTATGACCAACCCCCAGAGGCCGTAGGCGTTATCAGCGGCGTTCATCGTTGGTCCCCTCGCTGTGGTGGTGGCCGCCATGGTGGTGACCGTGGTGCATGAACATATGCATCAGCGGGCACGCCAGCAAGAATGCGAACGGCAATACGCCCAGCACGTGGGCGCGGTGTTCAGTGAACAGGAGGAAGCCGCCGACCGCAACAACGACGAGGAGCGCAACGCCCCCGCGCGAGCGCCAGAACGGCGGTGGTTCGTGGTCGGTGATGTCCATGACGGGGCTCCAGTGCGAAGTTGCTCTACTTGGACGCAGGGGGCTCCATCCCCTCGCGGTCCATCATCATCTGCATCATCATTTCCATCATGTCCATGCGCTTGCCCATCATCCCCGGGCCCATGGACTTCTCGCCGCCCATTCCACCCATCCCCATCCCGCCCTTGCCGCCGCGCATCTGTCCCGTCATGGCCATGCCGTCCTGCATGAGCTTCATGTGCTCCTGCATCAGCTTGGCCCGCTCCTCCGGCGTCTTCGCGGCCATCATCTTGTCGTGCATCTCCTGCATCGACTTCATCATCGAGTCCACCTGGGCCGGGGGCGGGCCCGCGGGGGCAGCCGCAGCGGCTTCGGGCGGGTGGTGAGCGGCGTGGTCCTCCTCCTTGGGGCCAGTGGCGCAGCCAGCCAGCGCGAGGGAACCGCCAAGTAAGGCCAGTGCGAGCTTCATGGAAATCCTCCAAGACATTCAGTAGTAACCATAGAGCGGGGTGATAGGGGCGGGTTTGATTTCAATCAACGCAAGGGCGTGCAAGGCGCCTAAATTGCGGCTGTGGCTGTTTGCTGCAAGGGGGTTTGTCATGAGCACTCTCGTCGTTGCCTTCCGAAATCAAACGTCTGCGCACCCGGCGTTGAGCACCGGTATCGCGCTGGCCGTACCGTGGCGGCGTTCTACGCGCCGTGCCCCCTCGTCTGGCTCGCTGCGCCGAATACCTTTCTCGGGTTCATGACCAGTCTGTTCCACGGCATGGACTTCACGTCGCTGCTGACCACTGCGCCGTTCTCCTGGAGCGGCTTCATCGAGGCGTTGCTGGTGTTGTCCATCTGGGCCGTCTTTGCGGGCACGTTCATCGGGTGGCTTCGCCTGCGCCTGGGCGCCTGACCTACCGCCCGGCTGCGCTTAGCCGCAGCACCCGCAGCAGCCGCCCGCCTTGGCGGGCTTCGGGACCGCTGTCGCAGCCGCCTGCACCGGGACCGGCGTGTATCCCGCCTCAGCAATAGCGTCGCTGAGCTGCTGAGGGTCGGCTTTCGTCGGCTCAATCTGTACGCGATGAGCCGCGAGGTCGACCTGCACCTGGGCTTGTTGGTCCACGGACCGGACCGAGAAGATATACCGCCTCGGCCCCAACCTTCGCGTGCTGGTACTCGACGCGGGCAGCTTGCTCGTTACCGAGCACACGCAGAATCTTGCTCGCATCGGCCTGAATGCCGCAGGACCGAAGCAGGATCCCGCCGGGTCGTTCAACGTCTCCGACGACCCTGGCACCCGGCAACGCGTCTGGGGGATCCCAATGCGCAGCATGGTGCCCATCTCGGGCTTGGCCTATTGCCTGGGCGGCCGATCGCTCTATTGGGGTGGTTGGTCGCCACGCCTTACCGATATGGACTTGAAGAGCTGGCCGCAAGCCGTAGCGCAGGAGCTTCAGAGCCCGACGCATACTGGCGACGCCTACGAGCGTGTCGAGAAAGAAACTGGGGTCTTCGACAAGACCGACTACATCTCCGGTGCACTGTTCGATGCGCTGGACAAGAAGTTCAAGAGCGCCGCGCCCAGCGTAGCCACTGTTGATGCCATCGAAGAGGCGCCGCTGGCCGTGCAGGCCGCGCCGCCGGCCTCCGGTCTGTTCAGCTTCGACAAGTGGAGCAGCATGCCGATCCTTACGGACGCCGTGCGCGAGGCCGCGGGTCGCCCGGATTGGCAGCGGCGCCTCTTCGTCGTGCCGCGCGCGCACGTCACCAGGCTGCAGACAAGCAATGGGGCCGTGACGGGCATCGAGGTAAGAGTGAACGGGCAGCAGCAGGTGCTCACCATCGCGCCCGCGTGCGCCGTCGTGCTGGCCTCGAGCACGATCGAGGCAACCCGGCTTGCACTCGAATCGTTCCCGGCGCCGCTGATGGGGCGCAATCTCATGGCGCATCTGCGCTCGAACACCGTCGTGCGCGTCCACCGCAGCGCGATCGATCCGGCGCTGCCGAAGCTGTTGCAAACCGCAGCCTTGCTCGTTCGCGGTTCGACGACCAAGGGACGCCACCACCTGCAGGTCACGGCCGCAGACGGACCAGGCGGCTCAGAGGATCTGTGTTCCGAATGATTCCCGATATCGACCTTCTGGATCAGACGCTGGCCGCGCGACAGGAAGACTGGATCGTCATCACCTTGCGGGGCATTGGTGAAATGAACGGCGATCGAGTTGGCAGCGCTGCCAAGCAGACCTGCCAGTCGCCGAACTGGATCGACCTGAGCGATCAGACCGACGAGTTCGGCATGCGCCGGGCCATTCCGTTCAGTGAGTGTGTGCGTGGTGATCGTCCGGCACGTGTGGGTGGGAATGCCGCTGCGGATCGTGGCGATGCAGGTGACTGTGCAACCCGATCGGCATCACGCTGTGGGCGTGGGTGTGATGCCCATCGTCGTGGCTGTGTGCATGCTCGTGTTCCTGGACACCATGCGCATGTTCGTGGGCATGGCGTTCTGCAAGGTGCAGCAAGATGCCGGCGATCATTAGGGCAGCGCCGGTGAGCATCCAGGCGCTGCCGGACCGTTCGCCGAGCATGAAGGCCAGCGCAGCACCGACGAAAGGCGCGAAGGCGAATACCGAACCCGTGCGCGCCGCCCCGAACGCGCGCTGGGCCAGCAGGTAGAAGCGCAGGCTCAGTCCATAGCCGGTGGCGCCAACCATGAGCAGAGCCGTGGCCTGCAAGAGACTGGGAAAAGGCTCTCCTGAGACCCAGGCCGCAGCGGTCGTGGCGGTTGCTCCAAGCGCACCCTTGAACATCACGACCTGGCCCGGATCGCGTTCGGCCACTGTGCGCGACAGGGTGTTGTCCACGCCCCAGGATGCGGTGGCAAGTATCACGGCGAGCAGCCCAAGCATCGGAGTTGTCCCGGACTCGGCGCGATCCAGCACTAGTGCCATGCCGCCGAGCGTCAGCAGGGTCATGGCCACAACGACCCGTCGATCCATGGTCTCGTGATACCAAAGGCGTGCCAGTACGGCCGTGAAGACGGCCTCCAACGTGAGCATCAGCGACGCCCCTGCGCCGCTGGTGCGCTGCAGCCCCCAGGCTAAGGCCACTGGGCCGATGACCGCGCCAAAGAGTGCCATTGCGGCAAGCCGCTTGCCGTCACTGGGTCGAACTCGTGCCTCCCGACCGACCGGACGTCGCAGCAAGGCGCCGACCAGCGCCGCCCCGGCATACAGCAGCGCCGCGGTCGAGAAGCTGCCGACACCTGCGCCGAATCGCTGGACAAGCGGCGTACTGGCGCCAAAAAGAACGGCCGCCAGGAGGGCAATCAGTCCGCCCCGCAGGGCTGGAAGGTGAAACGACGAGGAGGGGTTCAATGGTCGGGTACTCGGTAGAGGGCGGCACCGAACGGGACGGGCGCGCAGCTTGACGTCTTGACAGCAATCAACACGAAGCCGCGCGCCAGGGGTAGCCTTGTCCGGGGTTCCCAAGCAGGCGCGCGCCATGTTGCCATTCACACGTGAGCAGTTCTTCGGCATTTTCGTCGAGTACAACGCTGACGTATGGCCCGTGCAGGTTGTCGCCTACCTGATCGGCATCGGCTCGATCGCATTGCTGAGGCGTCCTTCCCGAACTGGCAGTCGCGTCATTGCCGGAGGACTGGCAATCATGTGGGTCTGGACTGGTGTTGCCTATCATGGGCTGTACTTCTCGGCGATCAACAGGGCGGCGTATGCATTCGCGGCGCTATTCGTGATGCAAGGTGTCCTCGTGCTCTGCCTTGGGGTGTCAAGGCAAAGGCTGAAGTTCGATGCTCGCGCGGGTTCATCGCCAGGACTGGGCTGGGCCCTCATTGCCTACGCAGTGGTCGTTTACCCGCTCGTCGGCCTCGGAGGCGGGCATCGACTGCGCGAACTTCCGATGTTCGGCATCACTCCGTGCCCGGTCACACTCTTCACATTCGGAATGCTGCTACTCACGACATCGCCCGTGCCGCGCTGGCTATTCATGATCCCGATCATCTGGTCGGTCATCGGCGTCGATCGACTGTTCCTGCAGGGCAGCTAGCAGACTTTGGAGTACGATGCCACAGGATCTCGCAGACGGTTTGCAAGGCCTTGAACGGGTAGCGAGGTTTCCTTCTTGTCGTTGCTTGAGAGAGCGCCAGTTGGCAATCACTGGCCCGGGACGATCCCCTGCCGCGAGTAGTCGATCGTGACGAACTGGCCGCCCTGGTATTGCTGGGCGATCGGGTCGAGCGGATTCGGCTTTTGCAGGACCTCGGCGGCCCAGTCTTCCGCGTTCTGCGTCGGCCGGTAGCCGAGCTTCTCGGCGCCGCCGTTGTCGTAGTAGCTGCGCGTGTTCGCCGAGGCGCCCCACACCGCCATGTAGCCGACGTCGGGCGTCTCGATGCAGCGCATCACCAACTGCACCAGGTCCTCGGTGCCCATCCAGGTGCTGAGCTGGCGCGGGTTCTCCGGCGGCTTGCCCATCGTCGTGCCGATGCGCAGCGAGATGCCCTCGATGCCGTGCTTGTCCCAGTACATGCGGGCCATCGCCTCGCCCCAGACTTTCGACAGGCCATAGAAGCTGTCGGGCCGGTATTCGGCATCGAGCTTCAGCTTGCTGTTCACCGAATTCATGCCGAAGGCGTGGTTCGAACTGGCGAAGATCACGCGCCGCAGCTTATGGCGGCGGGCACCCTCGTAGACCTCGTACAGCGCCCGCAGGTTGTTGTCGATGATCTCCGGCAGTGGCCGCTCGACGCTGGTGCCGGCCAGGTGGATCAGCACGTCGACCCCCTGCAGCAACCGGTCGACGACGGCCGGGTCCTTCAGGTCGCCGTGCGTGACGTCCTCGCCGTCATGCAAAGGCGTCAACGGCTTCATGCCGCCGCCGGAGCGCAGGTCGACGCCGCGCTTTGGCAGTTCCACTCGCAATATCCCGCCGACGATGCCGCCGGCGCCACTCAGGGCCACTTTGCTCATTTACGGATTTCCTTGTGTGAAGTCGAGTCGGATTCAGTGCGCATAGCCCATCAGCAGTCTCGGCAACGCGAGCGAGAAGGCCGGCACGTAGGTCACGAACAGCAGCGCCGCGATCAGCGCCCCGTAGAAGGGCAGGATCTTCCTCATCACTTCGCCGACCGAGACGCCGCCGATCGCACAGCCGACGAACTGCACGGTGCCGACCGGTGGGGTGTTCAGTCCGAGCGCGCAGTTGATCAGCATCACCATGCCGAACTGCACCGGGTCCATGCCGTACTTCATCGCGATCGGCAGGAAGATCGGCGTCGCGATCAGGATCGTCGCCGCCATGTCCATGAAGGTGCCGAGCAGGAACAGCAGCACGTTGATCAGCAGGAACACCACCCACGGCGTGGTCGACAGTTCGGCGATCAATTCACCCATGTAGTCGGCGACTTCGTACAGTCCCATCAGGTACTGGAACATCGCCGAGACCCCGATCAGCAGCAGCACCACGCCGGTGGTCTTGACCGCCTTGGCCGCGGCGACCAGGAAGTTGTGCCAGCTCATCGTGCGGTAGACGAAGAAGGTCAGCAGCATCGTGTAGATCACCGCCACCGAGGCCGCTTCGGTCGCGGTGAAGATGCCCGACAGGATGCCCGCGAGGATGATCACGACGATCAGCAGGCCCGGCACCGCTGCGGCCGCGGCCGCAGCGACGCCGGCCCAGCCCGGGAATACGCCGGACGGATAGCCGCGCGAGCGGGCGACGGCGTAGGCCGCGACCAGCATGCAGATCATCAGTACCGCCGCCGGCAGCAGCCCGGCGGTGATCAGCGCGCCGATCGAGACGGAGCCGCCCGCCGCGAGCGCGTAGATGATCATGTTGTGGCTGGTCGGCATCAGCGCGCCGACGAGGGCCGCATGCGTCGTCACGTTGACCGCGTAGTCCGCGTGATAGCCCTCCTTCTTCATCATCGGGATCATCACCGCACCCATCGCCGAGACGTCGGCCACCGCCGAGCCGCAGACGCCGCCGAACATCGTGCAGGCGACGACGTTGGCCATGCCGAGGCCGCCGCGCACGTGCCCGACCGCGCTCTGCGCCAGCCGCACGATCTTGTCGGCCACGCCGCCGTGCAGCATCAGTTCGCCGCTGAAGATGAAGAAGGGGATCGCGAGGAACGAGAACACGTTCATCCCGGACATCATCTGCTGGAATAGCACGCCGGTCGGCAGGCCCTCGTAGAGGATGGTGCAGATCGACGAGAGTCCGATCGCGAAGGCGACCGGCACCCCGAGCAGCAGGAAGCCGAAGAAGCTCAGACAGAGGATGATCAGTGCCATGACGGGACGACTACCGTGCCCCGAACCAGCGCGATGACGTGCTCGATCGAGAACGAGATGACGAGGACGCCGGAGATCACCAGCGGGACGTAGCGGATCGATTCGGGCAGTCCGAGATTCGGAATCTTGTAGTCCCGCACCGAGTTGCCGAGGATCCAACCGTTGTAGATCATGTAGAGACCGAAGACGATCGCGAACCCGTGGATCAGCATTTCGATCCGGTTGCGGATCTTCTCGGGCACGAGCACCAGCAGCGATTCCATGCCGATGTGGCCGGCGTCGCGCACCCCGACGGCCGCGCCGATCAGCGTCACGTAGAGCACCAGCACGAGGGCGAAGCTCTCGGTCCAGGTCGGCGAGCTGTTGAGCACGTAGCGGCCGAAGACCTGGTAGAAAACGATCGCGACGATCACCAGCAGGCCGCCGACCGAGAGCATCATGCCGGCCTTGGCGACAGCGGCGTTGACGCGCGTCAACAAGCCTCTGGCCGCGGGTTCATCCGGCTCGCGGAGATGCAGCTGCGCTGCGAGTTCTGCGTCTTTCATGGCCGCCTCCGGCTACTTGGCTTCGCGGATGCGCTTGACCAGGTCTTGCAGCTTCGGCGTGTTGGCGAACTTGGTGTAGACCGGCGCCATCGCATCGACGAAGGGCTTCTTGTCGGCGATCGGCACGACCTGGGCGCCGCCGGCTTCGGCCACCTTGCGCGACTTGGTTTCGCGCTCGTCCCACAACTTGCGCATGTAGGGCACGGACTCTTTCGCGGTCTTGCGGATCAGCGCCTGGTCGGCCGGGGCCAGCGTGTCCCAGATCTTCTTCGAGAAGACCAGCACTTCCGGCACCATCGAGTGCTCGGTCACGTTGTAGAACTTGGCGGCCTCGAAGTGGCGCGACGATTCGTAGGACGGCCAGTTGTTCTCGGCGCCGTCGACGATGCCGGTCTTCAGCCCCGTGTAGACCTCGCCGAAGGGCATCGGCGTCGGATTCGCGCCGATCGCTTCCATCATCGCGACGAACAGGTCCGACTGCTGCACGCGGATCTTCATGCCCTTCGCATCGGCCAGGGTCTTCAGCGGCTTCTTCACCGTGTAGATCGAGCGCGCGCCGCTGTCGTAGAAGGCGAGGCCGACCATGCCTTGCGCCGCCATCGCAGCCAGGATCTCGTCGCCGATCGGTCCGTCGAGCACCTGGCGCATGTGCTCGGTCGAGCGGAAGATGAAGGGCATCGAGACCGC
>Ga0105240_10009896_pt1 | contig 13449 bp, 9 predicted proteins | sample KBSC54metaG_FD_80426 | JGI IMG/M metagenome (GOLD analysis project Ga0105240, IMG submission 80426) | Corn rhizosphere microbial communities from Kellogg Biological Station, Michigan, USA - KBS C5-4 metaG | ecosystem: Host-associated > Plants > Roots > Rhizosphere > Soil | place: Michigan, USA... | reverse complement strand
TCTAAATGGTGGTGAAATATAACACGGCGGTCGAAACCGCCCCGATGGTGGAATGCGAGCCATTCTCGCAGGCTTTGTCCAAGGCAACGTACCATCGTGGCCGGATTCGTCGCGGTGTGCGGCGAACGCTTCAAGACGGAGGTTTTACCAATGTCGCATGACAAAGATATCGAATCGCGCCGGCGCTTTCTCAAGGCCGCCGCCGGCACGGCTGCCGTAGCGGTGGTCGCCGGTGGGATGCTCCCGCGGTTTGCCCGTGCAGCCGACCTGCCGCACGTATCCGAATCCGATCCGACGGCCAAGGCGTTGGGCTATGTCGAAAATGCCAGCAAGACTACCGACAGCAAGCACAAGGCTGGCGACGACTGTGCTAACTGCCAGTTTTACTCCGGTGGTGCGACCGGTTATGGCCCGTGTCAGTTGTTCCCCGGCAAATCCGTGAATGCAAAGGGCTGGTGCGTGTCTCACACGCCGAAGAAAGCATAAGAAGCGATCACTTCGACGGTGTGAACGAGGCCGGCATATGCCGGCCTCCGCTTTTTTATCATCGCGATCACGCCATCGCGACAACACGAAGATCCGCAGAGAGAAGATTTGGAGAGGAATGTCGGAGCTGCGCTCGACGACATGAGTGAGGAAAGGTGCAGCCCAGGCGCGTCAGACGAGGAGCTGCTTGCCTGACGCGCCGGGCGGCGATCCGGGGCCCACTGCCAAGTGATCAACCCTCGGACTACCGATCATACTCGGTTGAATTGGCTGCAACCACGACGAACCATGAATTTTAAAAATAAGTTCTCGTTAAGTCATTTATATTCAATGACTTATAGCGAATTTCGAGATTTCATGAGATGTTTTGCGTGCGTACTGCGTGAAATCGGTATACAGCAAAGTAAGTCCATTTCGCCGATTTTCGTCGAAAATCGGCGAAGTTTTGTTATTCGTTAACAGCCTTCAAAGCTGAACCACGACGCAGGCGGCTGTGCCGCATGCCGTAGCCGAAATAGATCGCCAGCCCGATCACGGTCCAGCCGATCATCAACAACCAGTTGAACCACTCCATCGTGTAAAGCAGCGCGCAGCAGCTCAGCACGCCTGCAGAACACACGAACCATGCGCCGGGTACGCGGAAGCTGCGCGGCAGATCAGGTGCGGTGTAACGCAGGATCAGCACGCCCGCGCACACCGCGACAAAGGCAATCAGCGTGCCCATCGACGTGAGGTTGGCGAGCAGGTCGAGCGGAAACACTGCGGCGAGGATCGCAATACCGACACCGGTGATGATGGTGTTCAAGTGCGGCGTGCGATAGCGCGGATGGACGCGGTTGAACACCTTCGGCAGCAGGCCGTCGCGCGACATGATCATGAAGATGCGTGGCTGCGCAATGATCATCACCAGGATCACGGACGACAGGCCGATCAGCGCGCCGATCTCCACTACCAGGCGTAGCCAGCCAAGTTCGGGATGGGCGCGGATCGCGGTGACGACCGGCTCATCGGTGCCAAGCTGGGTATAGGAGATCAGGCCGGTCAGTACCGCGGCCATGGCCAGGTAGAGCACGGTGCAGATCACCAGCGAAACCAGCGTGCCGAAGGGCAGGTCGCGTTGCGGGTTCTTGCATTCCTGCGCCGCGGTCGAGGTGGCTTCGAAGCCGATGTAGGCAAAGAACACCATGGCTGCGCCGCGCATGATGCCCATCCAGCCGTATTTATCTGTGCCTTCGGACTTGGGAATGAAGGGATGCCAATTAGCCGTATCGATATAGCGATAGCCGGCGACCACGACGATGATGATCAGGCCGACCTTGAGGACCACCATACCCAGGTTGATGCCTGCCGATTCGCGAATGCCGACGTAGCACACCCAGGTCAGCGCAAGCACGATCGCCACCGCCGGAAGATTGAACAGGTGCCCGGTCGTCACGAGATGCCCATTGGTATAGGCCAGCGGTGCTTCGGTCAGCGCCTGCGGAAGATGGATCCCGACGTGGTCGAGCAGGCTGACGAAATATCCGGTCCAACTCGCTGCGACGGCCGACGCGGAGATGCCGTACTCCAGCACCATGTTCCAGCCGATGAACCAGGCGACCAATTCGCCCAGCGTGGCGTATGCGTAGGAGTAGGAGCTGCCCGAGATCGGGATCAGCGTGGCGAACTCGGCATAGCACAACGCGGTGAAGCCGCTGCAGATGGCCGCAAGAATGAAGGAGATCAACACGGCCGGGCCGGCGTGATCTGCCGCGGCCTGGCCGGTCACTACGAAGATGCCGGTACCGATGACTGCGCCGATACCCAGCGCGGTAATGCCCCAGGGCCCCAGCGTACGACGCAGCGTCGGGCCGTGCGACTCGTCGTTGGCGTCGCTGAAATCGGTCTTGCGGGCAAGTAACTGCTTTAGCATGCGTTGAGCCTGATGAAGCCTGATGTTGTGGGGCAAGATGCCGGGCGAATGCGCACCGGGCTAAAGAGAAAGGGCCGGCGCGAGGCCGGCCCTGAATGCAAGATACTTCAGGCGTTGTGTTTACGCAGTTTGCTGTGCGAGTAGCCGTAGCCGAAGTAGATGATCTGGCCGATCACGATCCAGGCCACCATCCAGCGCCAATGCTCCACGAACGACTGCAGGAACAGCGCCAGGCAGGCGAGCGCACCCAGCGGGCAGACCAGCCACGGAATCGGCACGCGGAATGCGCGCGGCAGTTCCGGACGCGTATAACGCAGGACCAGCACGCCGATGCACACCGTGGCGAACGCGAGCAGGGTGCCCATGGCGACCATTTCGCCCAGTACGCCAATGTTGAACAGGCCGCCCAGCGCCGCGGCGAGGACGCCTACCACGACGGTGCCCACATGCGGAGTGCGGAACTTCTTGTGGATGCGACCGAACACGGCCGGAATCAGCCCGTCGCGCGCCATCGAGTAGAAGATGCGCGGCTGGCCCATCAGCATGACCAGGATCACGGAGCTCAGGCCGGTAACGGCGCCGATGACCACGATCACCTGCAGCCAGCGCAGCGTGGGATAGCTGTCCAGCGCGGTGGCGACCGGCTCGGGTGTGCCCAGCAGGCGGAAATCCGCGATACCGGTCAGGATGCCTGCCACGATGATGTACAGCACCGTGCAGACCACCAGCGAGCCCATGATGCCGATCGGCATGTCGCGCTGCGGGTTCTTCGCCTCGGCGGCGGCGGTGGAGACCGCATCGAAGCCGATGTAGGAGAAGAATACGATCGCTGCCGCGCGGCCGACACCGGCCCAGCCGTACTTCGAGCCACCCTCGTTGGCGGGAATGAACGGGTGCCAGTGTTCCGGGTTCACGTACTTGGCGGCGAACGCGATGAACAGGAGGATCACCACGACCTTGATCGCCACGATGATCGAATTGACGAATGCGGACTGGGTAATGCCGACGTAGCACAGCCCCGTGATCGCGGCGATGATTGCCACCGCGGGCAGGTTGATCAGCATGCCGGTAGCCTGAATGTGCCCGTCGACCACCGTGAACGGCGCCGCGGCCAGGATGGCAGGCAGCGATACGTCGTGCCCGATCCAGTTGCTGATCAACGAAAGCAGCTTGTTGAAATACCCGGACCAGCCCGAAGCCACGGTGGCGACGGTGAACAGGTATTCCAGCACCAGGCTCCAGCCGACGAACCAGGCGACATACTCGCCGAGCGTGGCATAGGAGTAGGAGTAGGCACTGCCGGAGACCGGGATCATCGCGGCGAATTCGGCGTAGCACAGCGCAGCCAGGGCGCAGGCGAAGCCGGCAAGGACGAAGCTGAGCACGATGGCCGGACCGGCATGGTCGGCGGCAGCCTGGCCGGTGATGACAAAAATACCCGCACCGATGATGGCGCCGATGCCCAGCATGATCAGGTGGCGCGCGGTGAGGGCGCGCTTGAGCGTGGCCTCGCCTTCGATCCCGCCATGAGTTTCCCCGGCATCGACGTGCGGGTTGGCCTCGATGGCGTGTGTAGCAAACAGATTCTTCAGCATGTTTTTCCCCAAAACGGTGGTGCCATGCGCAGCTTGTTATTAGAGGAGTGCCCGCCGAAGCTTCCGTCCGGACACAACCGAAACACCATATCCCAGCTGAACACGGCGGTACAAGCTGCAATGCGGTCAAGACGCCTGTGCCGGGTTCCCCGGCCGGCACAGGACGCATGCGCGGACAAAGGGAAGTGCCGCACGGCATGGTGGATCAGAAAACCATATTGACGGCGGCCTGGGGCGCGACGAAGGCATCGCTGTTGCGACCCGCCACGCTCATATGCACGCCGGCAACGATGCCCAGCTTTTCGTTGAAGCTGTACTCGACCGCCGGGGCGATGCTGACGTTGTGGCCGATGGTGCCGGGGCGGTCGACCGCCACCGTCTGGCCGGCGACCGGCATCGAGCCGTAGACCCGCGTGGTGCTGGCGCGTTGGTAGGCAAGGTCGATGGCCAGCACCCAATAGGCATCGATGCTGTACTCGGCGCTGGCCGATGCACTCCAGGCATGACTGAGATCGGCTCGCCCACGAAATCCTGCGGCGGTGCCATAGACACTCTGGCTGCGGATATCCACGGCGCCGGGGTTGAAGTCGTAGGCCACTCGCCCGCGCCAGCGCAGCGGCCTCCCGTTGGGCATGGGCACGCTTTGCTGCATCAGCACGTCGACGCGGTCGCCGTGCAGGCCATTGCCGGAGCCGTTCAGTGGGTTGTTGTCGAGTCGGTCGTAGCGGCCGGTTGGAAAGCGATGGGTCGCACCGACCGAAAGCGCGGGACGCAGGCCGTTGCCGCCGGGCCGCAGCAGCAGAAATTGCGCGCGTAGCGAACTGTCATTGAAGCGCATGCCGTCCGAGTGCTGTCCCTGGGCCATATGGTGCGTTTCGCCCAGCGTTGCCTGCATGCCGAATCTTTCGGTGATGCCTACGGAAATCGGCACCAGGGTTTGCCATTGGGCCGTACGACTTTGCCGCCGCTTGTTTCCTTCGTTGTCGTAGTAGTACCGGCTGCTGGAATTAACCAGGTAGGGTTCGATATTCACCATGCCGCGTGGGAGGATGGCGGCGCCGGGCGTAAGCAGCGGGCCGGTGTAATTGACGTCCGACGCCTCGCTGGCGTCCATCTGAAAAACGCCGAACAACGTCAAGCCAATATACGCAAGCGACTTTCTTGCTTCCATCTAAGTTCCCTCCTTGGGCACTGTCCATAAGCGATGACATCCATCGGCCCAAGGCTAGGCTGCTTCGTAGGGTTTCTTGAAGCGAGGAAATCTGTGGAGCGGCGCCAGTTTTTTGAATCACGCTGTGTAGGGGAACACCCTTTGCGGCGATACAATGACGTCTGTTCGGCCCCAAGGTTTTCCGCTCGTGAGTTTTCCTGGTCAGTCGCTGATGCCGCTTTCTCTTTCGTTGGACGACTACGCGTCGCGTTGGCCCGATGACGAAACCGCATCGCAATTCGCGGACTTTCTGCGCCAGACGCCGGATGCTTTCGAGCGCAGCCACCGCGAAGGACACTTCACCGGATCATCCTGGCTGGTCAGTGCCGATGGCGAGCGTGTGCTGTTGATGCATCACCGGAAGCTGGGTCGCTGGTTGCAGCCGGGTGGGCATGCCGATGGCGATCGCGATCTGGCGCGTGTCGCCTTGCGCGAGGCCAGTGAAGAATCAGGCCTGAGCGATCTGGTTGTCGATCCGGTCGTTTTTGATATCGACCGGCACTGGATTCCCGAGCGGGGTCATGAGCCAGGGCATTGGCATTACGACGTACGTTTCGTGGTCCACGCGCGTGGCAGTGAGGCGTTCGTATTGAACGAAGAATCGTTGGCGCTGGCCTGGCGCGATATTCACGAGATAGCCGACGATGAGGCAATGGATGCTTCGTTGCGGCGTATGGCCAAGCGCTGGTTGGCCAGCCGATCTTTGTAGAGGGGCGACTGAAGGAAATCTCGAAAAAACCGGCAAGGGATAACCACCGGCGAGATAGATCGGGGAAGTCGGCCACTGCGTGGCCTGTAAAGAGAAAAGGGTAAAGGGAGAAAGCAAAAAAGCCGCGAGCTACCGCATGTTGGCTCTTCCCCTTTACTCTTTACAGCGCCGAAAGCGCGACTTGACAGGCCATGCAGTGGCCGACTTTACGTTTTTAGAGTTTCCCCGAAGCCGTTCCTACAATTTCTCTGTTGTATCGTCGTATTTCGCCGGCGCCGGATTCAGATGTCCGCAGGCGTCGCAGGTGCGTGCGTCGCGCGAGCGGTAGAACCGGTCGAATACGGGCGGGAAGTCACGCTCGATGCTGTCGAGCACGAAATACTCCTCATACAGCTTGTGATTGCAGCGTTCGCAAAACCACAGGAGCCCGTCTTTTTCATGCGCCAGGCGTCGGCGTTCGATCACCAGCCCGATCGAGTCGGGCATGCGTTGTGGCGAGTGGGGGACGCGCGGCGGTAGATAAAACATCTCGCCGGCTCGAATCGGGATGTCACGCGCCTGTCCTTCATCCTGCACCTTCAGCACCATCTCGCCTTCGAGCTGGTAGAAGTACTCCGGCCCTTCGTCGTGGTGATAATCGGTACGTGCGTTCGGCCCTCCGACGATCATCACGATAAAGTCGCCATCGACGATGCATTTGTTGCCGACCGGCGGCTTGAGCAGGTGCCGGTGTTCGTCGATCCAGCGTTGCAGATTCAGCGGTGGGGAGAGGCTCATGCGAGACATTCCACGAAATCGATACGCCTACAGTAGACCCGTTGTCGGGGGAAAAGCGAGTCGCTTCGTTTGAAGGGCGCGAGTAGGGTTGGGTGAGAAACAAGTGAGCATGCCGGGGCGTAATCACTCGTTTCTCAGTCCACCCCTCGATCTCAGACTTCCAGCGTAGCCAGGTCGCCTTTTTCTTCGAGCCAGGCCTTGCGATCGCTGGCGCGCTTCTTGGCCAGCAGCATGTCCATCAGCTTGGCGGTGGCGTCACCCTCCTCGACGGTGAGCTGCACCAGGCGACGCGTGTCGGGATGGATCGCCGACTCGCGCAGCTGGCCCGGATTCATTTCGCCCAGGCCCTTGAAGCGGGTGACGTTGACCTGTCCCTTCATCTTCTCGCGCTCGATCTTCTGCAGCATCGCCTCTTTTTCGTTTTCGTCCAGGCAATAGAACACCTGCTTGCCCACGTCCACGCGGAACAGCGGCGGCATCGCGACAAACACATGGCCCTCGCGTACCAGCGACGGGAAGTGACGCAGGAACAGCGCGGCGAGAAGGGTAGCGATATGCAGGCCGTCCGAGTCGGCATCGGCCAGGATCACGACCTTGCCATAGCGCAAGCCGGACAGATCGTCCTTGCCCGGATCGCAGCCGATGGCGATGGCCAGGTTGTGGACTTCTTCGGACGCCAGCACCGAGGTGGACTCGACTTCCCAGGTGTTGAGGATCTTGCCGCGCAGCGGCAGGATCGCCTGGAAGTCCTTGTCGCGCGCCTGCTTGGCGCTACCGCCGGCCGAGTCGCCCTCGACCAGGAAAAGTTCCGTGCGGGTGAGATCGGTGGCAGAGCAATCGGCCAGCTTGCCGGGCAGGGCGGGGCCCTGGGTAATCTTCTTGCGGACGACCTGCTTGGCAGCCTTCAGGCGCGCGCTGGCGCGCTCGATCGCCAGCTGGGCGATGCGCTCACCCAAGTCGACGTGCTGGTTCAGCCACAGGCTGAAGGCATCATGCACAACGTTTTCCACCATGGCCGCCGCCTGGCGCGAGGAGAGGCGTTCCTTGGTCTGGCCGGCGAACTGCGGATCTTGCAGCTTGGCCGACAGCACAAAGGCGAGGCGTTCCCACACGTCTTCGGGTGCGAGCTTTACGCCGCGGGGCAGCAGGTTGCGGAAGTCGCAAAATTCGCGGATGGCGTTGGTCAGGCCCGAGCGCAGACCGTTGACGTGCGTGCCGCCTTGCGCGGTCGGAATCAGGTTGACGTAGCTCTCCTGCACCAGCTCGCCTTCGGGTATCCAGGCGAGCGCGACGTCGAGACCTTCGGTGTCGCGTGCGACATGGTGCACGAACAACTCGGCCGGCAGCATTTCGACGCCGTCCAGCTCGCCGCGCAGATAGTCGCTCAGGCCGTCTTCGTAATGCCATTGGATGACTTCGCCGCTGGCTTCGTCCGTGAGCTTCACATTCAAGCCGGCGCACAGTACCGCCTTGGCGCGCAGCAGGTGCTTGAGCTTGGAGAGCGAAATCTTGGGCGAGTCGAAATACTTCGCTTCCGGCCAGAAGTGCACGGTGGTGCCGGTCTTCTTTTTCGGCACGGTGCCGATCACTTCCAGCTCGCTGACGCGATCGCCATGCTCGAACGCCATGCGGTATTCGTTGCCGTCGCGACGGATGGTGACCTCGACACGGTCGGACAGCGCATTGACCACCGATACGCCCACGCCGTGCAGGCCGCCGGAGAAGTTGTAGTTCTTGCCGGAGAATTTGCCACCCGCATGCAGGCGGGTCAGGATCAGCTCGACGCCCGGGATGCCTTCATCCGGATGGATGTCTACCGGCATGCCGCGGCCGTCGTCGCTCACCTCGACCGAGCCGTCGCTATGCACGATCACTTCGATATTTTTGGCGTGCCCGGCCAGCGCTTCGTCTACCGAGTTGTCGATGACTTCCTGCGCCATATGGTTCGGGCGCGTGGTGTCGGTATACATGCCGGGGCGGCGCTTGACCGGGTCAAGGCCGGAAAGGACTTCGATATCGGCGGCGTTATAGCGGGTATTCATGCGTAGCCAGGTTACTCAGGTCAGGCGCGGGAGAATGGGTGCCGGGGGGCGGGAGGTCAAGTTTTGAGGCGGAAGGCGGGCTCCGGGTACGATAATAGTGGGTAGTCGCAAAAGTTGAGGCTGGCAGGCCCGGGTGCACGGCCAGCCGCCACGCCGCGGTCGCGACTGAAGTCGTCCCTACAAAAGCAGGCAGGCGCAGCTACCTTGTGGGAGTCGCAGCATCAGCATGCGCGTGGTTTTCGCATCGAGCTACAGCGGCGCGCAATGTCGCTCCAGCCAGGCCAGGTCTGCATCCTCCAGCAAGGGTGCAAGCGCGGCGCGCACGGCGGCATGGTAGTCGTCCAGCCATGCTCGTTCTTCCGGATTCAGCAGGCTCGGCTCCAGGGCGCGGCGATCGAACGGGCACAGGGTGAGCGTTTCGAAACCGTAGAACGCACCAAATTCACTCTGCTCGGCCTCGACCACGACCACCAGATTCTCATGGCGGATACCGTAGCGGCCCGGTTTGTACAGGCCTGGCTCGATCGAGCTGATCATGCCCGGTTCCAGCGGCACCAGCGCGCCGCCTGGCGCAGGCTGGCGAATACCGTGCGGGCCTTCATGCACATTCAGAAAGTAGCCCACGCCATGGCCGGTGCCGTGGCCGTAATCCATCGCACTGGCCCAGAGCGGGGCACGTGCAAGCGCATCGAGCTGAGGGCCGCTGGCGCCTTGGGGAAAGCGCGCCCGGGAAAGCGCAATCATGCCTTTCATCACCAGCGTGGCGTCGCGGCGCTGATCGTCGGTGATGGGCCCTAGCGCCAGCACGCGGGTGATATCGGTCGTGCCGCCCAGGTATTGTCCGCCCGAATCAATCAACAAGAGCCCCTGGCGCTGCAGGGTGCTATGCGCTTCGGTGGTGGCGCGATAGTGCGGCAGGGCGCCATTGGCCTGGTAGCCAGCAATGGTGGCGAAACTTTCGCCAACAAAATCGGGCTGGGCCGAGCGCTCCTCCATTAACAAGGTGTCGACATCGAGTTCGGTCTGGGTCATCCCGGCGGTAAGCCGTTCTTCCAGGCGACGGAACGCGCGTACCAGCGCAACGCCGTCACGGCGCATGACCTCGCGGATATGTACCAGCTCGTCGGCGTTCTTGCGCGCCTTGAACAGCGTGGTCGGATTGGCAGCCTCGATGCGTCGGGCCGCCGGAGCGATGGCATCGGATATGGCGCTGACCACCCGGTTGGGATCGAGCAGCAACGCATCGCTCGCCCGCAGCTCGCCCAGCGCGTCGCCGATCGTCGCGTAGTTGGCGATGGCGATGCCGTCGGCAGCGAGGGCACCGACCAGAGTGTCGTTGAGTTTGCCGCGATCGACAAACAGCGTCGCGCTGTCGTCGGCGTCCACCAGTAGATGGGCAAGAAAGACAGGGTTGCACTCGACATCGCTGCCGCGCAGGTTGGTCAGCCAGGCGATGTCGTCCAGGCTGCTGATCAGATGCCTTGTCGCGCCGAGCTTGCGCATCGACGTGCGCAGCCGGCTGAACTTGTCGGCACGCGCGATGCTGGCGTAATGCAGCGGGTGCTCGACCACCGGAGCGCGCGGCAGCGCCGGGCGGTTGGCCCAGGCCTGGCCGGGCAGGTCGAGATCGGTACGCAGGCGGGCGCCGATCGCCGCCATGCGGCGGGCGATGCCTTGAGCGGCGGCAGCCGCGATGCTGTCGCCTGCGATCGCCAGCACCTCGCCCTCGCCGAGCTGTTGCTCCAGCCAGGTCAGGTGCTCGGGTGCGTGGGCTTGTTTCTGCTTCATCAGCACCACGCCGGTGCCTTCGAGCTGATGTTGTGCCTGCTCGAAGTAGCGCCCGTCGGTCCACACGCCCGCGTGGTCTGCCGTGACCACCAGCGTGCCGGCCGAGCCGGTAAAGCCGGACAGCCATGCGCGTGCCTGCCAGTGTTCTGGCAGATATTCGGACAAGTGGGGGTCAGCGCTGGGAATCAGGCAGGCGGCAACGCGGTGAGCCTGCATGGCGTGGCGCAAGGCGGCGATGCGTTCGGAGGTCGAATTCATGGCGCCATGGTACCAGCGCGTATGCGTGCGAGTGTGGCGAAGTGACGCAGCGGGAATCGCGGTTTTCGTACCTTCTTGCCGTGTCGTGGATCAGATCGGCGGCGCGTTTTCGACGGGGCGACAGGAACGGTTGCGATCACCAAGCCATTTTCGTCGTCGCGGCTGGTGATGAAGCACGGCAACGATAGTCACCACGGTGACATCGATGCGCAAAGATTTCGTGCAGTACACGAGCAACGCACGACGCGCAAGGCGCGGCATCTTGTCTCGTAACGATGATCACGCGATGCCGCCTCGTTAGAATGCGCGCGGCGCCAAATCCCCGATGGCGTACCCAAAAGATCGTCAAGGTTAGACCGTGATTAAAAACTCCCTCGCTTCTGTCTTGCGCACATTTTGCGTAGGCGCTGTCGTGTTGCTCACTGGCTGCAGTACCGAGCTTCTGTCGCCCAAGGGTGACATCGGTATGCAGGAGCGCACGCTGATTCTCACTGCGCTCGGCCTGATGCTGATCGTCGTCATCCCGGTCATCGTGATGACCCTGGTGTTCGCCTACCGCTTCCGCGCCTCGAACAAGAAATCGGTCTACAAGCCGAAATGGGCTCACTCCACCGGCATCGAAGTGGTGGTGTGGACCGTGCCGTGCATCATCGTGGCGATCCTTGCCGTGATTACCTGGCGCACCTCGCATTCGCTGGACCCGTACAAGCCGCTCGACTCTCAAGCCAAGCCGATCACGGTCGAAGTGGTCTCGATGGATTGGAAGTGGCTGTTCATCTACCCCGATTACGGCGTGGCTTCGATCAACCAGCTGGCCATGCCGGTGGGCGTGCCGGTGAATTTCCGCATCACTTCCGACACGGTGATGAACTCGTTCTTCATCCCGCAGTTGGGCAGCCAGGTCTACTCGATGGCCGGCATGGAGACCAAAGTGCACCTGATCGCCAACGAGCCAGGCGTGTACCGCGGCTTGTCGGCCAACTACAGCGGTGCGGGTTTCTCCGATATGCGCTTTGACGCGATCGCCACCACCCAGGAAGGCTTCGACAACTGGATCAAGCAGGCCAAGGCCTCGCCGCAGGCGCTAGACGTCACCAGCTACGCGAGCCTGGCCCAGCCCAGCACCAAGCTGCCGGTGACCTTTTACTCGACCGTGACGCCGGATCTCTTCGGCACGATCGTCAACAAGTACATGGGTATGGACATGTCCCACGGCGACAAGCCGATGGCGATGGACATGCCGATGGACCATGCAGAAGCCAAGGTCGCGGAGTGACCCCATGTTGAGCCAGATTTTCGGAAAACTTACCCTCGACGCGGTTCCGTTCCACGAACCGATCATCATGGGCACGCTCGCCGTCGTCGTGCTGGGCGGCCTGGCCTTGCTGGGCGCGGTCACCTACTTCGGCAAGTGGAGCTACCTCTGGAAGGAGTGGTTCACGTCGGTCGATCACAAGCGCATCGGCGTGATGTACATCATCCTGGCACTCGTGATGCTGCTGCGCGGCTTTGCCGACGCGATCATGATGCGCATGCAGCAGGCCATCGCCAATAACGATGGCGCCGGGTACTTGCCGCCGCATCACTATGACCAGATCTTCACTGCCCACGGCGTGATCATGATCTTCTTCGTGGCGATGCCGCTGATCGTCGGCCTGATGAACGTGATCGTGCCGTTGCAGATCGGTGCGCGTGACGTGGCCTATCCGTTCCTGAACTCGCTGAGCTTCTGGCTGGCCGCCGTCGGTGCGGTGCTGGTGATGCTGTCGATGTTCGTCGGCGATTTCGCGGCTACCGGCTGGCTGGCCTATCCGCCGTTGTCGGAGCTGGGGTACAGCCCAACGACCGGTGTCGACTACTACATATGGTCTCTGCAGATATCCGGCCTGGGTACCACGCTGACCGGCATCAACTTCGTCGTCACCATCCTGCGCATGCGTGCGCCGGGCATGAAGATGATGCAGATGCCGGTATTCACCTGGACCGCGTTGGTCGCCAACATCCTGATCGTGGCCGCCTTCCCGGTGCTGACCGCGACGCTGGCCCTGCTCACCGCCGACCGCTATCTCGGTACGCACTTCTTCACCAATGAGCTTGGCGGCAACCCGATGATGTACGTCAACCTCATCTGGATCTGGGGCCACCCCGAGGTGTACATCCTGATCCTGCCGTGCTTCGGCGCATTCTCCGAGATCATCTCCACCTTTTCGGGCAAGCCTTTGTTCGGTTACAAGTCGATGGTCTACGCCACCTGCTGCATCGGCGTGATGTCGTTCCTGGTCTGGCTGCATCACTTCTTCACCATGGGCTCGGGCGCCAACGTCAATGCCTTCTTCGGCATCATGACGATGATCATCTCGGTGCCTACCGGCGTGAAGTTGTTCAACTGGCTGTTCACCATGTATCACGGCCGCGTGCGCTTCACCGCGCCGGTGCTGTGGACGATCGGCTTCATGATCACCTTCACCATTGGTGGCATGACCGGTGTGCTGCTGGCCGTGCCGGCCGCTGACTTCGTGCTGCACAACAGCCTGTTCCTGATCGCCCACTTCCATAACGTGATCATCGGCGGCGTGGTGTTCGGTTGCCTGGCCGCGATCCACTTCTGGTTCCCCAAGGCGTTCGGTTTCACGCTCAACGAGTTCTGGGGCAAGGTGTCGTTCTGGTGCTGG
>Ga0105240_10009895_pt1 | contig 13451 bp, 5 predicted proteins | sample KBSC54metaG_FD_80426 | JGI IMG/M metagenome (GOLD analysis project Ga0105240, IMG submission 80426) | Corn rhizosphere microbial communities from Kellogg Biological Station, Michigan, USA - KBS C5-4 metaG | ecosystem: Host-associated > Plants > Roots > Rhizosphere > Soil | place: Michigan, USA... | reverse complement strand
TGAGTGTCGGCGAGGACAATCTCTTCGTGTGGAGTGAGGCGCCCAAGAAGATTCTGGTGCTGGAGGATTCGCGCTTCTACGTCGCTACCGTACATTCGGGCAACACGAGCCCCAAGTACATTGACTCGGATCGTTGGCATCCCGTGCCCGTGGCTTCCGTGTACGAGGTCCTTGGCGCCGATCTGGAAACCTACGCACAACTGCCGCCTGATACCTTCTCCGGACCTCCGCCCGGTCCCATGTCGCAAATTCCCAAGGTCTCGCTGGCACGGCTCAGCGCAGGACCTTTTGTCTCGTGCATTCTCGCCACTGCGAACCGGCCGCACTTCCTTCGCCAGGCGATCCGTTACTTTCTTCGACAGTCTTATTCCAACGCGGAACTCGTGGTGGTGGACCACAGCAGCGCCTCGGCCGGCCTTTGCGCGGGATTGCCGTGCGTCCGATTTGTTCGCGCGCCGGAATCCGCGTCGCTCGGTGCCAGGTTGAACCTTGGTGCGGACGCCGCTCGTGGCGACATCCTGCAAAAGCTCGACGACGATGATTTCTACCATCCCGGGTTTCTCGAATGCGCGGTGTCGGCGCTGCAACGCGCCAGCGCGACGCAAACTTCCGCTCAAACGATCGTCGCGTGGGATTGTTTCCATGTGCTCTTCGCCGGAGAGACACGGCTGCGTCATTCAGGCCACGGCTGGGCCGCCGGCGGCACGCTCTGTTTCCATCGCGATGTCTGGCACCAGGCCCCCTTTCGTGACCTGCCGCGCGAGGTCGACCGCTGGTTCCTTGCCGACACCCGTGCTGAGGTACGCGCGGTGTGCGCGCCCGAACTCTACGTACTCGTGCGTCACGGTAACAACACCTGGCATCAGTTGCCGGATGGAAAGTCCGTGGACGGTTACCTCGAAGCTCTTCCGCTGACTCCTTCTTCGATTCTGGATATGGTGGAGCCTATCGACCGGTCCTTTTACGATGAGCTCACGAGAAGCAGTCTCGCCCGTGTCTGAGCACGTCCTATGAGGATCGGCTACATAGTAACCAACTTCTCGCCGCTCTCGGAGTCGTTCCTGAGACGCGAAGTGTTAGGGCTCTGCGAACGCGGCCATCAGGTCATCGTCTACACCCACTATCTGCACGACGATCCCCTTTCGCCACTGCCCGCCCATTCCCGCCTGGCAGTTCGACAGACTCGTTTTCTCGCCGGTTTCGAGGAGCTGATGGATCGCGTGCGGAAGGATTCCGTCGAACACCTGCATGGCAGCCTGATGCTGGAAGCGCACTTCGCCACATGGCAGACGGCCCGGGAGCTGTCGGTCCCCTTCACCATCACGGCCTACAGCGGCTACAGCATATTCACCGCACAGGACGCAGACTTGTACCGCGAACTTTCGCGTGATCCGCTGTGCGGCGGAATCGTTGCGGAAGATCCGTTCATGAGAACCTGGCTGAGCGAGCGCTTGGGCGCGGACGCGGCCAAGGTCGTGCTCATCGCCAATCCCATCGATGTGGAATCGTACCAGCTGGAGGGCGAACGCTCCGAGTGCGGCACGGTGCGGATTCTGTCCGTTGCGCGATTCGTCGAGAAGAAAGGCTTGTTGCACCTGGTCAGGGCCTTCGGCCAGTTGCGTTCGCGGCGTGACGATGTGGAGCTTTGGCTGATCGGCGATGGACCGGAAGGCGACCGGCTGCGGCAAGCCGCTGCGGGCAGTTCCGGGATCCAGTTTCTCGGATTCCGAACCGAGGCCGAGTGCCGGCGCGCCTACCAGCAGAGCGATATTTTTTGCCTGCCCTGCGTGCGCACCGCCGACGGGGATGCCGATGGAGTCCCGACTACCGTTCTCGAGGCCATGGCGTACCAGTTGCCTGTGGTGGCGTCCGATCTCCTCTCCATGCCCCACTACGTTCGCCATGGCAAGGAAGGCCTGCTGGCGCAACCGGGCGATGAAGACGATATCGCGCGCTGCCTGGAAACCCTCGTCGATAACGTCGAGTTGCGCAGGCAAATGGGGGTCGCGGGCCGTGTTCGGGTTGCAGAACTGTGCGACATGGGCCGCAATCTCGATCTGCTGGCCGGCTTGTTCGCCGAGACTCGTCAACGGCGGTGGCAGCAGTGCATGGAAAGTCTCATGCAATACAGGCGGGAACTTCCCGAGGAGCGAAGGAGTTATCACGCAACTCGCAGAGCCACGGCCGCCGAATATTTCCAGCCCAAGGGCCGATTTCTCGACATCGGCTGCGGCGGTGGACAGATGGCGCAGTCGCTTTCCGCCGATGTCCGGTACTTCGGTTGCGATCCGCTCCCCCTTGCACGAGAAGACGCGGCATTCCCTTTTGCCGCCGCGGTGGCCGAGGCCCTGCCTTTCGCCGACGAGTCCTTCGACTGCGCGTTGATCAAAAGTACGCTGTCGTATGTGCTCGATATCGACCGCACCCTGGCTGAGGCGGCTCGCGTGCTGAAGCCCGGAGGCCGGCTTTACCTTCATGAATGCGTCAACGACCCCAATCCGATTCATCTCAACCACTACACCGACCACGACCTGAAGGAGCGACTGTCGCGACATCTCGGCGTGGTTGATTTCCGCTTCGATGGATCGCAGGAAACTGTCCTGGTCATTGCCGAAAAGGCTCCGCCGCGGCCCCTCGTCGGAATCGCCATCACCACTTTCGATCGCGCGCCGTTTCTCCGGCAGTTTCTCGATTCCGCCCTCGGCCAGACCTATGCGCGTGTCGTTGTGGCGGTGGTCGATGACGGATCGGCCGACGAGACCACTTCCATCCTGGCCGAGTACGGCGACCGGATTCGAGTCAAACGCCATGAGGCTAATCGAGGCATCGCGGCCGCCAAGAACGCCGCTTTACGGCTGCTCCCGGAAGAAGCGACGTATGTCGCCATCCTCGATAGCGACGACTTCTTCGATCCGCAGTTTGTCGAACGCTGCGTGGAGAGCCTCGAATCCCACCCGGACGCCGGACTGGTGTACGTCGACGATATCCTGGTCGATCCGTTCGGCCAGGTGCATTGCTGGCGGGAGAGCGTCGAACCTTGGAACCTGGATCTCTGGCTGCGCACCGGCGAGTTGCGTGGCGATGCTTGGATGGCCCGTCGCGAGCTGGTGATGAGTACATCACTGCATGATGAGCGCCTGGCTGCCGATGTCGATTTCGACCTTTTTTACCAGATGGCGGAAAAGACCCGGTTCATTCATTTATCTGAGCCGCTACTATTTGTCCGTGAGCACGATGGACGATCGTCACGCGGCGAAGCGACTCTCGCACGGTGCCATGCGGCCAACCTGGTGAAGTTCGGTTTCTCGCCGGAGTATGCCTATCTGCGGGCACGCCGTCATCCGGAGTGGATCCCGGCCATCGAAGAAGGTATACAAATCGGCAGGCAGCTTTTTCGCGAACGGTCCAGGAACGGCTCGGGCGCCGCCAATTATACAACTGACGATCTCGCGATCCATGGGGGCGCGCCGGTGCGGGAGAAGTTTCTTCCGTTCGGAGCGCCGAGCATCGGTCAGGAAGAAATCGATCTGGTCACTGCCACACTTCGCTCGGGGTGGATCGGTACAGGTCCGTTGACTGCCCGCTTCGAACGGGAATTCGCAGCCTATACTGGCGCCTCGCACGCGGTCGCGCTGAACTCCTGCACCGCCGGACTCTTCCTCGTCCTGAAAGCTCTGGGCATCCGACCGGGCGACGAGGTGATCACGACACCCTTGACGTTCGCAGCCACCGCTAATGTCATTGAACACGTTGGCGCGCGGGTCGTCTTTGCCGACATCGACCCCAGCACGTTTACTCTCGACCCCGCGAGTGTCGCGCGCTGCATCACCGATCGGACGCGCGCGATTCTTCCCGTACATTTTGGCGGTATGCCTTGCGATCTGGACCGCCTGGACGCCATTGCCATGCAACACGGCATCTCCGTGATCGAGGACGCCGCGCACGCCATTGGTGCGAAGTACGCCGGCCGGATGGTGGGGTGGGGACGGAATCCCGTCGTGTTTTCGTTCTACGCCAACAAGAATCTGACCACTGCGGAAGGAGGAATGGTAACAACCAACGACGACAGCCTGGCGGAACGTCTGCGGATACTGCGTTCTCACGGGATGAGTACCGGAGCCTGGGACCGTTTCAGTTCCCGCAGTTCCGAACCTCCCGACCTGGTGTTACCGGGCTACAAATTCAACATGCCGGATTTCGCAGCTGCCCTCGGCATCCCGCAACTGCGCCGTCAGGAGCAGATGGCGGAGAAGCGTCTCTGCTTCGCGGCCCGCTACGACGAAGCCTTCCGCGATCTGCCGCTACGTGCCCAGCAGCGGACGCTGGACGGTCGCTCGCGCCACTGCCTGCATCTGTACCTGGTCGAGTTGCGGGAAGACCGCTGGCGGGTGAGCCGCGATGAGGTGGTCAAGGCAATCTGTGCGGAAAACATCGGGGCCACGGTCCACTACCCGCTAGTACACCGCCTTCGCTACTACCGGGAGAAATACGCGATCTCCGATGCGTCGCTACCGGTGGCCTCGCAGGTAGCCGGCCGCATCATGACATTGCCGTTGACCCCGGCGATGAGTGACCTGGATGTGGGCGACGTGATTGAGGCGGTACGCAAGTTTGCCGCGTGTTATCCGCTGTAGTGTATCTGTTACTTCTCCACTGCCAGCGAATAGAGCTTCTTCTTGGACGCCACCAGCAGCGTGTTTGAGTTCGTCAGCACCGGGGGCGTGACCAGTTCCTCATCGAAGGCGTGGACCGGCCTCCAGAAACCGTTCTGATCCCAGGCAACAACCCGGCTGCCTTGCGACACCAGCAACTGATCGTCGCCCGTGATCGCGGCGCCGCTAATCCGTGCTGGCGCTTCGTGAGACCAGTTGAGTTTTCCGTCCCCCCCGATGGCGTAGATATAGTTACCGCCGATCACGTATGCCGTGTGATTGTGAGCAATGATCGGCGGCACAGTGCCGATTGCCGCTCCTGGCGGAAACTCGAAGGAATAGAGCCGCTCGCCGGTATGGGTCAACAGCCACAGCTTAGTCGTGCCGCCTTCCTCCACCACCAGGTAGATACGGCCGCTCTCATCGAGGCTGATGCTCCGGGGTTGGAAGGTAGCAGTGAGTGCGGCCTTGCCCACCAGTTCCCAGTTAGTCACATAGATCACGCCACTCGAAGTGCCCACGATCGACTCCCCGTGCGACGCGGTCAACAGTTTAAGTGAAGGTATCTCGAGTTCGCCGATCGCCTGCAAACCCGCGACCCTCCGCCCGGTCGAAATCTTCACCGGGTCGCCAATATCGTTCACTTCCATCAACGATTTTGAGGGTGTTTGGCCGCCGTGCGGGTCGATGGCGCGCTCCACCGCGGTGACCAGAATCCTCGAGCCGTGTCGCGCGAGATAGTTGCGCCCGTAGAGGTCGCCGAAGGCCGGCAGAAACAGGAACTCCGGCTGGCCATCCGACATACGGACGCCGCCGAAATAGCCGGAGGGCAGGATTTGGTAGAACACCTTGTGGGCCGGGTCCATCACCAGTGCCTCACCCGCGGCTTGCCCTTCCCCGAGTTTCCCGCCGTTGCGGTCGAAGAGCGCCCACATTTCGGAACGCACCACGATCCGGTCCCCGCACTCCAACACGAATGCCGGAGTCAGCTGGGGGTTCAGGTCGGCGGTCCATCGCTCCACCCATTTCCCCCGGGGCAGACGGGCGCCGAGGCGCGAATTCAGTTCGTCGTTGGCGAATGGCCGGCAATATCCAGCCGGGATGAGCGGGAAGGCAGTGGGAGGTACCGGTTGCCCGCCGGCGGGACGAATCGCGATTTCCGGAAACTCCCGCGATCCCTCCTCGAAGCCCTTCGTGAAATTAAGCTGGCGCACTTTCTTTCCACCTCCTTGACCCAGACAACCGGCGATTGCCAATGCAAAAAGAATCAACATCGGGATACCGCGAACCAATGTGCCGACTGCTCTCCCGCCCAGTGACAACGCGCCGGGTAAGCCGGGAGGTCGATATTGCATTGACTTCCGCATGGGAGACTTCAGTCTCACGGCAATGTGTGGACCGTGAAGGTCGGGATCACGGCCTGGATGATGGTCTGCATATTGGCCACCGTCACTGAAGCCATGTCGACGGGCAGCCCGAGGAATTGCGGGAACCATCGCTGGAACTGCAGATCGAGGTCGGCGTTGTTGGCCACATTCATTACCAGTCTGCCGGGTCCCGGAGTCCATGTCGGCGGGCTCACGGTAGCGGGCTTGCTCCACACATGGATGCGATAGGAAATGCCGTACGTTTTGTCGAGTGAATTCGCTCCCCGGTACAGCTTCCTGTCGACTTCCTTAAAGCCTGGCGGGCTCGTCCGGGGCGGCGAAGCAAACGGATGATTCATTACCAGGAATTGGGGCTGGAAGTGAATGAGGCAGCGGGCATACGTTCGCCCGGCCCGCGCACCGGTGGCGTAGAACCGGTGGTTCATGTCCTGGCGGATGGTGGCCGCAAGAGTCGACAGCATTCTCATTCTGGTCCGCGTTTCAACGTCCAGCTTGTTGTTCGCCTCCAACTCGCAACCAAAATGGATGACCAACAGCAGAATTCCATCGAAAGGATTGGCGAAGCTGGCATGCGGCAGGCGCGCCGGGTTGGCCGTGTACTCTTCCCGGCCCAGCGCATAGAGAAACCAGTCCAACTTGCGACCGCCTGGCGGGCTGAGATTCGCATCCATCGGCCAGGAGTAGTACGTCCGCTCGGCATTGGCGTGCGTCGGCACCCAGTAGTCCGGGTAGCGAGTCCCACCCGCATCCGTATAATCCACTTGCAAATTCGTGCCGGTCACGCGGCGGCACCACTCCGCTGCGTGCCAGAAGTGACGGTTGCGCACCCGCCGGTTCCCGTTCATGATCGACGAGGGCGGGCTGGGACCCGATTCGTCCCTACCGTCCATCCAGTAAGGGTCACCAGGCAAATTGGACTTAAAGCTCGGCTGAGAATAAGAAGCGCCGTCGGTCCGCTCGTTGTATTCGTCAGGCAGCCCGTCCATGTGGCCGCTCTCGTGGCCGGCGGTGAACCAGTAATCGGGAGCCGGATTCGACAGATAGCTGGTATCACCCGTCTCCCCTTTTCCCGAGCCTGTGCGAAAATCACGACCACTCCCACCGACCAGATCTAATTTATAGTGAGCGCGCGATTCCTGGACGCTCTGTGAAAACCATAGCGAAGGTATCCGCAGACGCGGGCCGGCCGGCCGAGGCCGAAACACAGCGCGGCTGATGCTGACTCCCGGCTCCACTCCGTTCCAACGTTTGGCCACGTTGATGCTCATCAGTTGCGCATACACCGGACGGTCCCCTACCGGAAGTGTGGATCGTGCCCTTCCGGGCGGGCTTGGCGGACTGTAATTGAAGTTGTAATACGACTTCAGGTAGTGCAGGTTGGTGGCAACTTCGTCCCCGTCGAAAATGTCGCAGCAGCGCAGTAGGGCAAAGTCGACTCGGCCCTCCTGGTCACCGGCGCCGCCCGCCGTGAATTTCTCTTGGGCCGGAGCCGCCCGATTTTGGTAGAACGGCTGGTGGGCATAGAGCGGATGAGCGGCCGGGACATTCGTCGCCGGGGGCAGACCGTGTCCAGTCACGCCGCCCCACAACATTCGTCCCGGCAAGGGATGGTGATCGCCAAGTGCAGCCAGCGGGCTTCCCGCGTACATCGTGACCGTGGGCATCGCCGCGCTGTTGTCCACCCATCGCACAGCCGCACGGGCTCCCACCACCTGCCCTGCCACGTCCGGTGTGCGCCGGTCGAACACGTCGAACAGGTTCCCTTGGGCGATTGCCAGGCGGGTCCAGTCGGGATAGTCGTAGACGTAATGATTCGTGACCGTCACATCACTCGCCGGCACGTCTGTGGGCGGCGACGGCGGCGGCGAGAGCATCTTGTAGACGCCGTGAAAGCTGGAATCGGGAAGTTGGCCGTCAAACCGGTGATTGAAAAGCGCGACGCGAGTTGGCGGTGATGCCGTCGCTCCGCCGACACTTCCCGCCCCCGCGGGATTGCCCACCCGCAGCACCAGGTCGTCCAGGCTGAAAACCAGTGGCGAGTCTTTGCTCTCCGCCTGCGCGATTTCCGCGACCGTGGCGGTATTGATGAATTTTCCCGGCGCGGGCGGCGACGACACTGTTCGACGCACATAATACTTCGTCGACTTCCAGATGGTCGGAATATCGTAGTAGCGCAGGCGATCGGGTCCCGGGACGGCTGGCGGCGGGCTTACCGCGAGGACGCGTAACTGATCGGTGCGGGAATAGACTACCGTGTTCGCCGCCGTGTGAAAGCGCAGACCCAGGTGTGCACCGTCGGGTGGTGAGAGCGCCACACCGCCGGCATCGCGCCGCAGCACGAAGGGAAAGGCCTGCAGGAGACTCTGCGACCCCAGGTCGATCTCCCATCGGGACACCGTGTCGGGAGCAGCCGCCCCTCCTACATTCGGATTGTTGCGGAACGCCTCGACTGGCAGCGCAGGAGTGCTGATGCGTTTCCGGTGCGCCGCTCGGGGCGGGCTGTCCAGGTGAGCATTTCCGAAGTAACGGTCGTAGAATTCCCAACGCGCGAAATGCCAGTGCGGGATCAGCGTGAGAACCACCGGGGAAGCCGGTGTTCCGATGCTGATATCCGCGGGGGGCGACAATGTGTGAGCGATGACTCCCGGCGGCGAGTCATAACGCCCATTGCCAACGAAGACCGGCGGGCTCCAGTCGGCCTGCCCCATGCTCCATTGTTTTGGCAGGCTGAAGTACCGCTGCCCGTGGTTGACTACGCCAGCGAGACCTGCGGCCAGATGGAACAGCGGCGGAGATGCCGGCGGCGAGCCCAGGGCCTCGCAAATGACATAGGGGATGTCGGTCGCCGGGAACTCCAGCGTGAAAGACTGCCAGGGGTTGGCGGTGCGCGCGTCCACTGTCACCAGGCCGCCCGCTTGCACCGTCCGGTTCACGGTCTTGGATCCGGCACCGGTGCCGAAGCGCACTGTAACCGGGTAGTTGGTCGGGAAGTCCCGCACCACTCCGTCCGGATCCACAAAACGGAGCCGCAGGTAAATGCGAGAGATCGGTGGCGCTATGGCGTTGATTGCCGCGCCCGCAAAAAATGTCCGAAAAGCCCTTAAGCCGGTGTTGAGCATGTGGTTCAACCTCCGTGCTTCTGCGCCAGCGCGGCTTGGGTGGCATCATCCGCCTGTCCGGTGACCGGCAGCCCTGCGACCTGCTGATAGTCGCGAATCGCGTTGGTAGTGGCTTCGTCCATACTTCCAGTAACGTCCCCGCGATAATATCCCAGGTTCTTCAGCCGGCCCTGGACTCCACCGATATCATCCTCGGGATTCATGCACCCGAGCGCAAACTCATACTGTTCCTCCGGACCATCCGCCGGCGTCAATGTGAGTTTCGCCTTTTTGGCGTTAGCTTTTATGGTTTGCGAGATGCTCCCATCGGCCGGAGTAGTGCCCTGTTTCACCGTGCCATCCACGTCCAGTTTATAAGGCACATCCACGCGGGGATTGCCCTCCTGATCGAGCAGACGCAAATTCAGCTTTACCGGAACGCTGAGGACGCGGAACACATGACGCCTGGTCGGAGCGCAGGATTCTTCCTTAATGCGCTTTGCGGGAATGAAGACCACATCTCCGGGAAGAAGCGAATTGGGATTCTTGCGCCGCTGCTTGATGGCGTTGTTTTGCGCGTCCTTCCACAGCGTTTCCCAGAAGAAGCCGGATTGGTCCGCGATACTGCTGATGCAGTCGCCCGCCTTTACCGTGTAATTCGGCAACGTGTCTCCTGTATCACCCTGGTTCCTTCCGGTGCCGCGGGAGTAAGCCCATCGCAACGCGGGTCAGCCGGACCCATTTTCGTGCATCATACCAAATCCCGAAATGCTTTCGCCTGAAAAGCATACGGCCGCTTGACAGTCTCCGCTACAAACTTGGTGGGGCGGGTCCGGGAATGGCAGTGGCTACAACGATATAGTATTGTGACTTCTATAGGACCTTCGATAGAACACTTCTTCCGAGGAGCGTGACCGTGCCACGATTTCGCGTCGGGAATGAGGAATGGGAGCTTTGCATTGGAGCGGATTGCAAAGACTGTGAGCCGGTCCGCCAGTTAAAGGGCCATGACGACACCATGGCGTGGCTCCGCCGGTACCGAAATGATGGCGGCGCGATGTCCAAACTGCGCTCCCTCCTGCGTCAATTGGAAATGGATCCAGTGCACCGCCTGGACGACGATGCCATGCTGGATCGAATCGCTGGGGCCATTGGCAGTGGGCGTGTGCGCCTCTGCAATCGGGGAAAAGTAGAAATATCCGGCGGAGCCGCCGGGGCGAGCGCGAAGGTGAAACAGGAGGACGAGGAGCAACTCGCCGTCTCCCCGCAGCCTCGTAAAACCTGGGTCGAGTTCCAAGTAATCGATATGGAAGGGAATCCCGTGTCGGACCGGAAGTACCGCGTGATGCTGCCCGATGGCTCTTTACATGAAGGCGTGTTGGACCGCAGCGGAGTCCTCCGATTTAGCAACATCGATCCGGAGAACAGCGTCTTCAGTTTGTCCGAACTCGACCGCGATGCCTGGGAGCGAGTGAGCTAACGGAATATCTCGCTGCGAGTTTCGCTAACGTCGCGCGAATCCAATCTCTGCATCATTCCGTGTAACCTTGGCGCCCCCCCAACTCGCACGAACGCCCTTCGCACCTTCCGCGCGCAACGTCAGTTGATGGCCGGAGTGAACATCGACGAACGCCATCTGCCGGCCGGATGGCGCGAGGCGACCGCTCCGCCACACTTCCTTTCCGTCCACCTCGACCACCAATTGCACCTGCGACCCTGTAGACGCCGCGTCATCCACGCCTGCGATTGCCTTGAACGTGTCGATACCAGACGGCAGGGAATAGCTCACCGAGTCACCACCTTGCATCCCGATCCCATGCTCATAGTTTTCGTGGAAGATCGAGATCGGCCCTTTGCGAGGCATGCCGGCCACTGGCGTGAGCGTCTCCAGCAGCATCGTTTCAGGAACCGGCAAAATGACCGCCTGGCGTACATCTACGGATTTCCAATAGCCATGTTCACGCTGCATTCTCAGATACGCCTGGCTGTGCGACCGCGCCAGTAACCTGCCTTGTTCCCGTAGCCGAATGCGAGGGTCGATATCATCCTTGCCGTAGAAAGGAAGCTCCAGATGCGTGGTCAGCGCGCCCCCGAAGTTCTCCGGCAGCGCATTGGCGGCGTTCCACTTGTTCTCGTGATCCCACGCATCGATGCCGAATTCATACCAGTAGGGCCAGAATCCGAGCATCACTCGTTCCACTTCCGATTTGCCGTTCCCCGCCGGACCCTTAGCCGCGTAGGGATCGTTGTACTTGTACGACTCCCAGTCGCGCGATTCCCACATGTGCAGATCGGCGATGACGTGGTAGTGTGCCGACGGCAGTTCGCCCGACGCCGGGTTCCAGAGCGCATCCCGTTGCTTTCTGCCATCGTCGAGCAGCAGGGCATCGTACTCTGTGTAGTCCTGCCCGTCGTGAATTGCCTGTGGATCGAGCGTCGGATAGAGGGTCCACTCGACGTGATCCAGATTCGCCGCGGGGTCGCCTGACAGCAGCCACTCGATGGCACCCTGCACGATATAGAAGCCGGACCTTTCATAAGCGTGATTGGTCCGCGTGAGTGCGATGCGGAGTTTATCCCGTCCCCCGGGGTTCGTAATGCGAATGCGATAGACGCGAAACGCCCCGTTGCCACTCGAGAGGACAACTTCCGTATGCACTCGCGGGTCTTTTGCAAACCGGTTGCGCAGGTCCTCCACATAATCCGCGTACTCCTGATAGCTGAAGGGGACCACCGTGGAAACGCGTGTCCTGCCCGGTGCCGCCATGAACACCAACTCCCCGCCCGTGCGATACGTCCGTCGCCATGGACCCTCCGGACCTCGTACATACAGATACTGTTCATCGCTGTATTGCTTGGTATTCCGCATGTGTCCGAAGTTGTTCAGGAAACCGCCTAGCAGCACCTCCTGTGGTCGTGAGGCAGCATTCACGATGTCTACTGTCACGTACCTCTCGTGGCCGTTCGCGTCGACTATGAAATGATTGGCGGCAATCCGGTGGAACTTCTCCGGATCGCGCGGCCACCCGCCATCGCGTGGAGACTCCACACTGACCGCGGCTTTGACGTGCAGCACGGACTCATTCCATGGAGCCGTCAGCGATCGTTCAGCGCCGCCCTCGATCTCACCGCCGTTACGAACCTCACCCGTCACGGGGTTCAGCCAGCGGGCCGCAAATAAGCCTTTCATACCCGTCAAATCGAACCGGACTTCGCCTCCATTGGGCGCATACACGACAAGTTCCTGCTCACCGCGCAGAAAGAGCCCCGATTGCGGACGCAGCCGCCAGAATTGCGTCTGCTCCGTAAAGAAATGTAGCAGCGTCGCGATGTACTGCGCCCCCTGCCGATTGCCATTCGTTACGTCGAATGCGACCTCCGCGAAATTGAAAACCGTGCTGCGGAACCCGGCCGAAAAATGGCCGCCGCCCATCACAATACGCCACGCCTGCTTGCGCTGCAGATCGGAGGAGACATTGGAACCACGCAGCGTGGTGCCATCCCACTCATAACCGAACTCGGCGGCCACTACAACTTTGCCGGACGCTCGTGCACGACGCACTTTGTCTTCCAGTCCGGCCCCATCGCCCTCACTCAAGTGGCGCGCCAGTTTGGTTTCGGCGCCGTGTTCCTGCAGCGTCAGGATGTCGATCTCCGGCGCGCTGCCGAACATCTCAAGATACTTTTCATATCCCGAATACGGATGCACAGTCACTGGATGCCGATAAGGGTCCCGTGACCTGATGTATGCCGCGGTCGCGCGCGCCCATTCGATGTCAGCGGGTTCGTCGAGCCGGTACGCTCCATCGGGCCGGTTCTCGAACTCGTTGGCCACGGTCCAGTACGCCACATTGTCGAAAGCCGAATACCGCGCGACGAGGTACGCGAGCCATGACTTCTCGCGTTCGGCCGTCCACAGCGCCGGGTCCCGCATCACCGCGCCCGTAGGGTAGAAATTGAGCAGAATGATTTCCGTCTGCATCCCTTGCGCCCGCAGGTCCGCAACCACGCGATCCATGTTCCGGAAATATTCCGGGTTGAAGCGGTCAAGGTCCGGACTCTCTCGCGTTCCTCCCCACGGCCAAAGCTTTGGGAAGCGCGCCTCTACCATCGCCGCCTGCCATCGGATCATCGTAAATCCCTGCGCGCGGCGCGTCTGCAGGTAAGGCAGAAGTTGTGATTCCCGATCCAGCCCCAGCAGTGGATAACACGTATCCCCCGCCAGGAAAAAGGGCGTTCCGTCAGCGTGGACAAATCCTGACCGCTGTGGATCAAGTCGCAAGGGACCATTACGGCCGCTGGGCGTCACCTCA
>Ga0105240_10009893_pt1 | contig 13452 bp, 9 predicted proteins | sample KBSC54metaG_FD_80426 | JGI IMG/M metagenome (GOLD analysis project Ga0105240, IMG submission 80426) | Corn rhizosphere microbial communities from Kellogg Biological Station, Michigan, USA - KBS C5-4 metaG | ecosystem: Host-associated > Plants > Roots > Rhizosphere > Soil | place: Michigan, USA... | reverse complement strand
GAAACTCTCTGCTGCGCCTCTGGAATCGGCCCTTTGGCTCCTCGGTACCCAAATGCCCCTCGACGGCACTTATTCTCTGCGGCGCTCCAATTCCCTGCCCTTTGGTTAACAGCCCGCCGATTTGCGTAGTCTGGGCGGACGCTATCCGATTGAGCGCATCGTAAGTGTAGGCGATTTGCTCGCCGGACTGCGAGGAGGTCTTCGGCGAGCGTCGCCTTTCTCCCTGCCTCGGTCGGTCTTTTTTTGTGCTTCGCCCGTTCGTGGTCTTGCCTCGTTCTAGACGCATCTTCCGGGTGGTGTCAGGCGGCAGCGCCGTCGCCTAAACCGACAAATAGTCCGGCTGCAGCAGACCTGTGCTGTCACCGAATTTTTCGGGATGCACGCCAACCTTGTCGAGGATGGTCATCAGGAGATTGGACATGGGCGTGTTTTCAGGATAGGCCAGGTGGCGTCCGGTCTTCAACTGGCCGCCCAGTTTCCCTGCCAGGAGGCACGGCAGGTCCCAATGCCGATGCAGGTTGCCGTCGCCCATGCCACCGCCGTAGGTGATCAGGCTATGATCCAGCAGCGAACCGTCGCCATCCGGCGTCGACTGCAGCTTCTGTAGAAAATGGGTCAATAACAGGACGTGATAGGTATCGATCTTAGCCTTTTTGGCGATAATTTCGGGATCGTTGCGGTGATGCGACATCGGGTGGTGCTGCTCCGGGACGCCTATGTTGGGATAAGTGCGCGGACTGGATTCGCGCGCCATGATCATGCTGAAGACGCGCGTGATGTCGGCCCGGAAGGCGATTGCTTGCAGGTCAAACATCAGCTTGACGTGTTCTTCAAACGTTTCCGGGATGCCGTCGGGCCGGCCGGGCAGATCAACTGCTTCTTCGCTCCGCCCTTCGGCAATCTGAATCCGCTGCTCGATATCACGAACCGAATCCATATACTCGTTCAGCTTGGACCGGTCGCCGGACCCAAGATTGGCGGCGAGTCCATTCACTTCGCGGGTTACCGAATCCAAAATGCTATCGGTCTTCTTCATCTGCATCAGCCGCTGAGCGCTATCTCCGCCATCTCCAAACAGCCGATGAAAAATCACTCGGGGATTCATTTCCGTCAGATTCGGTGTGGTTTCATTTCGCCACGAAACGGTGTTCATGTAAAAGCAGTCGCCCACATCGCAGGAGCCTTGGGTGGGATTGTCGACGCTCAACTCGAGCGATGACACCTGGGTCGCTTTGCCCAACTCGCGCGCGGCAAGCTGGTCGGCCGTAACCCCTAACTTCACTTCGACGCCGGGTTGAGTCCGGTCCCAGGCGTGGACCCCGCTCAGCCAGACCGCCGAGGCCCGTGGATGGTCACTGCCGGCATCGCCCAACGCATCGGCCTGCAGATGCGCCAGCCCGCTCAGCACGTTGATCTGATCCCGAACCGGTGCGAGCGGCTTGAGAATAGGCGGCAGTTCGAAGTTGGCCCCCACCGCGGTGGGATTGAATTGCGCCTGAATCACGCCGTTTGAAACATACACAAAGCCTAGCCGCAGCACTGGCTTCATGGATTTCGCGGAGAGTGCCGGAACCATAGCATCCAGCAGCGGTAACGCGAGCGTCGTGCCCACGCCTCGCAGGAACGTCCGCCGCGGCAGCGCTTTCTTGGTAATAAACATTATTGCGGTCTCCCTCCTATCGATCGATCTGGTAATCTCTCAGCGGTGGCGTTCGCGGATTTCGTCGCTGGGCCTTGCGCCTCACGCATCCGAAATGGAAAACTCTTCACGACGCCCAGCACAAACGACGAAAACCTGTAGTTATTCTTGGCGGCGTCATGCACGATCGCGCGAACAGCCGGCTCGTCGTAATACTGCAGGTTTCGGCCGAGGGCATACATCAGCAACTTTTCAGCCACTGTGGATGCAAAGTTTTCCGGCTGGGCCAGCAGAGCTTTCTTCAGTCCCGCCATGCCTTCAAATTTAGAGCCGTCCGGGAATACTCCGGAGGCGTCAATCGCAGCGCCGCCATCGGTATCGCGCCAGCGTCCCACGGCGTCGAAGTGCTCCATAGCGAAACCAATGGGGTCCATACGCGCGTGACAGCTGGCGCAAGCCGGATTAGCGCGATGCTGCAGCATCGCTGCCCGCATGGAAAGAGTCTTGCCGGGTTCGGAGCCTTCGGTCTTCAAAGCCGGAATGTTCGCCGGCGGCGGGGGAGGCGGCGAAGAAAGTAGGTTTTGCAATACCCATTTGCCCCGTACTACCGGTGAGGTTCTGGTCGAATACGAGGTGAGCGTTAGGATGCTTCCTTGGCCAAGCAGTCCGCCGCGCATACTTCCTTCGGGAAAGGTGATGCGCCGGAAATAGCTTCCTTCAATGTTGGGGATGCCGTAGTGTTTAGCCAGCCGGTCATTGACATAGGTGTAATTCGCGGTCAGAAGATCCAGCACGCTGCGGTCCTCGCGCAGGATACTGCCCAGGAATAGTTCCGTCTCGCGCTCGAGCGCGCTCTGCAGAGCCTCGTCGAAATCCGGGAACAAGATCACATCCGGCCGTTTGGCTTCAATATCCTTCAAAAATAACCATTGGGAGGCGAAATTCGTCGCCAATGACTCAGAACGCGGATCCATTAACATGCGCCGGGTCTGTTGTTCCAGCACCAGCGGATCCTTCAGCTTTCCGCTGCTCGCCAGGTCCAGCAATTCGTCGTCGGGAATACTGCTCCACAAGAAGAACGATAGGCGGGAGGCCAGCTCCAAATCGCTGATCCGATAAGGTGTTCCCTCCGCCAGATTGGAGGCGTCGCGCTCAATGCGGAACAGGAACTGCGGGCTTACCAGCAGCCGTTCCAGCGCCTGTTGAATTCCCCCATCGAAGCCGGCTTCTTTACGCCCGGCTTGATAAAACGGCAGCAGCGTGTCAACATCCGCCGTCGTTACCGGACGCCGATAAGCCCGGCGCTCGAGCGCCGCAATGATCCGCTTGGCGCAAGCTGTTTCCACCGCCGGATTCTCCGAGGCCGGGCGACATACAAAAATTCTACGCCGGCTGGGAGTGTCTCCAGGCCCAGTCACATCGAAGGGGCCGCTAATGGTCACACTAGAGAGCAGCGGTTCCGCGTCAGCCGGCACCCCGATCCAAAGGCCTTTGCCGCTGGTAGGGGGCCGCAGGGTCTGTTCATTGCGCGCTTCGCTACGCTGCAGGAAAGTGACGCCCACCAGCCTGGGGCCGGCCTTCACCGGTACGCGGAACTCCATCGGCTTGAGGCCTCCGCGGCCGCGGAAGGCTGGAACCGTGGAGAGTAGCACGCGCTCGCCGTCGACGGTGATTTCCAGTTGCTCGGACAAGTGAGCCGCGCTGACCAATTCGACCTTGATGACATAATCCCCATCCACCGGAAAATCGCTATGGATCGCTAAGCCGCCGCGAGTGCCGAAGGATAACTCATCCACCCGTGCATCCTGCGGCTGTTCCGCCGGAACGCGGTGGATGTTGATCATCACCGGTATTTTTGGATCGCCCACGGCGAGCCGTGAAATTTTGTCGGCGGTATCTAAATAGCGCTCCATGATAGACGGCGAAACAAACAACAGGTCCGCGATATTATCAAAGCCGCTGCTCGAGTTGTCGGGCGGCAGCAGCAGCGAAAAGTCCATTTCCTGAGGAGGATGATCGAGCGCCAGCAGATCACGGATCGCATTTTGATATTCCGTGTGAGTCAGGCGATGAAACAGCGGCAGCTTGCCTGGATTAGGATTCGCTGCAGCCGCCTGATCGAGTTCGGCCTCTAAAGTTGACGCGGTGGAATGATACGTTGCCACATCCGGTCGTGGCATCCCAGCCGGCGGCATGGTGCCCGACCGCAGCTTGCCAACCACTTTTTCCCAACGCTCCTCATTGCCAGCGACATGGGCCGGGTCAAGCTTGTCCAGCGTCAATCCGGCTGTTCGCAGTTTTTGGTTGTGACAAGTAACGCAGTATTTGTCGAGGACCGCGCGCGGCGATGAAGCAGGTCCGCTCACATTCGAGGGACTCTGGGCTTTACTCGTCTGCCCGAAGCCGACGCCCGGCACCAGGATCGCGAAGGAAATTGCAATGGAAACACCCCGGACTCGCCGCGTCGCATCAGCGACAGCCCCACCTATACTCCCATTTGACACGGTTTATAATATCACGAAAGTCCCACGGTTTCAACCTGTTGAAGGGTCAATCGGTTGCTGTCAAAAGGCCAATATGTTAGTATGCCGGATAGAATTTGCGCCCTAGGCACAGGCTTCGCTAAGGTTAACCAGGCGTCGGCTGGCCCTACGAGGCAAGGTCGGCAGGAGGCTGCGGAAAATGTGCACCAAAGTTGTCAATGGTTTATCGATTGTGGTGCTCACCATGGCTGCACTTGGCGCCTCACCCCGGGATTCAAGACTGGCGGACGCGGCCCAACGATCGGATGTAAATGCCATCCGCTCTTTATTGAACCAGCACGCCGATGTTAACGGCGTCCAGGCGGATGGCTCGACGGCGCTTCATTGGGCGGTTTTGCATGACGATCTGAAGCTTACCGACCAGCTTCTGGCGGCAGGCGCGAACGTCAAAGCGGCAACTCGGTATAACTTCACCCCGCTGTCCCTTGCTTGCACGAATGGCGACGCGGCCATCGTGGAGCACCTGATTAAGGCCGGGGCGGATCCGAACGCTACCTCGGCAAACGGCGAAACGGCGCTGATGACGGCCTCGCTTACCGGGAAAACCGACGCAATTAAAGTGCTTCTTTCCCATGGTGCGAACGTGAACGTAAAGGAACCCTTTAAAGGGCAAACGGCGTTGATGTTTGCGGCCTCGGAAGGGAATACGGCGGCCGCCGCGATGCTGGTTGAGTTCGGCGCGCAGGTGAAGGCGAGATCGACCAAGGGATACACGGCACTCCTATTTGCGGTCCGCAACGATCACATTGAAACCGTCAAAATGCTGCTCGATCATGGAGGCAACGTCAACGATGTGGCCCCCGACAGCACCAGTGCGTTGAATATGGCGGTGCTCAATGCCTACTTCGAACTAGCTTCGGTTCTGCTCGATCGCGGTGCGGACCCCAACGCACCGGATGCGCGTGGGTCGGCCCTGCATACCGTGGCATGGTTGCGAAAACCGGGTTCTGACGGTGCGGTAGGCGTCGGACAACTATCGAGATCCACTCCCATACCAGAGGGGAATGTCACGGCGCTCGAGCTGGCGCAGGCGCTTCTCAAGCACGGCGCAAATCCCAACGCCCGCATCACGTGGAACGAACCCAGGTTCGATCCTGAGGGCGGCAGAGCGAGAAATCCGGTGGATATCAATATCGGCCGGCACTTCCTCAGCTATACCGGAGCGACTCCGTTCTATATCGCTGCCCGCAATGGCGATGCGCCGCTGATGCGAATATTAGCGGATGCGGGCGCCGATCCCAAGATGCCGACCAAGGCCGGCATCACGCCGCTGATGGTCGCCGCTGGTTTGGATGCGTGGCCGGGCGAAAGTCCTGGCCCCTTCACCGGTGTGTCGGAGGCAGAGAGACTGGACGCGGTAAAGTTGGCAGTGGAGTTAGGCAACGACGTCAACGCCCACAGCAACTTTAGCGATTTTCCGATTACGGGCGACCCTAAATACACGCTCCTCTATTACCCGCTAAACATGGCCGATGTCGCCAATAAAGGGCTGGGGGACCCGCGCTGGAACGGCGTTACACCGCTGATCAGTGCCGTAGTTTCCGACCAGCCTTCTATCGTCAAATACCTGGTCGATCAAGGGGCCCAGCTTGACGCCAAGACGCAGCTCGGATGGACCGCGTTGCTGGTGGCTGAGAACGGCGCGTTTTTCGCTAACTCCAAAAAGGACTATCCGAAAGCTGCCGAGATCATCCGTAAGGCCATGGTCCAACGCGGCTTGCTCGCCGCCGATCAAAAGGTTGGCGGGGCTCCAGGCGCGGCAGAGCAGTCCAAGTAGATGCGGCCTAAGCTAACCTGAAAAACCAACGCCGGTTTTCCGTCTTGGAACGGAAAACCGGCGTCTAATTGTGTCCAGCCCGAGAGCTTGGCCTGCTTGCTGTAATTTAGAACACGTACTTTAGAGCTAGCTGCACAATTCTTGCCTGCCCCGCATTGCCAGCGGACGTACTGATGATCTTCCCGAAGGTGCTGCTACCTAGGTTTACCGTAGGATTCCCAAAATTTGTGTGATTCGCTACGTTCTGGGCTTCCGCGCGGATTTCCAGGGTCTGCCTCTCTCTGATGGGGAATAACCGAGACAGGCCGGCGTTGATTGTTACCGCGCCGGGGCCCCGCACGGAGCCGGGATTTGTGTTCCCCAACGAACCCGTCGGCGCAGCATGGAATGCCAATGGGTTCAGCCATTGCGTGCCCTGCTTCAGATACACATCCGGCAGTACCTGATTCGCATATTGGGTTGCCGTGTCAAATCCGATCAGCGCAGTGTCAACACCGGTAACCACAGAAAGGGCATCTCCGCTGTACATACTAACCGTGAGCGAACCCTTCCATTGGCTGGCGAGCATGCGCAGAGCTTTGCCATTAAACGTGGGCATACTGCCCAAAGCGGTGATGTTCGCGATGTGCCGGTGGTCAGTGCCTACCCCGCCGACATCGCTCGATGCGGTAGTACAATCACCTCGATCTCCCGCCCGCGTGGGAGTGAGAAGATCATTCGAAGCGGCACTCGGGAAGGTATTGATCGGATTCCCGATGCAATGCGACCAGGTGTAGTTGCCCGAAACCAGAAAGCCCTTGCTAAAACGTTTCTGAATACCCAGCAACAAGCCATTGTAGCTCCGCGTTCCTCCGTCGTCCCAGACGTCCACAGGACCGTAGGCTGCCCCGGTTACTGGATTTAGCAGACTCAGAATCCGGCGGTTGTTAGTATTCGTGGTGGTGGAGCAGAGCCCGGGCGCGGTCAAGCCGTACTGCCCTTTAACGCAGTTTCCGGGGATATAAATGGACGGATTCAATTCCCGCTGCCCGTAAATGTGCGTCACCTCGTTGCCGAGATAAGTCGCCGATGCCAGCCAATCCTTGCCTAGCTGTCTTTGGATCCCGAAGTTCCACTGCTGTACATAGGGGAACTTGGTGTCCGGATAAAACGTCTGGAACGTGCCGCCTGCCGGGAAGTCTGTGGTGCTGCTAAACGCGAAAGGAAAGGGATCGCCGCCGGGGAAACCCAAATACGGGTTAGCGAGTCCACCCACCGGGCTGTTTAGCGTGACTTTTCCGCCCCACGGAGGGCCCTGCCCGATTTGAGCGTACAGTTCCGCGCTGGTCTGATCGTAGAAAATTCCGTAGCCGGCCCGGAGCACAGTATTACCGGAACCCGTGGGATCCCAGATGATTCCAATGCGCGGGGCAAACTGTTTCCAATTTTTGTTGATGCTCGCGCTGCCGTTGGGGCCGAATTGGGCGTCGCCGGGGAAGTAGAGACCCGGAGGCGCCTTTACAAATTGCGTACTCCTAACTCCCGCTACAAATCCAGCCAAATCGAAATGGGAGTTGACGTCCTGACGAAGCTGAGCCGGAAACGCCGGCTCCCAGCGCAGGCCATAGTTGATAGTCAGTCCTCGCCGTACTTTCCACGCGTCCTGTGCATACAACCCCAGATACCACTGTTGCGGAAAGGTGCGATTGGGTGCGTTCTGGTTCAGACTCGTTACTTGGCCAGTGACGAAATCGCCCATTCCGTTTCCCGTGGCCGCGCCGTTCATGGCGAAATTGCCGGAGATGAATGAAGTTCCATAGGAGTTCGATTGATAGATCAGCGCCATGGCGCCGAAGGCCATCTGATGCGCGCCGCGAGTTACCAGAAGATCATCCCCCAATTGCCCGGAAGCGGAATGAAACACTGAATTGAGGCCGCCCGTACCCCCGATGGAGAATCCGCCGGTCACGGCTACCGAAAGGTAATCTTTGGAGTACTGGAACATGTTAATTCCAACGTCCGACGCGCCGAAGAATGCCCCCGGCACCCGTGCGGTATTGACTCGGTTGTAGTTGGCCCGGAATGAGTTGACGACAGTTGCACCGAACAGATAGGTATCGCCGAAAACCGCCGATTGCACCAGATCGGACGCGCCCGGCGTACCGGTGCTCAAGGGATTCTTCGAAACCTGGTAGGGGGACGCCTGATTATATTGCGTGCCCAAATAGCGCACGAACATGGAGTGCGTGGGCGTCATCTGATAGTCGAGTTTCCCTACTCCGAAGTGCTCATCGCTGGCCACCGGAATGCCGTAATTGGTCTGACCGCAGGCGTTGGTAGCGGCGGGCAATTTCTTGCTGATTGCTATCGCCACTGGGGAAATTTCGTTGCCTGGTATCAAGTTATTAGCGAGCGCTTTTCCGGTCAAGGGATCCTTGAGGGTGAATGGCTTAGTCTGGCAGGTGCTCGACGCAAACACGCTAAAATCGCCCGCGAGCATTTGAGCCGTGGGTACAAACGTGATGATATCGGACGGAGTTTGACGCGTATCAGTTTCCTGATACCCGCCAAAGAAGAACAACTTGTCTTTCTTGATCGGACCGCCAAAGGTGCCGCCAAATTGATTGCGTTTCAGCCCGTCTGGCGAGGTTGCGAAGAAGTTACGCGCATTGAGATCGTAGTTGCGTAAAAACTCAAAAGCGGCGCCATGGTACGAGTTGGTGCCAGACTTAGTGACTGCGTTGATCGCCCCGCCGGAATGGTACCCATACTGCGCCGGCAGCGAACTGGTTTCTACTTTGAATTCCTGGAGAGCGTCGGGAAAAGGCAGCGGCAGGGCCGAAAGTGCGTACACGTCATTGTGAAACGCGCCGTCGAGCGCGAAGATGTTTCCACCACCGAGTCCGCCGGCCACTGAAAACGTGGATATGTTGGGATATACGCCGCGGTTGTTCGAGTTCGTGGTGCCGTTCATAATAGCCGCTCCGGAGAGCACTACCAGATCGGTAGCCTGACGGCCGACCAACGGCAAATCAACGACGCGTTGCGAGTCGATCACCTGACCGACGCCGGTGCTCTGCGTCTCAACCATGGCCGCATTGGCTTCGACCTGGACTTGCTCAGTAACGGCGCCGACTGCCAGCGTAATCGGAATGGCCGGGCTGCTGGCGACCTGAAGGACAATGCCAGTCTGCCGGTAAGTAGAAAAACCAGGCTTAGTCACTTCCAACGAATACGGACCAACCGGCAAGCTGGGAAGCGCGTAGCTGCCATCGGGCCCGCTGTTGACGGTGCGCGTAGCGCCGGTATCGGTCTGCGTAGCTTTGATCTCGGCGCCGGGCACGGCCGAACCGCTGGCGTCCCGAATCGTTCCGCTAATCTGAGCTGTTGAGACCGCCTGCGCCCAACCGACAGCGCTCAATGCGGCAAATATCACGATAGATAAAACTAAACGTAAAGCCTTCAAGACCCACCTCCCCCTACAAACACCCAATCATCCCGAGAGTCGCCCCTGGTAACTGGAAATTATATTCTGCTATCGCAGTGCGGTCAAGGCCAAAAGGCCAAAAACGGAATGACACGTAGCTAGTGCGCCGTGCGCAAATGTGCCATTCGCGGCTGCCCGTGAGTTATCGCAGACCGGTGCACTTACTACTGAGCGGCGGCCAGCAGTTCGAGCAGGGCCGAGGAAACTGCATCCGGCTTCTCGCGCGGCAGGAAGTGGCCGGCGCCGGCGACGATGCGGCTGGCGATCAATGACGGAAAGAGCGCACGTTGAGCGGGAGACTCTGCGGCGGGCGGACCTGTGAGGGCATCCTCGGCGGCGTGCAATAAAATTGTCGGCGCCTGAATCTTGGGACGCTGCGCCAATTTTTGCTCGACCTCCTTGAAGCGATCTTCACCAGCCGCTGTAGCGGTTCTGTGCCGGTAGGAATGAATTACGACGTCCACGAAATCGGGATTGTCGAAGGAGGCGGCAGTGCGGTTGAAGGTTTCGTCGCTAAAGTGCCATGACGGCGACCAAGTTTCCCATAGGAGCCTGCACAGGCTGCGCCGATTTGCCGCCAGGCCTTCTCGGCCTCGCTTCAGATTGAAATACCATTGATACCAAAACAGCCGTTCACTGCGCGGCGGTCCGGGGCGTGAAGGCGCGATGGTGTTCTGTATGGTATAGCCGCCGGAGAAGCACGCTGCCCGCACACGCTCTGGATGCAGCGCCGCGGCAACTTGCGCCGCGCGCGCTCCCCAATCATAGCCCGCAACCGCAAAACGCGGAATGTGTAACGCATCGGTGAAATCAATGAGATCCTGGCCCAGGGCGGCTTGCTCACCGGTTCGCGGAGCTGCGGGATCACGGAAACGCGTGGCGCCGAAACCCCGGAGATAGGGCACTAGCACTCGGAAACCGTTTTTAACTAGGGGAGGCACCACATCGTCCCAAGCCCGAACGTCGTCAGGGAAGCCGTGAAGGAGAATGATTGGGAAACTCGCACTATTGCCGCTTTCTTCATATCCAATCATGAGTACGGGCGTCTCAATAGTTTTGACCGCGTGCGTCGAAATACTTTGAGATTGCGCGCCCACCTTGGCGAATCCGCCGGCGAAGGCTATAGCAGCGCCACCTGTTCGAAAGAAGGTTCTACGAGTGTGAATCATACTATTCCTTTGATGGGCCTCGAGCACGACTTTCCAATCGAGGCGTGAATCGTTCTGCTCATTATCGCCACGCTACCCCCAAAAGAAAACCCTATTTTGGACTATCTCATGAGATTTCAGGCCCACTGCCGACCCTCCTTGCGAGGCTTCGGCTTCTGGTATCTTCGACGCGCCATCGATTCGAAATCTCCTCTCGATGGTCCGCCGAAACTCGCTTCGCCCAAGACGATACCATGACCGTCAGCGGATTGAGGATGATGTCGCCGCGCTCGGGCGAGTAGAAGGGCGTCACGTACTCTAGCGCCGGATCATAGATGATGGCCGTTTCGTCGCGGTCCGCGATCTGCACGGCAAGCTGCCGGATAGCCGCGCTCTTTCCGCCGCCCGTGTTTCCTTCGAGCAGCATATGCCGCGGCTCGTCCTCCATCGGGATGCGCACCATCGGCCCGTAGACGTACTTCATGGAGACGCGCTCGCGCAGCGATTGCGGCTCTTTGCTCGCGAACCCGATGCCGCGCGTGCGCCCGTTGCGCTGCCGCTTGCGGTTGAACATGTCGCGCGTCGCCATCACCGGGCCGCGCACGATGCGCCCTTCCTGGTACATCCGCTGCGCCTTGCGGTCCTGGGGCAGAGCGACCATCAGGCCGATAACCAGAAACAATCCCGCCCAGATTGCGCCCTGCTTGGCGAGTTCGGGCAACGGCCGCGCACCATAGATGCGCGTCCGGAAGAACGCATGCAGCTTTTGGTTGTCGGCGTCAATGCGCCGCCACTGGAGCGCTTCCGCTCCGCGCGCGATCGCCGCCGGCGTCAGGCGGAACGGCATCTGCCGGACGTTGTACCGGCTGCCCGCCACCGGAACCGCCTGCACTTCTCCGCTCGTGGTCAGATGCACGCCACGCCTGGTGACCGTGTTCAGAATCCAGTACGATCCCGCCGGACCCACGGCGCTCATCACGTAGTGCGGCAGGTAGTGCGCTCCCAGGCCGCTCCAGTGTTGTGCGTATTCAAGGACGATCCGCCCCGGAACAACCAGGGCGGCTAAAAAGAAAACGGTGAGACTCCAGACCGGCTTGTCACTCGGCCATCCCTTTGGCCGCCGCGCGGTCTCCTGGTGATTTGCGGACAGACTCTCCATCGCTCGAAGCTCCATCGCGTGCTGTCCGTACGGCGCGCAGACGTTCGATTGCTTTCGCCAGCTTCTCCGAGTCGGCAGCTTCGATCAGCTCGCGCATCCGCTCTTCGCTGAGCGGTTCGCCCGCCTTCTCGCCGTACAACAGGTTAATCACGATCTTGCGGAGTGCGAGGATTTCCGAAAGGATCACCTCCGCCTCCGGTGCTTGAGCGGGACCGGTTGCCGCGTCGAGTAGCACCTGGCGGCACCACTCGCTTAACGTCTGTCCGCGCCGGGCCGCCGACTTCTCACATTGCGCATACTCCGCCCCGCTGAGCCTCGTGCCCAGCGACCGGCCACGCAACTGCTTCGGCGATCCCTTCTTCTGGGTCGCGTCCATAAAGGCTCGCGCCGTTCTCTTTCAGATCCGGCCCACGCAGGCCGTCCTGCTTCCACCGGCGCGCCGTTCTGCCGAGGGCTGCCGGGTAAAATCCTGCTCCACTTCTCTCGCCAGCAGGTGGGCTTATTTGGGATGCTACTACGGTTTCAAAAACCGCACAAACGAACTGGACATCCCACAATCAACAAGTTCCCGCGCGGAAACCGCGCCGTGCGCCCTGCGGCCCGAAAACCGGCGCATCTCGTTGAGCCGAAAAACGTTCGCATATGCTAACGCGCCGTTAGCGTACGCCAACCCTCCCAGGGGTGACGTGTCACCCCTTCTGCCGATGCGCAGCATCGTCTTTTTCTCGCTGCTCGGATACTGCCGGTAACCGGCTCAGCTTGCCCCTGAGCGTGACGGCTAGCTACACTTAGCCGTCACGATTATGGACAGCGGAAACGCGCTGGTCGAAACCTGGATTCCAGACGGCGGATTCGAGATCGAGCGGCAGATCGCGTATAAAGAAAGAGAACAGGGCCACGGTTCGATAGGCCAGCGCAAAGCGCACCCTCCGGAAGAACCCTCCAACATTTGAATAGGTTTGAGGATTATGAACGAGCTACAGGTACGCTTGCTGCCCGGTCGATCAACTGGTGCCTTACCAGAAGAACGCTCGCACGCACTCTGACGAACAGAGCGCAGATTGCCGCATCGATCCAAGAATTCGGCCCCGATATGCAGCATTATCGGGTAACGTTCGTAGAATCAAGCAGAGCCTGTTGTCGAGGAACAGCAAGCTCTGCCAGGACCACGCCGGATCGTCCGACCCGGCGCAGATTCAATAGTTGCGTAAATGGCAACCTCATCGACAAATGGTTCAGTTTCCTTCGGCTTTGATATTCGGACCGCAGACGGAACCTTGATAAATCACATCGAAGGTTCCCCCGCCGGAACTGTCAAAGACAGCCTTTCCAACAAGCGTGATCGTGCCGGTAGCCCCTGCGTACTTGCCCGATCCCCCGGTGATGGTCAGGGTCGCGTTTTCCGTCAACTCGCTCGAAGATCCAGGGACGGGACTGAGTGTTACCGCTCCAGTGGCAGTCAATATATCGCCCCCGTTGGTCACGAATACATCGGATGAGGTCGCATGGAGCCCGTCAGGTGAGAGGCTGGTGACTACAGCCGAACTGGCGCCGTTCAACACGCCATTCACAATACCCAACGTCCTGCCGAAGGGATCGTTGGGTGAAGGAATGATCGTCTCCACCTCGCTGCCACGGACGCGCTGACAGTCCGCCCGTGCCTCTATTCCCGTGCCGAGCAGCGCCAAGCACAGCGCCAGTGCTATGGTCATATTTTTTT
>Ga0105240_10009891_pt1 | contig 13453 bp, 12 predicted proteins | sample KBSC54metaG_FD_80426 | JGI IMG/M metagenome (GOLD analysis project Ga0105240, IMG submission 80426) | Corn rhizosphere microbial communities from Kellogg Biological Station, Michigan, USA - KBS C5-4 metaG | ecosystem: Host-associated > Plants > Roots > Rhizosphere > Soil | place: Michigan, USA... | reverse complement strand
TTGCCGCGCAGGCGCGCCAGTTCGAAGGCGACGCGGGCGATGCGGGCGATTTCCGAGGTGGTGTAGACCTGGGTATCCACGGCCCGCTTCTGGCCGTCCGGCAGAGTGGTGGTTTCCTTGGGCTCACCGAAATAGACGCCGCCGGTCAACTCGCGCACGATGAGAATGTCGAGACCGGAGACGATCTCAGGCTTCAAGGTGGAAGCATCCTTCAGCGCATCGAAACAGAGCGCAGGGCGCAGATTGGCGAACAGCTCCAGATCCTTGCGCAGACGCAGCAGTCCCCGCTCGGGTTTCTGGGCGAAAGGCAGCGAATCCCACTTAGGCCCGCCCACGGCGCCGAACAGAACTGCGTCAGCCTTCTTCGCCTTCACGATGGTCTCGTCGGGATCGGAGCGGCCGGTCTTCTCGAACGCCGTGCCGCCGATCAAGCCTTCTTCGGTGGTGTAGCCGAAATTGCGGTTGCCGCCATACCAGGACAGCACCCGCTGGGTGGCGTCCATCACTTCGGGACCGATGCCGTCGCCGGGCGTCAGAAGAATATTGTGCATCTCACTCTCTTACAGCCAGGGGGCTTCGGCCTTATGCTTCTTTTCGTAGGCTGAAATCTTGTCTTCGTCGCGCAAGGTCAGGCCGATATCGTCCCAGCCATTGAGCAGGCATTGACGGCGGAATTCATCCAGCGTGAATGTGATCATGCCGCCATCGGGACCGCGGATCTCCACCTTCTCCAGGTCGATCGAGATGCGGGCGTTCGATCCGCGCTGCACATCGTCCATCAGCTTGTCCACCTGCTCCTGCGGCAGCTTGATGGGCAGGATGCCGTTCTTGAAGCAATTGTTGTAAAAGATATCCGCGAAGCTGGGCGCGATGACGCAGCGGATGCCGAAATCGAGCAGCGCCCAGGGTGCATGCTCGCGTGAGGAACCGCAGCCGAAATTTTCGCCTGTCACCAGAATCTGCGCCTTGCGATAGGCCGGCTTATTGAGCACGAAATCCGGATTCTCGCTGCCGTCCTGCTTGTAGCGCATCTCGTCGAACAGGGCCTTGCCCAACCCGGTGCGGTGGATGGTTTTCAGGAATTGCTTGGGAATGATCATGTCGGTGTCGACATTGATCATGTTGAGGGGGGCGGCGATGCCGTCCAGCGTCTTGAAGGGTTCCATGGTTTTTCCTATGCCCTATCGCTTCGCTACGTGAGGGCGGGGCGGACCATAAGAAAAGGCGACCCATTGTCAAGAAACGGGTCAAACGCCTGATTTCCGGCGCTTTTCAGGACGAGCAGGCAACCGAAAGCCTGCCAAATTCCGGGCCCGGCGGTTCGGCCAGCGCCGCTTCGTCCGGGTGCTCCGCGAACGGGCTCTGCACCAGCTTGAGGATGCGATCTAGCGTGGCTGTGTCGGCCCGGTCTTCCACCGCGCGGATCGCGGTTTCCGCCACCCAGTTGCGCAGCACATATCTGGGATTTGCTGCGTTCATGGCGGCGCTTTGATCGCTTTCGCTATCCATGCGGGCGCGGTAGCGCTCCCGCCAGGCCAGCGCTTCCTCGCGCGCGGTGCCGAACAGGAACAGCCAGTCTTCACCGGTCTGCGGTAGGCCGCGAAAGGTCAGCGTGTAATCGGCACGCGTGGCGGCCATCAGCTTAAGCAGGGAGCGGATGAGATCGTCATCACCTTCTTCGCTGCCCACCAGGCCAAGTTTGGCTCGCATCAGGACGCGAAAGCGGGCGACGTAGATCGCTTCATAGAGGTTGAGCTTCTCCACCAGCCGGTCGCTTTCGATCAGGCTGGAGAGCGCTAGCGCCAGCGCCCGCAGATTCCACAGACCGATGCCCGGCTGATTGGAGAAGGAATAGCGTCCGGTTTCGTCGGAATGGTTGCAGATGAAATCCGGATCGTAGGCGTCGAGAAAACCATATGGCCCGTAATCCAAGGTCAGGCCCAGGATGGACATATTGTCGGTGTTCATCACGCCATGGGCGAAGCCCACCGCCTGCCACTGGGCCATCAGTTCGGCGGTGCGCTTCACCACTTCGCCGAACCAGCCGGCATGATCGCCCACAAATTCCGGAAAATATTCGCCGATCACATGATCGGCCAGCAGCCGCACCTGCTCGTGCTTGCCCTTGTGATGAAAATGCTCGAAATGACCGAAGCGGATGTGGCTACGGGCCAGGCGCGTGAGAATGGCGCCAGGCTCGAATGTCTCCCGCGTCACGCTTTCACCGGTGGCGATGATGCAGAGCGCCCGGCTGGTGGGAATATTCAGCGCGGCGATAGCTTCGCTGCCCAGATATTCGCGGATGGTGGAGCGCATCACGGCGCGGCCATCGCCGAAGCGCGAATAAGGCGTCAAGCCTGAGCCTTTGAGTTGGATATCCCACAATTCGCCCTGTGTGTTGCGCACTTGCGCGATGAGAAGCGCGCGGCCGTCGCCCAATTGCCCCGCCCAGCCGCCGAATTGGTGGCCGGAATAGACCATCGCCAGTGGCTCGCCGCCGGGAAAGGGCCGGTGGCCGGAGAAGATTTCGACAAAGGCGGGATCGGTGAAGAAATTCGGATCGAGGCCGATCAGGGCAGCGGCTTTGGGATTGGCATGGATGAGGCGCAGATCCTTGCCCACCTTCTGCGGCGCCATCTTGGTATAAAAATCGACCGGCAGTCGCGCGAACAGGTTTTCGGCGCGGCTGTCGATCAGCAAGCGAGGTTCGGCTGTTTCGCTCATTGGCTTAAATTGCGCGCTTCAGCGCCTGGATGCAATTTTCCAGCTCACCCAGGAACTTCGAGCGATCCTTGGCTGAAAATGACGCGTGATGGGTCTGGCCGCCCGTGACCTCGCGTAAATGCCGGTTCAACTCGCGCATCCCCAGCGCCACGCCGACATTATCGGGCGTGAAGGCCTTGCCGTTAGGCCCAAGCACGCGCGCGCCTTTTTCGAGCGCGCGCGAGGCCAATGGAATATCGGCGGTGACGACGATGTCGCCCTGGCCGGCATGCTCGGCGATCCAGTCGTCGGCGGCGTCGGGGCCGTCCGGCACCATCACATGGCAGATCAGCGGATTGGCTGATGGGCGCAATCCGCCGTTGCTGACGATGGTGACCGGCAATCCATGCCGGGTGGCGACCTTCTCAACCTCGGCTTTCACCGGACAGGCATCGCCATCGACGAAGATCGCCGTCATGCGCGTCAGGCGGCGTCCCGCTTGCGATGCCAGTGACCGCGCGAACCGTTACGCTTCTTGCCCGGCTGTCCCGGAGCCTGACCGGGATGCTGGCCGCCATGCTTCTGGCCACCATATTTATGGTCACCCGGCTTTTGGCTGCCATGATTCTGGCCGCCAGGCGTGTGACCACTTTTGGGGCGATGACCTTTGTGGCCATGCGGCTTGCCATGACGATGGCCATGGGGGCCGCGCGGCTCCTCTGCCTGCGCCTTTTGCGCTTCGGTCAATTCCGGCAGCTCGTGCTCCACCGCTGTGATCTTGTTGCGGATAAGACGCTCGATATCGCGCAGATAGCCCCGCTCCGACGGATCGCAGAAGGAGATGGCGATGCCCTCCCCGCCTGCCCGCGCGGTGCGGCCAATGCGATGGACATAGCTTTCCGGCTCGTTGGGCAGCTCGAAATTCACCACATGCGAAATGTCGTCGATGTCGATGCCGCGGGCGGCGATGTCGGTCGCCACCAGCACCCGCGCCTTGCCGGTGCGGAACATATCCAGCGCCCGCTGACGGGCATTCTGGGATTTGTTGCCGTGAATGGCTTCGGTCACGATACCGCTCTTGGCCAGATGCTCGCTCACCCGGTTGGCGCCATGCTTGGTGCGGGTGAAAACGATCACCCGGTTCATAGCAAGGTCCTTCAGAAGCTCGACGAGCAATTGGCGCTTTTGCGGCATGGGCACGTAGTAAAGCTTCTGCTCGATGCGGTCGGCGGTCTTGCCTTGCGGTGTCACTTCGATGCGCTCGGGCGAGCGCAACATGTCACCCACCAGCTTGACCACATCGTCGGGCATGGTGGCGGAGAACAGCATCGACTGCCGCTCCTTGGGCAAATGCGCCACAATCTTGCGCACGTCACGGATGAAGCCCATGTCGAGCATGCGGTCGGCTTCGTCCACGATCAGGACCTGTACGGCATCGAGCCGCACATGCTTCTGCTGCGCCAGGTCGAGCAGGCGGCCCGGCGTCGCCACCAGGATGTCGACGCCCTGTTTCATGGCGTTGACCTGTGCGTTCTGGCTCACACCGCCCAGGATCACGGCGCGCTTGAGATTGAGGAAGCGGCCATAAGTCCTGAGGCTCTGCTCGATCTGAACCGCGAGTTCACGCGTCGGCGCCAGGATCAGCGCCTTGGCTTCACGCGGGCGCGGCGGCACATGGCCTATCGATAGTTTCTGCAACAGCGGCAAGCCAAAGGCCGCGGTCTTGCCGGTGCCGGTCTGGGCAATGCCCAGAAGGTCGCGGCCTGCCAGCAGAGCCGGAATGGCCCGCAACTGGATGGGGGTGGGATGGGTGTAATTTTCCGCCGCAAGCGCGCGGAGGATCGGCTCGGCAACGCCAAGCGCTTCAAATGTCGTGTCAGTCACAAAAGTCCTTAAAACCGGAAGTACGCACGCAGGATTCCACGTACGGGAACGGCTGTTGCCGTCTTCCACGCACACTGGAGGGAACGGAGGTTGTAAAAAAATCCCGGCGATGAGGCTCAAAAGCCCTGTGCGGTCGCCCTGGGTTGGGTGCTATATGAAGGCTGAAGCCCTTGAAGTCAAGGCAAATTTTGCGGCGCAGCATGAATTTAGGCCAGGGTTTCGCGCCCGCAACCAATGATTAACCTCGCTTGCGGGTTTCGTGTTTCTGTAGTCATCATACGGAAATGCGCCCTGCTCGCAGCCGGACGTGGGGGCGTCCTGTTATCACCGGCTTGGGTGTGGCGTCGGTTCAAATGGCTCATTATGACAACGAAGGGTCCAAGCCCCTCGCGCAAACTTCCGCGACGGGCAAGGTCAAGTGGTTCAACGGAACCAAGGGGTACGGTTTTATCACCTTGAACAATGGCAGTGACGCGTTCTGCCATGCGTCGGCCTTGCAGGCCGCCGGGCACAGCGAAGTGCCGCAAGGGGCAACTATCGTATGCGATCTGGCGGATTCGCAGCGCGGTCTGCAGGTGGTCAACGTTCATAGCGTGGACCTCTCGACTGCCGAGGCGCCGAGTCCGCGCGGCCCGCGCCGGGATTTCGGCGGCGATCGCTTTGGCGGCGGCGACCGGTTCGGCGGCGGCGACCGCTTCGGTGGCGGTGGACGCGGCTTCGGTGGCGGCGGCGGTTATCGCGACAGCGGTCCATCGGGCCCCATGGTCGAAGGCAAGATCAAGTTCTTCAACGACCAGAAGGGCTTCGGCTTTGTAATGCCGGATTCCGGATCGGGTGACATCTATCTCCATGCCAGCGCGCTTCGGCGTTCCGGCGTTCAGATGGTCGAGCCGGACCAGCGCATTCGCTATTCCACCCGCCAAGGTAACAAGGGCGTGGAAGTCGACCGGGTCGAAATCATCTAGATAAGGTCGCGGCCCTTTTGGGTCTTGTCGCACGACGCTGCCGCTAGCGACCGTCGCGCGTGCTCACGTGCTATTCGCACGCTGCGCGCGACGCTCCTGCTCAAGTCCCCAAAATGTCTCGCGCCAGATGATAGCGAGTGACTAGACCGGCTCGGGCCGAGCGACGTTCGGCGCAACGTCCGGATCGTCCTCAACTTCCTTCAGCTTCTCGCGGGCGGCGGCGGCTTCGCGCTGCTTGTTCCACATGGATGCGTAGTGACCACCCAGCGCCAGAAGCTGCGAATGGCGTCCCCGCTCGATGATCTCGCCATGATCCAGCACCAGGATTTCGTCGGCATCGATCACGGTGGAAAGCCGGTGCGCAATCACCAAGGTGGTGCGGCCGCGTGAGACGTCGCTGAGCGCGCCTTGAATCTCCCGTTCCGTGCCGGTGTCGAGCGCGCTGGTGGCTTCGTCCAGGAGCAGGATGGGCGGATTCTTGAGAATGGTGCGGGCGATGGCGACGCGCTGTTTCTCGCCGCCCGACAATTTCAGGCCGCGCTCGCCCACCATGGCGTCGTAACCCTGCGGCAGATCGACGATGAATTTGTCGATCTGGGCCAGTCTGGCGGCTTCGCGGATCTCCGCGTCGCTGGCACCGATGCGGCCATAAGCGATGTTGTAGCGCACCGTGTCGTTGAACAGCACCGTGTCCTGCGGCACGATACCGATCGCGGCGCGTAAGCTCGCCTGCGTCACATCGCGAACATCCTGGCCGTCGATGGTCACCTTGCCGCCGCGAATATCGTAGAAGCGATAGAGAATGCGGCTGAGGGTGGATTTGCCTGCCCCCGACGGCCCCACCACCGCCACCGTCTTGCCGGCAGGCACGGTGAAGCTGATGCCCTTCAAGATCGTGCGTTCGGGATCGTAGTTGAATACGACATTGTCGAAGCGGACCTCGCCGCCCGTCACCATCAACGGCTTGGCGCCCGGCCGATCCTTCACCTCCTGGGGCCGGTTGAGCAGGCGGAACATCGCCTCCATATCGACCAGGCCTTGGGTGATTTCGCGATAGACGGTGCCGAGCAGATTGAGCGGCTGATAGAGCTGGATCAGGATCGCATTACCCGCCACGAACAAACCGATCGAGAACTGCCCGCGCGCGATGCCCAGCGCGGTCAGCGCCATCACCGCGCCGAGGCCCACCGCCATGATCGCCGCCTGGCCGGTGTTGAGATAAGACAATGAGATCTGCGATTGGATCGAGGCGCGGGAAAAACGTTCCATCGAGACGTCGTAACGGCGCGTCTCGTGCGTCTCATTGTTGAAATATTTCACCGTCTCGAAATTGAGCAGGCTGTCCACCGCCTTGGTATTGGCGTCGGTGTCGGACTGATTCATCTCGCGGCGGAACTGAATGCGCCAGCGGGTGATCCAGAAGGTGAACCAGACATAGGCCACCACCATGGCCAACGTGGAGATCGCCACCCAGATGTTCAGGTCGATCAGCAGAATGGCGGTGTAGAAGGCGAGGAGCAGGATGGTGGGGAAAATGCTGAACAAGGCAAAGGACAGAAGCGTGTCGATGCCCTTGGTGCCCCGTTCGATGACGCGGGAAAGGCCGCCCGTCTTGCGCTCCAGATGAAAGCGCAGCGACAAAGTGTGAACATGGGCGAAGGTCTCCACCGCCACTTCGCGCATGGCGTGATACTGAACCTTGGCGAAGATGCCGTCGCGCAGCTGCGCGAAGGCCTGCATCATGATGCGGGAAATCGCATAAGCCGCAATCAGGGACAGAACCGCGCCGATGGCGATATTGGCCGGGGTGGGCTTCAGTTGATCCACCGCCCAGCCGAAAATCAGGGGCGAGACACTGGTAAAGCCGGTGGCGAGAATCAAAAAGACAATGGAGACGAGAACGCGCGCCCGAAGGTCGGCCCGGTTCTGGGGCCAGAGATAGGGCATCAACCTCCAGAGCGGCCGGAACGATGGCGCGCCGTCACCCTCTTCCACCGCTGACTGCGCCATTTATCGCCCCATATTTGCGCCGCCAAACGTGACATAACCCGCTATGAGTGCGATCAGCGCTATCGCACCCAGAAGCCATAACCAGCGCGGCACGAGAATCTCCGTAACAGGAGCGTCACGAAACCCGCCGACGCTCATTTGGGTGTTGCCCCCTGCAAACGCAAGAAGGTCACTTTTTTTCCATGCTCAGCCGGCCGGGTGGATCAGTCCTTGGCCAGCCCTTGGTTTGGACGCCGAACCTGTTTAGGAAGATGCCGCCCTCCAAGCAACCCCTATAGCGACATGGACACCAAGCAAAAAACCGCGATCTGCGTCTTCTGCGGCTCCTCTTATGGCGACAATCCCCTTTATCGCGAGGTGGCACGCGCCATGGGCGCCGGCATTGCCAAGGCGGGCTGGTCGATGGTGTTCGGCGGCGGCGGCAACGGGTTGATGGGCGATGTCGCCCGCGCTGCCCAGGAAGGCGGCGCTCCGGTTCAGGGCATCATTCCGGCCTTCCTGCAGGCACTAGAGCCACCGGTGTCGGAAGAAGAAAAGCTGATCGTCACCCCGCACATCCAGGAGCGCAAAGCCTTGATGCTGAAAATGTCGGACGCCTTCGTGGTGCTGCCGGGTGGGCTTGGCACCTTCGACGAATTCTTCGAAGTCGCGGTGGAAGCACAATTGGGCGTGCACGAAAAGCCCATCGTGGTGGTCAATGCCAATGGTTATTACAACGCGCTCGACGCCATGCTGCACGCCACCGTCAATGCCGGCTTCGCGCGGGAAAAAATACTCAAGCTCTACTATCTCGCCAACAATGTCGAAGACGCGCTGAAAATCCTGGAGGGGCGGCTCAATGCCTGAGACCATCGCGTTCGACGATTTCCTGAAGGTCGATATCCGGGTCGGCACCGTGATCGCGGCGGAGCCTTTTCCGGAAGCGCGAAAGCCCGCGATCAAGCTCACCGTCGATTTCGGCGCCGAGATTGGCACGCGCCGCTCCTCTGCCCAGATCACCCGGTACTACACGCCGGAAGGATTGATCGGAAAGCAGGTGATGGCGGTGGTGAATTTTCCGCCCCGCCAGATCGGAAAATTCATGTCCCAGGTGCTGACCCTGGGCGTGCCGGATGCGAATGGCGAAGTGGTGCTGCTGCATCCGTCCTTGCCGATTCCTAACGGCGGAAGAATGTTCTGACTTTTTGATTGTCGCGCGGCCCTGGCGGAAAACCGGCTTCCACTTTTCCTGGCCGCGCTCCGATGGCGGGCGGATGTTCTGATATCGGGTTGAAACGAAAACGGCGCCCTTTCGGGCGCCGTTCCGTGTTCAATCCTTGAATGCAGTCTTACATGCCCTTCGGCGGGGGCGGCGGCATGTCGTCCATGGACGCCGTCTGCGGCATCATGATGTGCGCGCCGGGCGTGCCCGAACGCATCATCCAGGGCGAAGACGCATTCACGCGCTTGACCGGAAGGCCGAGATCCTCGCCCTTCACATTGGGCATCAGGACCACCCACATGGAGCGAGCCTCGGCTTCGGTCTTGCCGCTGCGGCCATAGATCGTGGTGCCGGCCGGAGCGCGCGTCAGCTTGCCCGAGGCATATGCGGCGTCCATATCTGCGCCGATGGCTTTTTGATCCTTGCCTTCAGCTTTTTCCTTCGCGGTGAAATCAGAGGCGGCGCGCAGCGCTTCGCCGCGGCAGCTCACGCTGAAGCCCTTGTCGTCGGAAAGATTGGCACAGAAGATGTGGTTGGTGCCCTGGCGCAGAACCTGCGGCAGGCCCTTGCTGTCATAAGCGATCACAGTGGCGTCGGCGCGCATCGCGGCCGGCAAGGCCGAGGTCGCCACCTTGATCTGGTCGTCTTTGGATGCCATGCCCTGCGCCATCGCGCCGCCGGCGAACGCGGCCGTGATCGCCACGGCGGCGGCCATCGTCAGTAAACCCTTCATTTGTTTCTCCCTTGGTGACGTTCCCCAGGCGGACCCTGGAACGGGCGAAACATACCGGGTTTGCGTGACAGGCGAAAGCGGGGAGCTACTCCTATTCCCGCCCCGGGGAATGAAAATTTTCTGTAAATTCAGGGCGAAACGCCGTCTTTGTAGAGCTTGTATGTAACCGAATCCGTGAGCGCCTCGAAGGAGGCATCCACGATATTGGCCGACACCCCCACCGTGGACCAGCGGTTCCCCCGCCCGTCCATGCTTTCGATCATCACCCGGGTCACAGCTTCGGTGCCGGTGGTGAGGATGCGGACCTTGTAGTCCACAAGCCTCAAATCGGCGATGGCCTGGGAATATTTCCCGAGATCCTTGCGCAGCGCCGCATCCAGGGCATTCACCGGGCCATTTCCCGTGGCGACGCTGTGGATTTGATCCCCCGCCACCTCCAGCTTGACCACGCCTTCGGAGACCGAGACGAAATCGCCCCGCGCATTGCGGCGCCGCTCCACACTGACGCGAAAATTTTCCACTGTGAAATAATCCGGCACTTGGGAAAGGGCGCGGCGCGCCATCAACTCGAAAGAGGCTTCGGCCCCGTCATAGGCATAACCCAGAAATTCCCGCTGTTTCACTTCGTCAAGCAGGCGGGAGACGCGCGGATCTTTCGGATCTAGCGTGATGCCCACTTCTTTCAGACGCGCCAGCACATTGGAGCGGCCCGACTGATCGGACACGGGAATGACCCGGGCATTGCCCACCTCCTCCGGCTTCACATGCTCATAAGTCCGCGGATCTTTCAGCACAGCAGAGGAATGAAGCCCCCCCTTGTGTGCAAAAGCCGACAGCCCAACGTAAGGAGAGTGCCGCCCCGGTGCTCGATTTAGGATTTCATCCAGAAGACGTGAGATCTGAGTGATGTGCGCCAGCTGCGCCGTCGAAACGCCGGTCTCGAATTGCGAGGCGTAAGGCTCCTTCAACAGCAGCGTGGGTAGGAGCGAACAGAGATTGGCGTTGCCGCAGCGTTCGCCCAGACCGTTGAGCGTGCCCTGGATCTGGCGCACACCCGCACGCAAGGCGGCCAGGCTCACCGCAACGCCCTGCCCAGTATCGTCATGGGCGTGGATGCCCAGCGCCGCGCCCGGGAGCTTCACCTTCACCTCCGACACGATGCGATAAACATCCTCCGGCATGGTGCCGCCATTGGTGTCGCAGAGCACGATCCAGCGCGCGCCCGAATGATGCGCCGCTTTGATGCACGCAAGCGCATAGTCGGGATTGGCTTTGTAGCCATCGAAAAAATGCTCGGCATCCAGCATGGCCTCGCGCTTTTTCGCGATCACCGCTTCGATGGAGCGGGCGATATTGTCTATATTCTCTTCGCGCGGAATCTCCAGCGCCACATCGACCTGATAATCCCAGCTCTTGCCCACCAGGCAAACCGCATCGACTGGCGCATCGATCACCGGCGCCAGCGACGGATCGTTGGCGGCGCTGCGGCCGGACCGCTTGGTCATACCGAAGGATGTAAAACGCGCGGATCTGAGCGGCGGGCGTTCGGCGAAGAAAGCCGTATCGGTGGGGTTGGCGCCCGGCCAGCCGCCTTCGATGTAATCGATGCCAAGCCCGTCCAGCGCCAGGGCGATCTGGCGCTTGTCTTCGACGGAGAAATCCACGCCTTGAGTCTGCGCGCCATCACGTAGCGTCGTATCGAAGATGTAGATGCGTTCCCGGGTCATTTTTTTACTTCCCAGGTGGTGCCCTGCGGCCCGTCCTTCAGCACGATGCCTCTGGCCAGAAGCTCGTCGCGGATGCGGTCGCTCTCCGCGAAATTCTTGGCGGCGCGCGCCGCTTTGCGGGCTTCGAGGGCATCGGCGATGGCGACTTCGTCGACTTTCGCTTTGGCCGAAATCCTCATCTGCACATTGGAGAAGCCCATGAAACCCAGCCCGCCCGCCAGCGCGGATGGCTCCGCCTGGTGCAGCGAGGCAATCGCGGCGGGCGTGTTGAGATCGTCGCGCAGGGCCGCCAGAAATTCCGCATTCGGGGCGGGATCGGCCAGAGGCTCGGTCACTTCATACCAGCGCTCCAGCGTCTTCCAGCTTTCGCGCAAACCGTTGAGTGTGAAATCGATGGGCTGACGATAATGCGTGCGCAGCATGTTGAAGCGCAGCACCTCGCCCGGCCAATCTCTCAAAAGATCGCGAATGGTGAAAAAATTGCCCAACGACTTGGACATCTTCTCCCCTTCCACCTGCAGGAAGCCGTTGTGCATCCAGACCTTAGCCAGCGGATGTTCGTGGTGCGCGGTTTCGCTTTGGGCGATTTCGTTTTCATGATGGGGGAACATCAGGTCGATGCCGCCGCCATGAATGTCGAACGTCTCGCCCAGATATTTGCCCGCCATGGCGGAGCATTCGATGTGCCAGCCGGGGCGGCCGCGGCCCCAAGGCGAATCCCATCCCGGCTGCAAAGCGTCCGACGGCTTCCACAGCACGAAATCCATCGCGCCTTTCTTGAAAGGCGCCACCTCCACCCGTGCGCCCGCGATCATCTCATCCAGCGAGCGGCGCGACAGCTTGCCGTAATCGGCTTTCGAGGACACATCGAAGAGAACATGGCCTTCTGCCGCATAGGCATGGCCCTTCGCGATCAGATCGGAGATCATCGCCACCATCTGGGCAATATGCTCGGTGGCGCGCGGCGTGACGGTGGGCGGGATATTGCCCAGCGCCGCCACATCCTCGTCATAGATGCGAGCGGTCTCTTCCGTCAGTTCGCGGATGGAAATGCCGCGCTCGGCGGCCCGCGCATTGATCTTGTCGTCCACGTCGGTGATGTTGCGGACATAGGTGACATAAGCGTCGCCGAAATCGTGGCGCAGCAGCCGGAACAACAGATCGAACACGATCACCGGGCGCGCATTGCCGATATGGGCGAAGTCGTAAACCGTAGGGCCGCAGACATACATCCGCACGTTCTTCGGATCGAGCGGAGCGAAGTCTTCCTTGGTTTTGGTCAGGGTGTTGAACAGGCGCAGAGTCATGGATCTACCGTCGAAGCGGTGGGAAAGTGACAAATTACGGGGGCGAGCAGAAGGGTTTTTGCAGCGTCAGCTGCAAATTGAAATCCGGATAATGACGAACGAAGACGTCACGCGGTTTGTCCTTCCAGGCGGGCTTTGGCTTTTGCCCACCCGATCAGGGGTAACAGTTTTTTGAGTTCCGGTCCATGCTCCGCCCCTGTCAGCGCCAGCCTTAAAGGGTGAAACAGCCCGCGCCCCTTGGCCCCGGTTTCCGCGCCCACCTGCTTGGTCCAGGTGCCCCAGGTACCCTCGTCCCAAGGTTCGGGCGGCAGCAACGAAAGCGCTTTGCCTACCAGCGCTGCATCTTCGATGACAGGTTTCACCGGTCCCGTCACCAGTCGCATGAGACCCTGCGCATCGGCGAGCCGGGTGACATTGGGTTTCACCGCTTCCCAGATCGCCTGAGAAACGCCCAAGGCTTCGAGGCGAAGCGCAACCGTTTCATACGGCATCGCGTGGAGAGTCTTGGCATTCAGCGCCATCAATTCGTGGCTGTCGAAATGGGCCAGCGCCCGGCCCATCTTCTCGAACGCAAAGCCATCCGCCAGCGCGTCCAGCGACAGCGCCGGCTCGATGCTGTCGGAGGTTCCGATATGCGCGAGATAGGCGTTCAGCGCCATGGCCTCGACACCCTCCTCGCGCAAGGTGCGCAGCGACAGCGAGCCTTCACGCTTGGAAAGAACTTCACCGCCTGCCGCCACGAATAACGCGAAATGCGCGAAATTCGGCACCGGCACGCCCAGCGCTTCGAAAATCTCGATCTGGGGCGCGGTGTTGGTGACATGATCCTCGCCGCGCAGGATATGGCTGACGGCGTAATCGGCATCGTCCACCACCGACGGCAGCGTGTAGAGGAAACGCCCGTCTTCGCGGATCAGAACCGG
>Ga0105240_10009886_pt1 | contig 13460 bp, 14 predicted proteins | sample KBSC54metaG_FD_80426 | JGI IMG/M metagenome (GOLD analysis project Ga0105240, IMG submission 80426) | Corn rhizosphere microbial communities from Kellogg Biological Station, Michigan, USA - KBS C5-4 metaG | ecosystem: Host-associated > Plants > Roots > Rhizosphere > Soil | place: Michigan, USA... | reverse complement strand
GTCGGCTACGAAGAGGGCGGGTATCTCACGGAGGCGGTGCGCCGCAAGCCGTATTCGGTGATCCTGTTCGATGAAATCGAAAAGGCGCACCCCGACGTGTTCAACGTGCTGCTGCAGGTGCTCGACGATGGCCGTCTAACCGACGGGCAGGGCCGCACGGTCGACTTCCGCAACACGGTGATCGTGATGACGTCCAACCTCGCGTCGCACAAGATCCAGCAGATGACTGATAACGATGCCGATCCCGAGCTGATAAAGATGGAGGTGATGGCTGAGGTGAAGGCGACGTTCCGGCCCGAGTTCGTGAACCGGATCGACGAGATCGTCGTGTTCCATCCGCTCGCCCGGGAGCAGATCGCGAGCATCGCCCGCATCCAGTTGCGCGGGCTCGAGCAGCGGCTCGCCAAGATCGATATCCGGCTCGACGTTACCGAGAATGCGCTGGAGCGTCTGGCGGACGCGGGCTTCGATCCGGTCTATGGCGCGCGGCCGCTCAAGCGTGCGATCCAGCAGGAAATCGAAAATCCGCTCGCGAAGGAAATCCTGTCCGGCGCATTCGCGTCCGGCGACACGATTCACGTGCGCGAAAGGAACGGGCACATCGTGTTCGCGAAGAAAGGCGCCGCGGCGGAACCGGCCGCGGCCTGACGGTGGCGCGCTACACGAGCCGGACGTGGCGCAGGTCGCGCAGGTCGTGCCCGGTGCTCTCCGGCGTCACCTCGACAAAATCGCGCGTCATCACCTTGTAGAGCCCTGCCGTCAGCGCGCCCTGGATCACGTAGGCCAGCGCGCTCATCCAGTCGCGCAGACCGACGAGCGACGGGAAACTTCGCGCGACGCCGTACATGTCGACTGCGTACAACGCGATGCCGAATGCGACACCGACGATCGCCGCAGTCGCCGTGCCGACCCGGTTCACGAGAACCGCGAGGATGATGCCCGACAGTGCGCCGAGCGCCAACAGCAGCGCAGCGCCGGCCGCCGCTGTCCTCGGGCCGCCGCCGACCGTTGCCGAGGGCAGGACCGCATGCAGCGTCACCGTCCCGAAGATCACGAGCGGAGCCCCGGGCGACGTGCCGCGCATGGCCCAGGAAAATGCCATTTCGATGACGGCGAACACGATCATCGCGACAATGCCTGCGAGGATGGCGGTGCCCCAGCCGATGGTTCGGCTGTTGGCGCCGGCAACAAGGGTGGTCATGATTTCCTCCGCCGGAGATGATTGCGTACGGATTGCGACGCAGATTCCGTACCCGGCGGTGTTGGACTTGCGAAACGGGCGCGTCATTGTGCCGACGCCGTCCGGCGGCGTCGACGAGCGACCGATTCTGGCAACAAATGCTTCGCCGGCGAGGTACGCGCGGAATCGCTGTCAGCGAACGACCGACGTGTCCGTGCGCCGTTGCAGCAGCCGGCGCGCAAGGCCGAGCATCGCCAACAGCCACGCGGCCAGCGAAATGTCGCCGGCGATTCGGGCGAGCGGGTCGAGAAATGCGAGACCGCCGGCCTCTCCGTATGCGTGCGTCGCGACGCTGTACATTCCCAGCGGGAACACGAGCGACCAGTACTGCGGGTCATAGCGTATCGGCACGCGCTGATGCAGGTGTCGCCAAGCGAATACGACGACGAGAAGCGGAACCCACCACGAGCCGGTCGCCCAGAAGAACAGCGTAAAGCCTGCGAGAAAATGCTCGATGCCGGCGACGAACGCATAGTCGGGCGCGCTCGCCTCGAGACGCGCGCCTGCGAGCGTCGTGATCGCCACTGCGCCCATGTTGATCCAGTAGGTCGGCGTCAGCGTATGGACGTCCATCGGGCGGAAGGTCCAGCGGAAGAAGATCAGCCCGATCACGAGAATGTAGAGCATCGCGCCGGCGAGAAAGAAGGAGAGGCACGCGAAAACGACGATGTCCGGTCTCGGAAATTGCGGGGCGACGATCGTGCCGAGCACCGCGATCGATTCGGTGGCAACCGTCGCCAGCAGCCACGAGCCATCGAGTCCCTGCTCGAGCCGCGGCTTCGGCTCGATGACCGTGACGGCGGCGAAAAACGCATAGATGAGCGCCAGCCACAGCACGAGTGCCAGCACCCACAGCGCGCTCGCCGCGAAGCGCTCGCCGGCGAGTTGCGCGCACTGGACGCCGAGCACGCAGGTACCCGCAACGATCGTCAGGAACCCCGGGCCGCCGACATGGTTGCCGAGCTCGTACGCGACCGCGCGCGGCGCGTGCGCGATGCGCGCACAGCCCGCGATCCACAGCAGCGCGTACGCGCCGATGTTGATCGCGAACAGCGCCCGTGCGATGGCGACATATCCCTGATCGTCCATCGCGAGCGAAACGATCCCGGTCGCCATCACGAGCGCGAAGTAGCCGGGGAACGCTCCACCAAGGAGGGTCAGACTCGACTTTTCTCGAAACAAGGGCCCAAGGGTTACGCGTTGCGAAAAGTCGAGTCTGACCCAACTCATCGCCTCGCGCGAGTCACACGTACGGGATCTGGCGCGGCGGCGGCCCGAAAAACGATGCCAGCGCGGCGAGAACGCCGGCGCGTGCTTTCTCGCGCGCCGGCAGCTTCAGCGCTGCGCCTTTGCGCCCGACGATGCAGAACACCGCGTCGTTCTGCGCTTCCACGACCGTGTTGCCGTTGTACTCGACGACCCAGTTGTCGCCTGGCCGCAGCACGATGTCGCGGCTGCCATGCGCCTGGGTCAACCAGAGCGTGCCCTGCGTGACACGCAGCGTTGCGCCGCGAACGTCGGGCAGCGAGATCGCTTCGCGGTTCCAGAGACTGATGACGGTTCCCGATTCGTAGCAGGCCATGACAAACCTCCGTTAGAATGCGTGCAGTGCATTCGAGGGCGGTGGACCCGACGCGGGCCTGCCGCCTCGATGAGGGACATTGTGACGACACGCAGGCCGCTCGACAAACGAGCAATTCGAATGAATCGCATGCGTGGAGCGCATGCATAGCACGTTGCGCGCGCTGCCGTCGCTCGACTTCCTGCGCGGGTTCGAGGCCGCGGGGCGGCGGCTTTCGTTCACACTGGCTGCGCAGGAGCTGTTTCTCACGCAATCCGCGCTATCGCGGCAGATCAAGGCGCTCGAAGATGCGCTCGGTGTGGCGCTTTTCATACGCCGGCATCGCGCGCTGGCGTTGACGCCGGCCGGGACCGCGTTCCATCGCGACGTGACCGAAGCGCTCGAATCGCTCGCCGCGGCCACCGACCGGCTGCGCGGCGCGACGCGCTCGCCCGGCCTCACGCTGTCGACGACGGTATCGTTCGCGTCGCTGTGGATCATCCCGCGACTCGCGACCTTTCGCGCGCGACAGCCGCACGTCGAGGTGTACGTCTCCGCGGACGATCGCGTCGTCGATCTCGCGCGCGGCGACGTCGACATCGCCGTGCGCTACCTGCCCGATTCCGCGGCGCCGGAAAACGCCGTGCGCTTGTTCGGCGAACGGATGACGCCGGTTGCGAGCCCGAAGATCGCGCGCGGCGCGTCGCCGCTGCGCGCGCCGGCGGATCTCACGAAGCACGTGCTGCTGCATCTCGACGATCCCGAGGGCAGAACGCCGTGGCTCGACTGGCGGAGCTGGCTCACCTCCAACGGGCAACCGGGGTTGAAGCCCGCCGGCGCGTTGCGGTTTCGCATCTACGACCAGGTCGTGCAGGCGGCCGTCGGCGGTCAGGGTGTGGCCCTCGGCCGGTTGCCGATGATCGCCGAGCACTTGCGCGACGGCCGCCTCGTAGCGCCGTTCGCGAAAAAATACGAATCGGCGCGCAGCTACTTCGCGCTCGCGGCACCGCGTGCCGGCGAGCGCGACGACGTCGTCGCGTTCCTGCATTGGCTGGCCGATGAAGCGGCCCTCGAGTCTAAGGAGTCGGACTTCACGCGATGAACGCTGCCGAACACCGACCGCACCACGGGCTCGCGCCCTCCGCATGGATCGAGCGCTTCGCGCATCTCGTTCCCGCCGGCGCGCGGCTGCTCGACGTCGCAGCCGGCTCCGGACGTCATGCGCGTTTCTTCGCGGAACGCGGCGTGCACGTCGTCGCCGTCGACCGCGATGCCGATGCGCTGACGGCGCTTGGGCACCTGCCCGGTGTCGAAGCGCGCGTTGCCGATCTCGAGGGCGCGGCGTGGCCGTTCGCGGACGAGTGCTTCGATGCAATCGTCGTCGTCAACTACCTGCATCGCGCGTTGTTTCCGCAACTTTTCGCAGCACTCGCGCCCGACGGAGCGCTGCTTTACGACACGTTCGCGAGCGGCAACGAGGCGCTCGGGCGCCCGTCGAATCCTGCGTTCCTGCTGCACGAAAGCGAGCTCCTCGAACGCGCGCGCGAGCGGCTGACGATCGTCGCGTTCGAGCAGGGGCGCATCGACGAGGAGCGTCCTTCCGTCGTGCAACGGCTGGCCGCGGTGGGCCACGCGCGCCGCTGGCCACCGTCGCTGGCAATCCGCGCGGATTGACGTCCGGACAAACTCCGCTGGCGAGCGGGCCAACGAAGCGCAATTCGTCCCGTCGAATCGGGTAGAATTCCCGCTTTTCCAGGAAACGGTTGATGCTTTCAGGCAGTCTCGTCGCGATCGTGACGCCGATGCACCCGGGCGGCGCGCTCGATCTCGCGGCGCTCGCGCGGCTGATCGACTTTCACGTCGCCGACGGCACCGCCGGCATCGTGATCGTAGGCACGACGGGCGAGTCACCCACCGTCGACGTCGACGAGCATTGCCGACTCATCCAGTCGGCGATCGACCATGCCGCGGGGCGCATCCCGGTCATCGCCGGCACCGGCGGGAATTCGACCGCGGAAGCGATCGCGCTGACGCGCTTTGCAAAAGGCGCAGGCGCATCGGCTTGCCTGTCGGTCGTGCCCTACTACAACAAGCCCACGCAGGAAGGGTTGTACCGGCATTTCCGGAAGATCGCCGAAACCGTCGATCTGCCGCTGATCCTGTACAACGTGCCGAGCCGTACCGTTGCCGATCTCGCCAACGACACGCTGCTGCGACTCGTCGAAATCCCGGGTATCGCGGGACTCAAGGACGCGACCTCGGATCTCGTTCGTCTCGTCGACCTGCGCAACCGGTTGCCGGCGGGCCGCGAGTTCGCGCTTTACTCGGGCAACGACGACACGGCGCTCGCGTTCATGCTGCTCGGCGGCAACGGCGTCGTGTCGGTGACGGCGAACGTCGCGCCGCGGCAGGTGTCCGAGGTCTGCGCTGCGGCGCTGGGCGGCGACGTTGCTGCGGCGCGCCGTCTGAATGCAAGGCTCGCGAACCTGCACGCGCGGCTTTTCGTCGAAGCGAATCCGATTCCGGTCAAATGGGCGCTGGCCGAGATGGGTTTCATCCACAATGAATTGCGGCTGCCGCTTACGCCGCTGTCGCCGCGATACCACGATGTGGTCCGCGCGGCGCTGCGCGAAGCGGGATGCATCGATCAGCCGGTATTGAAGGCCTACTCCTGATGAACGTACTTTCGATTTCCGGCGCACGCCTCGCGGCGCTCGCACTGGTTGCACTCCTGTCGATCGCCGGATGCGAGTCGCTCGGTCCGATCGGCAAGCGCATCGATTACAAATCCGCGAGCAGCGGACCGTCGCTCGAATTGCCGCCCGACCTCACGACGCCGCAATACGACGATCGCTATGCGATCACGACCGCGTCCGGGCTCGCCGCGCAGAACGCCGATCGACCGAAGCAATCCGATCTGCTGCCGACGAACGCCGAGGCGCATATTGCCCGCGCCGGAACCGAGCGCTGGCTCGTCGTCAAGGCGACGCCGGACCAGGCATGGTCGACGGTGCGCAAGTTCTGGACGGACAACGGATTCGTGATCGCGAGCGAGCAACCCGCGGTCGGCGTCATGGAAACCGATTGGGCCGAAAATCGCGCCGAGGTTCCGAACGACCTGTTTCGCAAGTACATCGGCAAGTACATCGACGTGTTCTACTCGACCTACAAGCGCGACAAGTTCCGCGCGCGGATCGAGCGGGGCGCCGAGCCCGGCACGGTCGAGATTTACGTCTCGCATCGCGGCATGGAGCAGATGCCGACGACGAAGATCGACAATGTTCAGGGAGCGGGCTTCGCCTGGGCGGTGGTTCCGCCGAATCCGGGCCTCGAAGCGGAGATGCTGTCGCGGCTGATGATTCGCTTCGGCGCGCCGGAGAGCGTCGCGGAGGCGGCGCTCACGCCTGCGGCCGCCGCCAACGCGCCCAAGCATGCGCGGCTCGAAAAGGTCGATGGGCGGTCGCTGCTGATCGTCGACGATCCATTCGATCGCGCGTGGCGCCGTGTGGGCTTGGCACTCGATCGCACGGGTTTCACCGTCGTCGATCGCGACCGCTCCACCGGCACTTACTTCGTGCGCTTCGCGGATCCGGACGCCGACATGGCGCGCAAGGACCGCGACAAGGGCTTCATCTCGAAGCTGATGTTCTGGCGGAAGGACGACGAGAAGGACAAGCCCGAGCAGTACCGGATCAAGGTCGTCGAAACCACGCCGCAAAGCACCGTGAGCGTGCAGGACCCCAAGGGCGAACCCGATCGCTCGCAGGCCTCCGATCGCATCCTGGCGCTGCTGCGCGATCAGCTCAAGTAGCCCTGCGTCTGGAACATCCCCCCACGCTCGCTCCGCTCGCTGCCCCCCGGGGGGCGGGCCAGTCGGTCGGGGCGGCCCTTCCCGACTGACGCCGACATGCGCTTCGCTTCCCTGGGCAGCGGCAGCGAAGGCAACGCTCTCCTCGTCGAAGCCGGTGACACCCGCATCCTGATCGATTGCGGATTCCGGGTGCGCGACACCGTCGCGCGCCTGCTGCGTCTCGGCATCACGCCGGACTCGATCGACGCGATCCTCGTGACGCACGAGCATGCCGACCACATCGGCGGCGTGGCGGCGTTTTCGGCGCGCTACCGCATTCCCGTCTGGCTCACGTTCGGCACGCTCGAGATGGCCGGCGAACGCTTCGCCCGGATGGACCGCGTGTTCGGGTTCGACAGCCATGATGCATTCGCGATCGGCATGATCGAAGTACGTCCGTTTCCGGTGCCGCACGATGCACGCGAGCCGGTGCAGTTCGTCGTGGGCGACGGCGACCGTCGACTCGGCGTGCTGACCGACATCGGCGTCACGACGCGCTATGTCGAGGCGAGCCTCAGCGGTTGCGATGCGCTCGTGCTCGAATGCAACCACGACCTCGGCATGCTCGAATACGGCGACTATCCGTGGCCGTTGAAGCAGCGCATCGCGAGCCGGCTCGGGCATCTGCACAACGAGGCCGCCGCCGAGCTGCTCGGGGCGCTCGATACGTCTCGACTGCGGCACGTTGTCGCCGCGCATCTGTCGCAGCAGAACAACACGCCGGACAAGGCGCGCGCAGCGCTCGCGAAGACGCTCAACTGCACGCCGGACTGGATCGGCATCGCCGATCAGCACAGCGGGTTCGCGTGGCGCGATCTGTAGCCATTCCGCAAGGCGAGGGACTTATCATGGACAAGCGTCAGGAGCTATATCGGGGCAAGGCAAAGACGGTCTACGCCACCGACGATCCGCAGCGACTCGTCATGCACTATCGCGACGACGTCTCGGCGTTCGATGGCGCGAAGCTCGCAAAGCTCGACGGCAAAGGCGAGACGAACAACCGCATCAACGCGTTCGTCATGGGCAAGCTCGCCGACGCGGGCATCCCGACGCACTTCGTCTCGCTGCTGAACGATCGCGAATCGCTGGTCAAGGCGATGAAGATGATTCCGGTCGAGTGCGTCGTGCGCAACGTCTGCGCCGGCTCGATGGCCAAGCGTTACGGCCTCGAGGAGGGCCTGCGGTTGCCGGAGCCCATCTTCGAATTCTTCCTGAAGAGCGACGCGCTGCACGATCCGCTCGTCAACGACGACCACATCCGCGTGCTCAAGTGGGCCAGCGCGGACGAAATCGGACAGATGAAAGCGCTGACGCATCGCGTCAATGCTGTGCTGAAGCCGCTGTTCTTCGCGGCCGGTATCGACCTCGTCGACTACAAGCTCGAGTTCGGCCATCCGCTTGACGACCTCGCGGGCGAGCTCGTGCTCGGCGACGAGTTCACGCCCGATGGCTGTCGGCTGTGGGATGCGCGCACCGGGGAAAAGCTCGACAAGGACCGCTTTCGCCGCGACCTTGGCGACGTGATCGAGCACTACCGCGAAGTGGGACGGCGGATCGGTGTGCCGCTGCCGTGACCCGTGGCCATTCTCAGAGGCCGAGCACCGTGCCTGTCACGCCCGGCTCGCCTGTCGCCCAGATCTCGTCGAAGCGATCGACGAGGGGCTTCGCGCGCTCGGGATCGCCGATCGATAACGTCCCGCCGGTGCGCCCGACATGGTACCGGTGCACGAAGTGCGTGTCATCGACAATCAGCAGCGGATCCATCGCCGCGCGGGCGGCGTTTCCGGTGCGGTAAACCTTCATCGCGTGCGCATGGCGCAGCAGCAGCACGCTGAGCCTTCCGCCCGATGATTCGATCCAGCGCGTGTCGTGCACGATGATGTCGAGACGGGCGCCGGGCATGCGCCGCAGATACGAGGACAGCGCATCACAGCGCGCCGGCGTGTGCCAGCCCCCCCACGACAGGTCGATGTCGAAGACCTTGACGTGGCGCCTCGCGAGCGCGATCGCCTCGTCCTGCGCACGAACGAGCGCGGCGATGCCGTCGAGGCGTTCCTCGCGCGGCAGTCCGGGCGGAGGTGGAACGGGCTCAGGCGGGGTCGGCGAGGAACCCATGGCAGTGCCAATCATGGAGCAAGTCGATCGTCTGCGTCGATAGCGCGGCGCATTCCTTCGGCGTCAACGCGCGCCGATCCGCGAGCCGGCGCAGTTCCGCGCGGTCGGTGGCCGGGAGCGGCGCGTCCTCGCCGTTCAAGTAGTAGCGCGCATCATCGTAAAGGAGTTGCGTGCGCCGGTCGAGCCGCACGCCCTGCCCGACGACCTGGCGCAAAAACCGCTCGCGTGTTGCCCGGCGTCCCGGCCGGAACACGACCTCGGGCTTGGGCTCGGTCAGGTACCGACCGAGAAAACGCGCGGTGTCCTCCGAATTCCAGCGAATCTGCGCAATCGTTCGCGCGACGCGCCGGCGCATCTTCGCATCGATGTGCGCCGCCGCCCGCGCCGGGCGCAGATCGGGATCGGCGTAGCGACCCGGCATGTCGATCGCATCGCGAAGATGATCGAGGAACGCTTCGGCAAGCTCCTGGGAAAGCGGTGCGCGAAAGCCGATCGAGCACGTGATGCACGCGTCGATCGCGATGCCTTCGTGCGCGAAATCGGGCGGCAGATAAAGCATGTCGCCGCGTACGAGCGTCGCCTCGTGTTGCGGCGTGAAGCGCGCGAGGATTTTCAGCGGGACGCCGGGTTGCAGCCGCAGATCGTCCTGCCGGCCGTAGCGCCATCGTCGCCGGCCGAGCGCCTGCAGCAGGAACACGTCGTAGGAATCGGCATGCGGGCCGACGCCGCCGCCGGGCGCCGCGTAACTCACCATCAGATCATCGAGGCGCGCGAACGGGACGAACGCGAAGCGGCGCAGCAGTGCATCGGCGGCATCGCTGTGCAGGTTCACGCCCTGCACCAGCAGCGTCCAGTTGCGCGCTGGCAATCGCCGCAGTTCCGCGATGCGAAGCGGGCCTTCGTGGAGCGTGTACCGCCCGCGGACGCGCTGCACGAGCCGTGACGAGACATTGTCGCGCGCGGCGAGCGCCATGAGCTGGTCGCGACTGATGAACGGTGGGAAGTCCGGTACCGCGCGCGGGACGAGCAGCGCATCCTTGTGCCAGTACCGGTGCATGAACGCGGCGCTGGTCCGGCCCCCCAGCAACCGCCGCGTGTCCACGTCCGCCATGCGCCGAGTATAGCGAGCGTCGGCGTCTGGGCGCGGAAAGTGCGCGTGAACCGGATTGGTACAATGCAAGTCCCTTCGCGGAATCAACCGCCTGCGTTCCGCGGGGCGTCCACCCTCTCCCTGGTCCGCTCATTCCGCCATGAACGTTTTCGCGAACACCGTCGTCACGCTGTCGTTCCAGCTCTACGACGCAAGCAACCGCCTGATCGAGAAAACCGACGAGCCGGTGACGTACCTCCATGGCGGCCATTCGGGCATCTTTCCGAAAGTCGAGGCCGCGCTCCAGCACAAAGAGGTTGGCGATGCCGTGTCGGTGACACTCGAGCCGGACGATGCGTTCGGCGATTACGACGCCGAGTTGATGCGAATCGAGCCGGTCGATCAGTTGCCGCCGGACATCGCGGTGGGCGGCCAGCTCGTCGCCGAGCAGGACGGCAACGAAGTCGTCTGGCGCATCACCGACATCGCCGACGGCAAGGCCGTGCTCGACGGCAACCACGAGCTGGCGGGCCAACGCCTGCGTTTCGATTGCAAGGTGCTGGACATACGGCCGGCGACGCTGGACGAAATCACGCACGGCCACGTTCACGGCGCGCACGGACATCACCACTGACTGCGACGGGTTCGCACGCACGCATGATCCGCTACGATAATCACCCGTCCGGCCGGCATTTCCTGCAGATTCCGGGTCCTACCAACGTGCCCGATCGCGTGCTGCGCGCGATCGATCACCCGACGATCGACCATCGCGGGCCGGAGTTCGCGCAACTCGGCCTGTCGATACTCGGGCGCATCGGTTCGGTCTTCCAGACGCGCGAGCCCGTGGTGATCTACGCGGCTTCAGGGACCGGCGCGTGGGAGGCGGCGCTCGTCAACACGCTGTCGCCCGGCGATACGGTGCTGATGGCGGAGACCGGGCATTTCGCTTTGCTGTGGAAGCGTCTCGCCGAGCGTCTCGCGCTGAAGCCCGAGTTTCTTCCCGGGGATTGGCGTCACGGCGCCGACGTTGATGCAATCCACGCGCGGCTTGCCGACGACCGCACGCATGCGATCAAGGCCGTGTGCATCGTCCACAACGAGACGTCGACGGGCATCGTCAGCGACATTCCCGGCGTGCGGCGGGCGATCGATCGCGCCGTGCATCCGGCGCTGCTGCTCGTCGACACGATTTCGTCGCTGGGATCGATCGATTACCGGCACGACGAATGGGGTGTCGACGTCACGGTCGCAGGCTCGCAGAAGGGCTTGATGCTGCCGCCCGGCCTGTCGTTCAACGCGGTGAGCGCCAAGGCGCGCGCGGCGGCGAAGCGCGCGACGCTGCCGCGCGCGTATTGGGGCTGGGACGAGATCATCGCGGCGAACAGGAACGGTTATTGGCCGTGGACGCCGGCGACGAACCTGCTCTACGGCCTCGATGCCGCACTCGACCAGTTGCTCGAAGAGGGATTGCCCGCGGTGTTCGCGCGCCATGCGCGGCACGGCAACGCGACGCGCGCCGCCGTACGCGCGTGGGGACTCGAAATTCTGTGCGCCAATCCGGACGAATACAGTAACGCGCTGACCGCCGTCGTGATGCCCGACGGTCACGACGCCGACGCGTTTCGCAACGTCGTGCTCGAGCGCTTCGACATGTCGCTCGGCACCGGGTTGTCCAAGCTCGCCGGCCGCGTGTTCCGCATCGGCCATCTCGGCGATTTCAACGATCTCACGCTGATGGGCACGCTCGCGGGCGTCGAAATGGGACTGGCGCTTGCGAAGGTGCCGCATCGCACCGGCGGCGTCGACGCCGCAATGTCGGTTCTCGCGGCAGCAGCGTAAGTGCGGCCGGACGCGTTGCCGGGTTATCTCGTGCCGTTGCGCGATGCACTGGTCGATGCGCGCCGCGAGCGCCAATCGATTCCGATCGAAGGTCTGCCGGTGCCACGCAGTGATGCCGATGCGTACGCCGTGCAGACGGCAGTGGCCGACGCATGCGGTTTCTTCGCGTCATCGCGTCCGCGCGCGTGGAAGGTCGGCGCGGCGAGCCGCGACGCGCTTCCCAACGCCGCCCCGTTGCCGCCGAAACACGTCGTTCGCAGTCCGGCGACATTTGCCGCGGGAACGTTCAATCGCATTCTGATCGAGGGCGAGATCGCGTTCCGGCTGCGTGCGCCGCTCGACAACATCGCCGCCGACCCGCCGGCCGTCGCGGCGGCGATCGGTGAATGGCTCGTCACGATCGAAGTGGTCGATCCACGGTATGCGAACCTCGATGACGCAGGACCCACCCTGCGCCTCGCCGATCACGGGATGCACGGCGCGCTCGTCGTCGGCAGCGGAGGACCGCTTCCCGACGCCGTCGACTGGACGTCGCTCGTCGCGCGCGTGCGACGCAACGGCGAGCTGGTCAAGGAAACGCGCGGCGGACATCCGCTCGGCAACCTGCTCTTCCTGCTGCCGTGGCTCGCGCGCCATGCGATCGAGCGCGGCGTTCTGCTCGGCGAGGGCGACGTCGTCACTGCGGGAACATGGACGGGCGTCATCGAGGCGCACGCGGGCCAGACGATCGACGTCGAATTTCCGGCCATCGGCCGCGCCAGCGTGCGCTTCGAATAGCAGCGGAACTCGCTACGGCGCCACGCCGACTGTGTGACGTCAACGCGGATAGCGCTAGCTATTCAGCAGCCGCTTCAGTTCGTACAGTGCCGCCAGCGCATCGCGCGGCGAAAGCGTATCGGGATCGAGTGCCGCGAGCCGCGCTTCGAGTTCGCCGGGTGGTGAGCTCGACACCAATTCGACCTCCGAGCCTGCGCTCGCGAAGAGATCGTGCTGCGCGTCGTCGCGTGCATTGAACTTGTCCAGCCGCGCGAAATAGCGCTGCGCCTGCCTGAGTGTTTCGGCCGGTACGCCGGCGAGCCGCGCGACCTGCAGGCCGTAGCTGCGGTTGGCAGGCCCTTCCTCGACGTGATGCAGGAACACGATGCCCGGGCCTTGCCGGCTCTTCGTCTCGACCGCGTCGAAATGGACGTTCGCGCACCCGTCGAGCTCGGAGGGCAGCGCGGTCAGCTCGAAGTAATGCGTGGCGAAAAGCGTGAGGCTGCGATTGTGCGCGGCGAGTCGATGCGCGATCGCCCAAGCGAGCGCAAGACCGTCGAACGTCGACGTGCCGCGGCCGATCTCGTCGATCAGCACGAGGCTTTGCGCGCTTGCGCGATTCAGGATGTACGCGGCCTCGGTCATCTCCACCATGAACGTCGAACGCCCGCCGGCGAGATCGTCGGCCGCGCCGATGCGCGTGTAGATCGCGTCGAGCGGTCCGAGCGTCGCGCGTGTCGCGGGCACGAACATGCCGCAATGGGCGAGCAGCGCGATCACCGCCGTCTGGCGCATGTACGTCGATTTGCCGCCCATGTTCGGACCGGTAATGACCAGCAATCGCCGTGCGACGCCCAGCAGCAGATCGTTGGCGATGAACGACTCGACCTGGCGCTCGACGACCGGGTGGCGCCCGCCCTCGTTCGCAAGACCCCGGTCGGGGACGAAGCGGGGCCGTGTCAGGCGCAGCGCTTCCGCGCGCTTCGCGTGCGCCTGCAGCACGTCGAGC
>Ga0105240_10009881_pt1 | contig 13463 bp, 4 predicted proteins | sample KBSC54metaG_FD_80426 | JGI IMG/M metagenome (GOLD analysis project Ga0105240, IMG submission 80426) | Corn rhizosphere microbial communities from Kellogg Biological Station, Michigan, USA - KBS C5-4 metaG | ecosystem: Host-associated > Plants > Roots > Rhizosphere > Soil | place: Michigan, USA... | reverse complement strand
CGCGTTGACCGCGATCGGCAACGATTACGGATTTGACGCCATCTTCGCCCGCCAGATGGAAGCCCTGGGAAGGGCCGGAGACGTGGCCATCGGCATCAGCACCAGCGGAAATTCGCGCAACGTGATCCGTGGGTTGGAAGTTGCGAAATCCATGCAGTTATTTACCGTGGCGCTCACGGGCGAATCCGGCGGAAAAGTTAAGAATATAGCGGAATGCACCATTCAGATTCGGTCCCAGGAAACTCCGCGGATCCAGGAATGCCACATACTTACGGGGCACATCATTTGCGAGCTCGTGGAAAATGCAATGTTTGAAGATACCTAGCACCCGGTTCATCCAGTGTGAAGTTTCTTTTGTTTGGATCGCGAAGAACACGCGTCGAATAAATAGTTCCCGCAAAAGCTCCAGGCCGCTCGACCGGGGGCCGCGCGATTTCCAGTAGGTGTCGCGCAGACAAGATGGCCATTGCTTTTGGACTTCCCTGCGGTGCACGATGAGGTGCGAATATTTACGCGCGAACCGAAAGCAATAGACTCCAGCGAAGAGGAAATCCGGCGTGAAACTAGCGGTGATTGGGTGCGGGTATGTGGGGTTGGTTTCGGGCAGTTGCCTGGCGGAAGCGGGCCACGACGTGGTGGCCACAGACAATGATGTCGCTCGCATTGCCGCTTTACAGGCAGGGAAAATCCCAATTTATGAGCCGAATCTGGATAAGGTCCTGGAAACCGTGGTGCGCGAGGGCCGGCTGAAGTTCACCGCTAATTGCGCGGAAGCAGTCGGCAACGCCGACATCGTGTTCATTTGCGTGGGCACGCCGCCGACCGAAACCGGGGAAGCGGATCTTTCCGCGATTGATAGCGTGGCTCGGTTAATCGCCAAGGAAGCGCGCTCGCCCAAACTGGTCATTGAAAAGAGCACGGTACCCGCGCAGACCGGGGAGCATTTGAAACGCGCTTTGCAAGTGTACGGGCGGAATTCCGGAGCCAGTTTTCGCGTTGCTTCGAATCCAGAGTTCTTGCGGGAAGGCACGGCGGTGCTGGATTTCTTTCATCCCGACCGCATCGTCATCGGCGTCGAGGAAAAAGAAACCGAACAGCAACTGCGCGAATTGTATGGCCCGATTCTGGAAGGACGCTTTCGGTGTCCGGTGCACCAGCCGCATTGCCCGCCCTCCGCCACTCCCGATTTTGTGGTGACCACCATTGCCAGCGCCGAATTAATCAAGCACGCCTCCAACTCATTTCTGGGAATGAAAATTTCTTATGCCAACGTTCTGGCCGATTTGTGCGAGAAGCTCGGCGGAAACGTGGACGAAGTGACCCGCGCCGTCGGGCTCGATCCGCGCATTGGCGGCCAGTTTTTAAAAGCGGGGCTGGGTTTTGGCGGCTTTTGCCTTCCCAAGGATATTCAGGCGTTCATCAAGCTGGCCGACCGCGCCGGCCTCGATTTTGGATTGCTCAAGGAAACCGAGCGCGTGAATAAACAGCGCGTGGACAGGCTTCTGGATAAAGTGAAAAAAGCGTTGTGGGTTATGAAGGATAAACAAATCGGCGTGTTGGGAATCGCCTTCAAGCCCAATACCGACGATATTCGTCTGGCCCCGGCCATCGAAGTGATCCGGCGGCTGCTCGCCGAGGGCGCCGTGGTGCGCGCCACCGATCCCGAAGCGATGGAGCGCTCGCGCGCGATTTTTCCGGAATTGGGCTATAGCGCGGACCCCTACCAGGTAGCCCACGGCGCGGACGCGCTCCTGTTGCTCACCGAATGGGAGCAATTCCGGCGGCTGGATTGGAAGCAAATACGAAATCAAATGGCGCGACCCCTGGTGATCGACGCGCGCAACATGCTGCGTCCCGCGGAAATGAAGGCCCTGGGATTTGAATATCTAAGCTTCGGGCGCCCCGACACAGTCGCGGCCGAAATTACGCAATCGGCCTGACGAATGGCTCGCGGCGCAGTTGGTTCACGCGCGGCGCCAGGCAAGCCGCGAATGGCATTCCGACGGCGAGGAATCTTTTTTTACTTCACGGCTGGATTGTTTATTTTTGCGCCGCTCGTTTTTGTGCTTGGACTCACCTGATTTGCTCTCGCCGGAGTTGACTTCTGTATTTTTCCAAGTCGTAATAGCAGCCTGAGGTGGGCAATGGCGATCCTGGTTACGGGCGGCGCGGGGTACATCGGCAGCGTGACGGTGGAACGCCTGCAGTCCATGGGCGAAGAAGTTGTGGTGCTGGACGACCTGCTCCGCGGTCGAAGTCCCGTGCTCGACGGCAATACTCCTTTTTACCAGGGAAAAATCGGCGATCGCGAGTTGCTGGCGCGGATTGCGCGCGAGAACAAAATCGAATCCTGCATTCATTTCGCCGCCCTCATCGAGGTAGGCGAGTCCGTAATCGATCCCGCTAAATATTTTGAGAACAATGTCGCCCAGGGAATCGCTTTGCTGGGAGCGCTGGTGCAGGCCGGCGTGCGGCGGGTGGTTTTTTCCTCGACAGCGGCTGTGTATGGCGACCCCGAACAAATTCCGATACCCGAAAAAAGCCTTCAGAAGCCAAAAAATCCCTACGGCTGGTCGAAATTTTTCATGGAGCGGCTGCTGGAATCGTACGATCAGGCATACGGTTTGAAATTCGTAGCGCTCCGCTATTTTAATGCCGCCGGCGCCAGCGAAAAATGCGGGGAGCGGCACGAACCGGAAACGCATTTGATTCCCAACGTGTTGTTCGTGGCGCTGGGCGAATCGCCCGCCGTGCGCGTCTTTGGGAAAAATTATCCCACGCCGGACGGCACTCCTATTCGCGACTACATTCACGTGGTTGATCTGGCGGACGCGCACATTCGAGCCCTCGTACACCTTCGCGGCGGAGGCGCTTCCGATTGCCTGAATTTGGGGACCGGGCGGGGATACTCGGTTTTGGAAGTGATTGAAGCGGTTCGCAAGGTCACCGGCCGCGAAATTCCAGTGCAGGTCGAGCCGCCGCGCGCGGGCGATTCGGTCCGGCTGATCGCCGATCCTACCCGCGCCAAATCGGTTCTTGGATGGGAGCCGGCCGTCTCGGACCTGGACTCCATCGTGCGTTCCGCGTGGGAATGGCGTCTGCGCAACCCGCGAGTGGTACCCTCAAAGAAGTAGCTCACTTCAGCCAACTTCAACAAGACTACGGAAAAGTATACGTCGCGCTTGCTACGCCGCTGGATGTCCAGCCAGTCACGGCGGCGAGGGCATTGATGGTTTCGGTCACCTTCACGGAAATGGGGCCGCTGTATCGCGTTGACGATGTGGTAGGGGCGCTTCCATTGGTCGTGTAAATAGATGGTGGCGCCGCTGGCGGCATCGGAGAGCACGACCGACTGCGCCGCTGTATAGGCGCCGCCCGGCACGCTGAACGCGGGCGTTAGGTGTCTTGGGCCCCCTGTTAGAAATTCTCTCTGGAAAACCAGGCAAGCGTAGATTCACTCAGGCGCGGAGAAACTTTTATGAAACGAGTGGCGCGAGTCTGCTACCAAGTGTCTACATTGTCAAATCAATTATTCGCAAACTTTTGATTGCATTTGTCGGCGAGCCAAAAATGGCCAGGACATTCACCGGAACTGAGCAACGCGTGCAGTGTGCTAAGGGCATGGCCGCTGAGGTTTATGAAAGGGGGATTGCTTCCAGTTGAGCTGCGCGCTGATAATCTAGCCGATGTCAGATACTCTTCCGTGGAACATACCACCCACCGAGCTCGCGCTTCGCGACGGCGAACTCCACATCTGGCGGGCTAGCCTGGATCCTCAGAGCGAAGTGCTGGAGCAGTTGCGTGCAACCTTAGATAGCGCGGAACTGGAGCGCGCGGCGCGGTTTCATTTTCAACGTGACCGGGACCACTTTACTGCGTGCCGTGGAATTTTGCGGGAAGTGCTGGGCGGTTATATGGGCCAATCCCCAGCCTCGATTCAATTCGAGTATGGAGCTTACGGAAAACCCTCTGTGCGCACCGATGCTGCCATGGCGCGGATGCGGTTCAACCTTTCGCATTCCCATGGTGTTTGCGTGCTGGCATTTTCCCGCGATCGCGAGCTGGGGATCGATGTAGAGGCGATACGCGCGGAATTTGCGGGTGAGGAAATCGCCGAACGTTATTTTTCCCCACGGGAATTGGCTGAACTGCGATCGCTGCCGGCTGCTGTCAGGACCCAGGCATTCTTCCTATGTTGGACGCGCAAAGAAGCGTATATAAAGGCCAGGGGCTTAGGGCTGCAAATTCCCCTCGACAGCTTTAGCGTTTCCCTCACTCCAGATGCACCCGCGGTTCTGTCCAGCGTCGACGCGAATCAATGGAATTTGCATTCTTTAGAGGCTTGGCCGAATTTTGCCGCTGCAATCGTCGAGCGTGGCGCGGCGAGCACTCGACGCCTTTGGCATTGGAATCCGGACGGGCACTAAGAGTTCCGGGAAAGTCCAGATCGAGTTTAGATCGAGCCCATCTATCCAAGCCATCCAAGTTCCAGTACTACTACCGCATTTTCCCGAGCCAGCCATTACGTACGAACCTGTCATTTTCTGATTCTTGAGGCCGGGTTTGTGGCTACGCATGCGATCCCTGCGCTGGGAGCGTTTCGGTCAGTGGGGCATTCGGGCGGATTCGGGAAGAGCAACTTCCCATTTGGTGCAAACACCTTCCTTGAAGACGTTCTAGATTATTGCTCTTTTTGCCCAATCCACTTGGTAATTTCTAAGCACTTTCCAACCTCTTGATTCTCGGCGCGTTAATAGGGCGTTTCTAGGCAGGTGTGCACTTTTGGTGACACGCGCACCCATTCCATTTGGAGAGAGATATGCACATAGAGATTCCAGAGGATATTTGTGCATGGCATTGCATTTGTCGGAGTATAACCAGCGATCGTCGTGGCTCGAGACCCATTGGGTCGGCGCTTCGAGCACGGAAGTTTTACCTTCCGTACTGGTACCTTTACGGTTTCAAGCCTCCGCTGACGCTGGCCAAGATTCGTTGAGCAGAATTGATTGTGCAGCCGCTTCCGCACGATCGACGCTGATCTCATCTATTGAATGCAAGAACCTCACTCTCACCTGTGTCCGCGCTTGCACGCCGGGACACAAGAAGGCAGCCCGATGACGTTGTCTCGCAGAATAGTCCTGTTAGCCGCTTTTTTTGTGGCGCCCCTTACGGTTTTCGGGCAGTCGTCCACGTGCAAGCCGCCTTTGGCCAATCCCATCGCTTGCGAAAATTCGATGACCGGGAGTCCCGAGACAGAATGGGACATCAGCGGCTACGGCGATCCCAGCATTATGGGCTTTGCGGGCAATTTCAGCGTCAATGTCGGCCAGACGCAGTCTTTCAAAATCAATACTCCGGCCAGCTCCTATAGTATTTCGATTTATCGCCTGGGTTATTACAGCGGAGCCGGCGCGCGCAAGGTTGCCAGCATCGTCCCCTCGGCGAATCTGCCGCAAATCCAACCGCCGTGCGTCACGGATAGCTCGACGGGCCTGTTCGATTGTGGCAACTGGGGAGTTTCAGCGTCCTGGAATGTTCCGGCAAATGCGGCTTCGGGAGTTTATATCGCATTATTGACGCGCGCCGATACGGGCGGGAAAAGTCACATCGTATTTGTGGTGCGCAATGACGCCAGCACCTCCAATCTGGTTTTTCAGACTTCCGATACCACGTGGGAAGCCTACAATTTTTATGGCGGCACCGGCACGGGAGCACCGTTAACGGGACAGAGCCTGTACGGCTGCGCCAATCAACTTAACGATGCTTGCCGCGCTTTTAAAGTGAGTTACAACAGGCCCTTCGACAACCGCGGAAATATTGGCGGTCCGATGAATTGGCTGTTCAGCTCTGAATATCCGATGATTCGCTGGCTGGAAGCCAACGGCTACGACGTAACCTATATCAGTGGGGCGGATACTGACCAGAGCGGTTCGCTGCTGCTGCATCACAACATTTTTGTTTCCGTGGGTCGCGACCAGCACTGGAGCGCCGCGCAACGAGCCAATGTGGAAGCGGCTCGCTCCGCCGGCGTGAACCTGGCGTTCTTCAGCGGCAACGAAATCTTCTCCAAGACTCGTTGGGAATCAAGCATCTCTTCACCTGCGACTTCGTACCGCACACTGGTCAGCTATGGCGAAACCAAGTGTGAATGCCGGATCGACCCGCTGGATCCTTCCGTTTGGACGGGTACGTGGCGCGATCCTGCCTTCAGTCCTCCGGATGATGGCGGGCGCCCGGAAAACGCGCTCTCCGGCACGTTGTTCATGGTGAATGCGTTTCGCAACGACCCTCTGATTGTTCCGCAAGCCGACGGGCGTATGCGCTTCTGGCGCAACACCCAGATGGCGACTCTGTTACCCGGACAATCGCGCGCGACCGTCTCCGGAATTTTAGGCGATGCCTGGGATTCCGACGTAGATAACGGCTTCCGCCCAGCAGGACTGTTCCGGCTGTCGACGTCCACATATAACGTCAGTACACTGTTGCTTGATAACGGCAATACGTATGGCCCCGGCTCGATTGCTCATAACCTGACGCTTTATCGCCATCCCAGCGGAGCGCTGGTGTTCGGTGCAGGCACCATGCATTGGTCGTGGGGACTGGACGCAACGCACGATCAGCCCGGTACCCCCGTGGATGCGAATCTGCAGCAGGCCACTGTTAATTTGCTGGCGGATATGGGCGTCCAACCGGCCACCTTGCAAAGCGGATTGCTATTGGCAACCAAGTCGACAGATACCACTCCGCCGTCTTCGTTTATTACTTCTCCTGCAGCGGGAAGCTCGATTCCCACGGGCGTTATCACCATCGCCGGAGCGGCCGCTGATTCCGGCGGCGGCGTGATCGGTGGTGTTGAGGTATCCGCCGATGGCGGAATTACCTGGCATCCGGCAGTAGGCCGTGAAAGCTGGACGTACTCATTTTTGTTCAGTGGAACTGGAAACATTCAAATTCTAAGCCGCTCCGTGGACGACAGCGGCAACATCGAAAACCCCTCTCCGGGAATCGTAGTTACTGTAACGTCAGGTTCCGGATCGTCGGTTATTAAGGGCGCCCTGGGTCAATCCATCGTAGGACCGCTGGCGCTGGCTGCCGTGACCAACAGCTACGACCTGTGGATCGATTTTGAGGCTGCCACGGCCGGTAGCACGGTGACCGCGACCCAGTTGGCGCAGTCCTCCCACGGAGCCACGGGTACCTGGTCCGCCGGTTCCTCGCTGATGACCGCGCAAACCGCTTCGCAGGTTCCCAACGATCCTGGCACTAAGGGCTTGCGTTACACCTCTACAACAGGGGCCAAGGGAGTCATCACTTATAACCTCCCGGTATCCAAGGGCACCGTGTCCATCGGCTTGTGGTACAAGACGGGCGCTTCCTACGCCTATGCCGAAGGGCCGCATTTCATGACGTTCTACAATAATGCGTACGGCGACTTGATGCGTCTCGCCGATGAACGGGACGGAGTCGATAACCAGCGGCAGATGCGTGCAAGCCCGGACAATTCCGGCGGTACAACGGGCCGCGTTACCGGTCTCGCCGATAACACGTGGTACTGGGTGACCATGAAGAATGTGCAGGGCGGGGTCGGCACTTTTAGTGTTTATAACACTTCCCTGCAGTTACTGGGCACCACCACGTACACCGATTTTTCGAATCAGATCGTAAATACGATCATGCTGGGGAACAGCCAGCTCACTGCTCCGGCAGACAGCTACTCGGTTAGCTTCGACGATTTCGTAGTGGACACTACCAATGCCAATTTTCCACTGATGCCGCCGAACGTGGTGGTGAACAGCACTGCCACCGCGGTGACGTCGGCGCCGAATCCTTCCACCTTCGGGCAATCGGTGACCTTCACGGCCACTGTGACTTCGTCCGCAGGCGTGCCTTCGGGAACCATAACGTTTACCGATGGAGCCGCGACGTTGGCTTCCAACGTCGCCGTGAATGCGAGCGGCGTGGCAACGTTCAGCACCACCACCCTGGCGGGCGGCAGCCATACGATTACGGCTGCGTTTTCCGGTGGCGCCGGCTGGCAAAACAGCAGCGGCACGGCGGCGGCACAATTGGTTCAGGGCACCACCAGCACGACGGTGGCTTCCGCTCCAAACCCTTCCGCCTCCGGGCAGTCAGTCACGTTCACTGCAACCGTTACCTCCACTGCGGGAGTGCCGGCTGGGACCGTCACGTTTAAGGACGGCGCGACCACACTGGCGTCCGCCATAGCTGTCAACGGCAGCGGCATCGCAACGTTCAGCACCACCACACTGGCGGTTGGCAGCCATACGATTACGGCCACCTTTACGGGTAACACGGGATGGTCGAGCAGCAGCGGTACCGCCGCTGCCCAGCTGGTCCAAAGCCCTAGCAGCACAGTCGTTTCTTCTGCGCCGAATCCTTCTACGTTTGGGCAATCCGTCACGTTTACTGCCACGGTGACGTCGGGCGCAGGCACACCAGCCGGTGCGGTAACGTTCACCGAAGGCGCTACCACATTAGCGTCCGCAGTAGCAGTCAATGGCGGCGGCATCGCGACTTTCAGCACCACCACCCTGGCGGTTGGCAGCCACACAATCACCGCAAGCTTCACCGGCGGCGCGGGATGGCAGAACAGCAGCGGAACGGCCCCGGCGCAAGTGGTGCAAAGTGCTAAGAGTACGGCCACAGCCGTCGCTTCCGCGCCCAATCCCTCCACCTTTGGACAATCCGTGACATTTACCGCTACGGTAACGTCCACCTCCGGCGTTCCCGCAGGAACGGTCGCCTTCACTGACGGCGCAATCAATCTGGCGTCCGGCGTGGCCGTAAACGCCAGCGGCGTGGCAACCTTCAGCACCACTACCCTGGCAGTCGGCAGCCACACCATTAGCGCCTCGTTCACCGGAGCAGCCGGTTGGCAAAATAGTAGCGGCACGGCGGCGGCACAGGCGGTGCAAGGAGTCACCAGCACAGCGGTGAGTTCGACGCCCAACCCGACGACGTTCGGTCAAATCGTCACGTTCACGGCCAGCGTCAGCTCCACCGGCGGAACCCCTACCGGTACGGTCACCTTCAGCGAAGGCGCTACCGTTTTGGCTTCCAATGTAGCCGTAACCAGCGGCAAAGCGGCGTTCGGTACCTCAGCCCTTACCGTAGGCAGCCATGCCATTACCGCCGCATTCACCGGCACCAACGGCTGGCAGAACAGCAGCGGCGTCTCGCCTTCCGAGGTAATTCAGGCAGTCATCGTGAACAGTTACGATGACTGGACGGACTTCGAATCCGACACTATCGGAAGCGCCCTGACCGCTGCGCAACTAGCGCAGTCTTCCCACGGCGCAACGGGCACGTGGAGCACCTCTCAGCAGGCTGGTTTGGTGACGACTCAGGTTGCCTCGCAAGACCCGGCAATTCCCGGAACGCGTGGCATGCAGTACAGCACCTCCAACGGCGCGAAGGGATTTGTTGAATACGTTCTTCCCACCGCCAAGAGCAGCGTCTCCATCGGTTTGTGGTACAAGACGGGAGCGTCCTACAGCTTCGCCGAAGGCCCGCACTTCATGACTTTCTCTAACGCTGCATTTGGCGACACCATGCGACTCGCCGATGAACGCGACAGCTTGGACAATCAGCGTCAGATCCGCATCAGTCCCGACAATTCAGGCGGAGTTGAGGGGCGGGTCACGGGTCTGAGCGATAACACCTGGTATTGGGTCACGATGAAGATCGTGCAAGGCGGAACCGGCAATTTCAGCGTCTATAACACTTCGCTGAACCTGATCGGAACCACTACGTACACGGACTTCTCGAACGCCATCACAATGTCGATCCTGCTGGGCAACAGCCAGCAGACTGCACCTTCGCACGCGTACACGGTCAGCTTCGATGACTTTGTGGTGGATGCGACGACGGCCAGCTTTCCGCTGATGCCGCCCGGCACACAGGCCACTTCCAGCGCCACTTCCACGACTGTAACCTCGGCGCCCAACCCGTCGACGTCTGGACAATCCGTGACGTTTACCGCTACGGTCACTTCCGCGAATGGAATTCCATCCGGCGCGGTGACATTTACGGAAGGAGCCACGACCTTAGCTTCCAACGTAGCCGTAAATAGCAGTGGAGTGGCTACGTTCAGCACCACGACGCTGGCCATTGGCAGCCACACCGTTACCGCCGCATTCACGGGCGGCACGGGATGGCTGAACAGCAGCGGCACCGCAGCCGCGCAAATTGTGCAAGGCTCGACCACGACGGCCGTAACTTCGTCGCCGAATCCATCGACTTCCGGGCAGTCCGTCACCTTCACCGCGACCATTACATCGGGTGCGGGCGTTCCCACGGGAACGGTGACCTTCACGGATGGCGCCACCACTTTAGCTTCCGGCGTTACCGTAAACAGCAGCGGAGTCGCTACCTTTAGCACCACCACGTTGACGGTCGGAAGCCATACGATTGCCGCCACGTTTACTGGAACGAACGGCTACCAGAACAGCAGCGGCACAGCGGCTGCGCAATCCGTGCAGGGCGTCACGACCACGACCGCGACTTCCTCACCCAACCCGTCCGGCATCGGCCAGTCGGTCACGTTCACCGCTACCGTTACCTCCAGCGGCGGCGTCCCGACAGGCAGCGTGAAGTTCACAGACGGCGCGACAACATTGGCCTCCAGCGTTGCGGTCAATGGTAGCGGTGTCGCTACCTTCACCACCACCGCATTGACGTCGGGCAGCCACACAATCATCGCTGCATTTACCGGAACCGGCGGCTACCAGAACAGTAGTGACACAGCGGCGGCCCAGTTGGTTTTGGCCGCCACGTCCACCGCCGTCACTTCCGCCCCTAATCCATCGACCCTCGGACAATCGGTCACCTTCACCGCCACGGTAACTTCCGGCGCAGGTGTTCCGTCCGGCACGGTTAAATTTACCGAAGGCGCCACCACTCTCGCCTCCGGCGTGGCACTGAATGCCAGCGGCATCGCAACGTTCAGCACCACCGCGTTGACCGCCGGCAGCCACACAGTTACTGCGACATTCACCGACGGCACAGCCTTTGCCGGCAGCAGCGGCACCGCCGCTGCGCAAGTCGTGCAGAGCGTGACATCGACCAGCCTGGCTTCCTCGTTCAATCCATCGGGGATCGGCCAGTCCGTCACATTCACGGCAACGGTTTCCTCGACCGGCGGCGTTCCTGCCGGAACCGTGACCTTTACCGATGGAGCCACAACACTCACCTCCGGTGTAGCGGTCAATGCCAGCGGTGTTGCGACATTTACAACCACGACCTTGGCGGCAGGCGGTCACACAATTACCGCGTCGTTTGCTGGCAGCACTGGCTGGCAGAACAGCGCCAGCTCTCCCCTGACGCAAAATGTGTTGAACGCCACCAGCACGGCGGTTACGTCTGCACCGAATCCATCAAACTTCGGTCAATCCGTTACCTTCACCGCGAGCGTTACCTCCGGCGCGGGTATTCCGTCCGGAACAGTTAAGTTTGCCGATGGCGCAACGACCCTGGCTGCCGCGGTGACCGTGAACGCAAGCGGCATCGCTACTTTCAGCACCAGCGCACTCGCAGCGGGCAGCCACACCATCACTGCCACCTTTACCGGTGGCGCCGCTTGGGCCGGCAGCAGCGGTACAGCGGCGGCTCTAATTATTCAGGGCGTAACCACCACGGCAGTCACTGCTTCGCCCAATCCCGCGACGTTCGGTCAATCGATCACGTTCACGGCCACGGTTTCTTCGAGCGCCGGCGTGCCCAGCGGAACCGTGAAGTTCACTGACGGCGCGACCACCCTGGCTACCGGCGTAGCCGTAAACGCCAGCGGCGTCGCTACATTCAGCACCACCACGCTGGCCTTCGGCGGTCACACCATCGTTGCCGCCTTTACCGGCAATACCGGCTGGCTTAACAGCAGCGGAACGGCTGCGTCAGAATCGGTCCAGGGAACCACCTCCACTGCGGTTGCGGCTTCACCGAACCCTGCAACTTCGGGCCAATCGGTAACAATCATCGCGACGATTACTTCCGCTGCGGGCGTTCCGGCCGGAACAGTTACATTTAAGGACGGCGCGACTACCCTGGCGTCCAACGTAGCGGTGAGCGCTGGGAAAGCGACTTTCATAACGTCCACGCTGTCCGTTGCGACCCACACCATTAGCGCGGCGTTCACCGGCACCACCGGATGGCTGGCCAGCAGCGGAACCACGAGCCTGGTTGTACAGACGGTTGGAGGCGCGACCAGCACCACGGTCACCTCGGCTCCCAATCCGTCAACCTTCGGGCAGTCGGTAACGTTCACAGCCACGGTTACGGGAGGCGGAGTTCCGACCGGCACGGTGACATTTACGGATGGCGCCACGACGCTGACTTCTGGAGTGGCGGTAAACGCCAGCGGTGTCGCGACCTTCAGCACGACGACACTTGCGGTGGGCAGTCACTCGATTAAGGCTACATTCACGGGCACGGGCGGGTGGCTCAACAGCAACGGAACGCAAACCACGGCGCAAGTGGTTAACGCCGCTTCCGGCTACAACCTGTGGCTCGACTTCGAATCAGACACCGTGGGCAGCGCGTTGACCTCGGCACAACTGACGCAGTCTTCCCATGGCGCTACCGGCGCCTGGGACGCTACGCAGCAAGCTGGACTGACGACCACGCAGTCAGCCGGCCAGACTCCCTCCGGCACCGGAACACGCGGCATGCAGTACAGCTCAACAGCCGGAACAGAGGGCTTCATTGACTACAAGCTCCCAACGGCAAAGAGCACGGTCTCGATAGGCTTGTGGTACAAAACCGGCGCCTCGTACGCTTACGCGGAGGGTCCGCACTTCATGACCTTCTACAACGACAACTGGGGCGAAATGATGCGCCTCTCCGACGAGCGTGACAGCTCCGACAACCAGCGCCAGATTCGCGTGAGCCCTGGAAACTCCGGCGGCACGATCGGCAGAATCAAGGGAATCGCGGACAATACCTGGTACTGGATGACCATGAAGTTCGTGCAAGGTGGAACAGGCCAGTTCAGTGTTTATGACGCCACACTCAAGCTGGTGGGCACGACAACTTACACTGATACGTCCAACGTGGTCGCCCAATACATTATCCTGGGAAATAGCCAGCAAACATCGCCCTCGGGCGCCTACACCGTCTACTTCGACAACTTCGTAATGGATACCAACACCGCCACCTTCCCGCTGATGCCTCCGCAGTAGAGGCATCGCGGGGCTACGCCGAGGTTGGCAGGATCAATTGCCGACCTCGGTGTGGCAGATCAGCCGGACGTGTAATGCAGCTTCCAAATCAAGAATCCCGCCCTTGAATAAATCAAAGCCAGAGAACGCCAGAGGCGGCAGGCAGTTTTTGTAGCATAGGCTTCAGCCTGTGCGCGGTGTAAAGAAAACGGGAAGCGGTATCGGAAGGGCTGGATTGTCCGGGATTGATCGGATGGAGGAGTAAACTTTCGCGGGCCTCAAGCTAAT
>Ga0105240_10009878_pt1 | contig 13465 bp, 11 predicted proteins | sample KBSC54metaG_FD_80426 | JGI IMG/M metagenome (GOLD analysis project Ga0105240, IMG submission 80426) | Corn rhizosphere microbial communities from Kellogg Biological Station, Michigan, USA - KBS C5-4 metaG | ecosystem: Host-associated > Plants > Roots > Rhizosphere > Soil | place: Michigan, USA... | reverse complement strand
TCCTTGTCAAAAAACTCAACGGTCATGTCGCCTTTTTCGGTTTTGATAATTGCTTTGCTCATCTTTTTTAAAAATAGTAGGCAAAGGTAGTAAAAAAGGTAAAAGGAGGAAAGGTTTTTTGGGCGAGAGATCAGAGGATGGAGAACAGAGATCAGCTAAAAAATTATTTGACTAAAATTTCAAACACATTATCAGCAGTTCTTGAAATAATCATTTGTGTATTCTGCTGCCTTGTTGATTATTAATGAATAATAGCTTCGATAATTATTCGTTACATTTGATAATCAATACCGAAAAGTGTTCAATAAAATGCGCAGACAAATCTCCTCCCCTTTTTCCTTTCGCCTTTCTGTTTTCACCTTTCTGCTTTTAGGTTTAACCCTTTTACCAATCCTAACCAGGGCAGCATCTATACTAATTCCGATGGATGAGGAGCAAAAGGATCACCTAAAATCATACGGCATAGCTTTTTGGACGCTTAAAAACGGCGAGGAAATTGACTGGCTGCTTAACTACCGCGGTGGTAGTTTCATGATGAAGTACGATAAAAAGATTGAAGAAGAATGTAAAATACGCGGTGTAAGCTACCAGGTTTTGGCAGATGCAAAAGCCGATCAGATATTAACAGAAGTTGGCGATCCATCGGTAAATATGGATGTGGTTAAACTGGAGAAAGCGCCCAAAATGGCAGTTTACTCGCCAAAAAATAAACTGCCATGGGATGATGCCGTTACGCTGGTATTAAAATATGCTGAGATACCTTACGATGTGGTTTATGACGAAGAAGTTATCAAAGGCGATTTACCCAAGTACGACTGGCTGCACCTGCACCACGAGGACTTTACCGGGCAATACAGTAAGTTTTACGGCGCTTTCAGGTACGAGCAATGGTATAACGACGATATACGTATACAGGAACAAACGGCACATAAGCTGGGCTTTAAAAAGGTATCGCAAATGAAACTGGCTGTTGCCGAGCATATCCGCGATTTTTGTGCCGGAGGGGGCTTCCTTTTTGCCATGTGCTCGGGTACCGATACGTTTGACATTGCGCTCGCTGCTGCCAATACCGATATCTGCGAACAAATGTTCGACGGCGATGCCGCCGACCCTGCGGCACAGTCAAAGCTTGATTTTAGCCAAACCTTCGCCTTCAAAAATTTCACGCTGGATATGAACCCCATGTCGCACCAGTTTAGCAATATCGATGTTACCTCAACCCGGCAGGTAGAGCGTACAAGGGACTTTTTCACATTGTTCGATTTTTCGGCAAAGTGGGACGTAGTGCCAAGCATGCTTACCCAAAACCACGACAAAGTAATAAAAGGCTTTATGGGACTTACCACCGCTTTCAACAAGAACTACCTTAAGCCCGGAGTAACCATTATGGGCGAAATGAAAAGCAATAACGAGGCCCGCTACATACACGGTGAATACGGCAAAGGCCAATGGACATTTTACGGCGGCCACGACCCCGAAGATTATCAACACATCGTAGGCGACCCGCCAACCGACCTGAAGCTACACCCCAACTCCCCCGGCTACAGGCTTATTTTAAATAATGTGTTGTTCCCGGCTGCGAAGAAAAAGAAGCAGAAAACGTAGGAAGAAGTTGGCAGTAGCAGTTTGCAGTAGGCAGTAAAATCCGAAAAAACACTGCCAACTGCCAACTCACAACTGCCAACTCAATTATAGAACGCCCACGATATCCCTATCTTCAGCATATGATCCTGTTGAGGGTAGCGGTTTACGGTGTAGTAGCCTTTGCTGAACAGACCCTGGTTGGCGTAATCGTACATTACAAACAAGTTGGTGCGCTGCAGGGTGGCTTTTAAAAATATGGTCGCTACGGGGTATGATGAAAAGCTTACGTTTGCGCCATTGAAAAACTGGCCGAGGCCAGGTGCATATGAGGGCGCGGTGTATGATGTATTGTAGCGTACGTCCATACCGATATTTGAGTAAAGTACCTTAAATAAAAGGGCCTTGTAATAAATGCTGGTATAGTTATAAAACTGCGGTGTGCGCAGTGTTTTCTCGTAATCAGTCTTTTGGTAAACCAAATAGGTATCAAAATGCCAGCGGCGCCAGGCTATACTTTTACCGACACTTAGCTTTATCAAATTGATTGCACTGTTTAGCTGCGCAGGATGGGCATCGATACCGTTGTCCTGGGCGGTAAAATACAGGTAGTCGGATATTAGAAAGTATTCCGCTTTAAAATCGAACTTGAGCGGGGAGTTTACATAGTTAAACGACACGCTGTTGGTTTTTTGATTGCTAAACTTGTTGTGAAAAATAAAGTGATTGGAGATCCAGCTGGTGTACACCAATGGTGCCGAACTGCTTTGAGAGTACCCTTCCAAAATTATTTTGCCCGCCTTATTATTACCGGCAAGCGTTACCTTGGCATCGTACAAAAAGTCGCCGAAATCGCGGCCCTGGAAAACTTGTTGAACATTGGCCTCAAGGAATGCTCTGTCGCTCAGTTTATAGCTTAACTTTCCCTTAGCTGTCAGATCCTGGAAGGAATTTTTCTGTACCCGGTAAGGCAACACAACTTTTGCTCCGTATTGGTTTAATGTGGTATCGCTTACAAACTGGCCGTAACTAAAAATATCCTGGGTAAGCCCTACATCAAGCTTCAACTCGTTTTTAACAGCTTTTTCGCTTTTACTGCGGAGGTAAAAACTATAGGAAAAATCGTTCTGCAGGTGCGTGACCGAGAGTGAGTCGCGCGAGCGGTTGGAGCCATAGTAATAATCGGGAAATACATTATACTGGTCGTCGCCGTTTTGCAAAAACTCGTATTTGGTTGCATCGTACCTGAACGTAAACGCCACGCGTTGCGTTGGCAATATCGATGCTTTGCCCTTGCCGGTACTTACGCTATCGATATGCCCAATGTAATAAAATTGTTTTAAATAAAATGAGCCGCCTTTCCAGTTTTCAAATGCCGACTGCAGCCGTACCGGTTCAGAACTTTTATCGATTGATCCGGTCACAAAAATAGAATCGTTTAATATCGAACCGGTTACCGGTGCTTTAAGATTATTATAAATTAAGTTGGATAGCAAGTTATACCGCTTGCTTTTCGATTCGTACCAGGCAAAAGCCGCAGCATTAACATCGCTTACATTTTGCGCCAAAACGTTACTGTAAGCATAATACCCCCTCGAACCTATAAAATTTAAATTAAACCCGACATTAAACTGTGGGTTAACGTTTTGTGTATGCAATATTTTAAATATCTGCTCCTTAACACCGGTATAACCAACCAGGTAAAGCTGTGTGTAGGCCACCCGTGCGCGATAATAATTTATATTTTCGGGCCGCAGCATATAAGGATCGAGTTCGTGCAGGCCAGGCTCGAAGCCAATAGTGCGCGATGGCTCAAACAATAAGCTCCGTGCCGGGAGCCCTGTATTACCCAGGCTTATTTTTGGCGAACGCGGTTGTAAAAGCGGGCTGTAATTTTCGTAGTTATACAAAGCAGTATCTAACGCAAATAATACCGTGCTGTCGCGCAAAAAACGTTCGCTGGTAACCCTGATGAATTTTGAGTTAAAAACAACGCTGTCTTTTTTTCGCTCTTGTTTTTTACGCAGTGAATCGAGTTGCTGGTCGGTGGTCAGTATTTTGCCGCCCCGGGTACTGGTATCGCGTAAATTTGTCTGCCCTTCACTCTGTTGCTGACCGGGGTAATTTTGGTTACCGCGCCTTATTTGAGCAAAAGCAGCCTGCGTACAAACGCAGATAAGTAATAATAAGATGTATTTCAGTTTATCAGGCATTAAAACCAGCTATCAATTCTTTAAGTATCAATGTCATTTTTGGTTCGGCTACGTGTGCAACGGCCAGTATTTCTTCCAGCGATACCGGCTTTAATACTTCAGGGAAACCCTCATCAGTCAATACCGAAATGGCAAACACTGTTAAGCCCGCATGTCTTGCTACAATCACCTCGGGTACCGTGCTCATCCCCACAGCGTCGCCACCTATTATACGCAAGTACTTATACTCGGCTTTTGTTTCAAGGTTAGGGCCTGTAACCCCAACGTAAACTCCCTTGTGGCAGGTAATATTGTTTGCTTTTGCAATATTTAATGCTTTATCAATTAAATCGCGCTCGTAAGGTTCGCTCATGTCCGGGAACCGCGGGCCAAGTTCTTCCTCGTTGCGGCCGGTAAGCGGATTATGGGGCTGCAGGTTTATATGGTCCTCAATCACCATCAGGTCGCCTTTTTTAAAGTCCGGGTTTAATGAGCCACTGGCGTTCGATACAAATAGTGTTTTTATGCCCAGCATCTTCATCACCCGAACCGGGAAAGTAATTTGCTGCATATTATAGCCTTCGTAATAATGAAGCCTGCCTTGCATGGCAACTACTTTTACCCCGTTTAACTTGCCGAATATTAGCTTGCCGCTATGAAACTCCAGGGTCGAGATTGGAAAGTCTGGGATGTTTGAATACATCAGCTGTTTTTCAATCTCAATTTCGTTAACAAGGGCGCCCAGGCCGGTGCCTAAAATTATACCCACTTCGGGTTCAAAATCACCAATGCGGCTTTTAATGTATGCTGTGGTCCGTTGTATGCTCTCTAACATAATCTAAAACAATTTTATCAAATTGGTCGCCGCTGTTATTTAAAAACTCAACCTGTATCGGCATCACAAAAACAGGCAATTTTCCGTTATTTTGCCCGGCCTGTTTTAACCACGATTCTTCTAAACGCTGTGCATCCTTTTCTGTTGTAATAATTATTTTTTTTTGCGATGGATGGGCAGCGTATTCAGCGGCAAGTTTAGCAATATTTTTTAAGGTAAACGGGTGGTGGTCGGGATAATTATGGTGGATAATATTCGGGGTACTGCTGCTTAAATATTGCAACAGCGGCTGCGGGTTGGCAATACCGGTTAGTAAAAACACAGTAGCGTCCTTATCGACAGTTATATCCGCCTCGCTTCCGTTCAAATCATGCAGACCCTGGTAAGCTATGGATGTAAAAAATAATTGCTGATATGGCAACGGTTCTATCTTATAAGCCAAAGCCACCTGCTCATTATGTGTAAGCGAAGCCGGGCATTTGGAAATGATTATAACCTGCGCCCGCCACCGCCCACTGAAGGGCTCGCGCATATTACCGGCAGGCAATAAAAAATGGGGTTGGTTAATCCGTGTATAATCAAAAAGCAGGATGCTCAAACCAGGTGTAACTGGGCGGTGCTGATAAGCATCATCCATCAATATTAAATCGTGACCGGGGAGTAATTTAATTAAACCCGCTACCCTATCCTCGCAAACTGCAACCGTAATATCCGGAAATTTTTGATGGAACTGAGCTGGTTCATCGCCGATTTGGGTAGAAAGTCGGAAGTCCGAAGTCGGAAGTCCGAAGTCTGTTCCTTTTTCATCTTGATTCCTGACTCTTGACTCTTGATTCTCTGCGACTAAATATCCTTTCGTTTTTCTCCCGTACCCCCTGCTTAACGTCGCCAGTTTATAGTCTGATTTAAGCATACGGATAAGATATTCGGTCATCGGGCTTTTGCCTGCGCCGCCTACTTCCAGGTTACCAATGGATATGATTGGTTTGGTAAACTTGTAGCTTTTAAACAATCCCGCATCGTAGAACCAGTTGCGCATAATAACAGCCAGTCCGTACAGTAATGAAAAAGGCAGCAACAGCCAGCGCAGGTATTTCATAGTTGGGTGCAAAGATAACCGGGATTTTTCACTTTTTGTCTATTATTAACGGCGTTCAGGAGGGCTTCGTCGTTAATGGATTTTAGGGAGTTCGTCTGTATGTATTTCGAAAATACCTACTACGATCGTTTAGCTTAATCTCCAATCTCTAATAAACTAATCTCTATTTAATCACCTCCGCCACCGGTAACAACTTCTCGTCAACCTTCCCATCAATCACCGATACATAGTAAGTATTGCTCTTATCATCCGCAGCTACCGATTTAATATACTTTTCGTTTTCAAAAACTACCCCAGCCATATCGTCAATGGCATAACCCGGGCTTAATTTGCCTTTCAGCACGTTTTCAAAATAAAGTGGTTTACGCAGGGGCTCGCTGTGATAATGCGGACAATGGCTGGTTTGTATAAAACCCAGGCCCTGCACTATTGATAAATTTCTCGGCCTTGAATCAGTAGTACCGCCCTGGAACCAACATAACGAGCCGGCGCTGCCGCCAGCAAGTATGATACCTTTGTTATAGGCTTTGCGCAATACGGTGTCAATTCCCTGTGCTTTCCATATAGCCATCATATTTAGCGTATTGCCTCCGCCGACAACAATGGCGTCCATGCTGAGCAGGTTTTCTTCAAACGTTTTCTTCTCGGTGTACGACGCTACGTAAGCGCGTTGCACATAAGGCCGCATAACCAGGTCTTCGCAAGCGCCATACCATGCCAGTATGTAGTTGGCATTGTCACCCATGGCCGTGGGCAGGAAACATATTTTTGGGTTCGCCTTTTTGGTGAGGGTGATAACATATTGCATAAACTGCTTGTTAAAATTGCCGCCGTAAGCAAAAATGGTGCGGGTTGGCTGCTGTGCCAATGCGGCGAAGCAGTATGCCAATAGCAATGTCGAAAGATATATCTTTTTCAATTTAATTTTTTTTTGTCTACTCCGATTTATTATTAAGCAGGTCTATATCTCCCAGGTCTTTCGCTCGTCCTGTCGCCATTTTATTGGCGATGAAATCCTGTATATTGATAAATGATATAGTTAACTCTTCCTCCTGGCCTATGATACGGCCGGCATAGGCTTCGTCGAAATTAACACCCGATATCGCATTCAAAATATCTATCCGTAAAGGAGGATAACCTAACTGGGTGACGTAATTTTCTTTTAAGAAATCTTCTTTGGTTAGTTGTAACGATTCAAACCCAAAATCTTTGAGAACATTAACCATTTTACCAGCATTTTCAATACTTGGCTTAATCCAAATATCTAGGTCCCCTGTATGTCGCGGCCGACCATGAAAAGCCAGGGCATGGGCACCGACAACCATATACTCAACACCTTGAATGTTAAGCAATTCAATAAAGTCGATAAAATCCCTTTCAAAAATCATGAGGGCCGGGAGGTGATAACCCTGGCCATTTTTTCGGGGAAAGAGCCGTTTAACCAGGTATAATAGTTCTTTCTCAGCCGGGTTACTTCGGCCAATCTTTCTGTAATACTCTTTGAACGCCAAAAAAGCAAATCAGCATGGTCCTCTTCCTCCACTTTGACGTAATTAACCACCTTAGCCATTTTTCGTTCCATTAGCTCAAATATAACACAGCATTTTGTTAGTAATATAAATATAACGATAAAAACTCAATCCAAAACAAAACAGGAAAAAGTAAATTATAAATCCCCGTCAGCATAAATGTCTTTGTAATGTAAGTTAACTAATTTATAGCAAACAACTTAACCAGTTCTTTTTCATCTTCCGGACTTTCCGACTTGCGGACTCCCCAAATAATTCTTAATTTTTTTGTAACATCCTGCCACGTGCCCATATCTAAATATGGTAACTAAAACAAAAAACAGCCAGCCGGCACAAACAACAACCATCAATGCTGCTATAGCCGGTCAAAAAAACAACTCAAAAAATCATCATGAAAAAAATATTCATAGCACTAACCCTGTTAGTATTTATGGCCTCTGCGTGCAACCAAAACCGCCCGCAACAAAACAATGTAACCATTGAAAATAATACAACGGCAGGTTTCGATGTAAACAAGCTGGCGCAATTTGTTAAAACCAGCACCGACCCGGCTACGCTTGAAAAGGCCATTAATGACCCGGCAAACCGTATCAACAACCTCGACCTTGATAAAGACGGCAATATCGACTACCTGAAAGTTCAGGAAGCCGACGGCAACAAGCTGAAGGTTTTGGACGACGTAAGCAATTCCGAATCGGTAACAGTTGCAAGCATTAACGTAAGCCCGGACAACACCAATAACACAGCAGATTTAAGCATACAGGGCAATCCGAATTATGTCGGGTATAACAATTATTACCACTCGTCGTTTTCGTTTGGTGACATGTTGTTGCTGAGTTACCTGATGCGCCCGCATGCTTATTACATGCCGATGTATCACTACGGTTACTACCCTTCGTCGTATGTACGCACACGTACTTACAGCACGTTCAGGCCCACCAGTTCATCGTCGATGTCATCGAGGGCAAGCAGCCGAAGCAGTTTAAGCAGCCCGGTAAGGTCACAACGGTCGTTTAGTACACGCAGCAGTTCGAACCGGGTGCGAAGCGGCGGGTTCGGGCATAGCAGCAGTTCTGGTTCAAGCAGAAGCGGGTTTGGCAGGAGCCGTAGTTTTGGAAGAAGGAGATAAGAGTTAACATTAATGCCACGAGTTAAGGCGAATTTCACGAATTCATGCAGATTGAAAGAGGTGGCTAATGCTACCAAAAATTGGTATAATTCGATATAATTCGTGAAATTCGTGAATCAAATAATATAAACACTAAACATCTAAATTTAAGAAAATGAGCATATTCGACAGGTTATTCCGCATAGGTGCCGCAGAAGCAAACGCAGCAGTTGATAAATTAGAAGATCCGGCAAAAATGGCCGAGCAGATTTTACGCGAGTTACGCGCCAATTACCAGCAGGCCATACAAGGCGAAGCTGAAATAAAGGCGATGGCCCTGCAACATCGTGCAAGCGAGCTTAAAAGCCGCAACGCCGCCGACGAGTGGGAGAAAAAAGCAAACGAGCTTTTAGACCGTATTGAAACCAAACAGCTCGATGAGGCCAAAGGTAACGAACTGGCTACAAAAGCAGCTGAAGCACATGTTGCTGCCGAAAATGAAGCCAACGAGTACGCAAAAATGGCCGAAAAAGAAGAAAGCGCGGTTGCCGTAATGGACCTTAAAATAAAACAGATTAAGGACCAGATTGCCGAAACCGAAAGCCGTTCACAAATGATACAATCCCGTGCTAAAACTGCGGAGGTTTCGGAAAAAATCAGCAAAACCTTATCGAGCGTTGATACTGATGGGCTGATGGCAACCCTTAACCGTATGGATCAAAAAGCATCAGCACAAGAATTCCGCGCAGCTGCTTACGCGCAGATTGACGATTCGGCTTTATCAACTGAGCAGGAAATAAACAAAGCTTTAGGTACTGGTTCGTCATCAAATGCGCTGGAAGCTATTAAAGCTAAAAGGACGAAGTTGTTGAATTAATTAGTTCACCCCCATCCCCACACGTCATTGCGAGGAACGAAGCAACCTTTAAGTAGGACAGTCAGGAAACTTAGTTTGTGGCATCCTGCTTGCTGGCTGCCCGTTTCCCCCAATATTGTGCTTCATTGATTTGCAAGTGTAGAGATTGCTTCGTTCCTCGCAATGACGCGTTTTTTTAATTAATCCCCATGTACTTAACAAACGATAATAAAAAATCATTTAAAGCCATTATCATTTTAAATGAAATGATAAACGGCACCCACCAGTTTCAAACCGTTGCCAATGGCGACGACAGCGTGCTGGAGCCTTTGTTTATCGACCTGATGTCGAAAGGTTATATGACAACCAGCGGCATGAACTACCAGGTAACCACCAGCGGCCGCCAGGTGTTCGATACCTTTATGAAGCGCTATACCGAGTACCTGAAAGTTTACGATATTTTCTCGTACGTGGACCTGGAAAAGGGTGAGTTTGCCTTTGAACGTTACTTTGACTTTGAGACCGACGATGCCTGGTTCAGTTATACCGATAACGAGCGCTTTGACGACCTGCGCATTGCTGTAGCCATATTTAAAAAGGCTGATCCGGCTGAAATTGTGTTCATGTCATTCGTTAACGAGAACCGGTTCGATACTACATCGGCAGGTTGGCAAATGGATTTGGTTTCGGACAATAACTGGAGCGAAATAGAAGAAATTTGCAATGCCGCCATCAAGCCCGAAGAAGTTGGCGAGGATGCCATGGTTGATATGATAAACCAGGGTACCGAACTAATGATAAAGCTGATGCAGGAAGAAGAAAATCAAAACCAGGGCGGCAACAATTTCGGCGGTGGCAATAACGGCGAAATAATAGAACAGGAAACTGTTACTTATTACGAATCTTATTACGACCCATATTATATCTCCCCAATTTGGTTAGTGCCTTTGTTTCTTTGGTAAGATTGGTCATGTTGGCTGCGCCGTCATTGAGTCATTAGTCATTAGTGACGCTGGGCTAATAAACCAACCCACTAACGACTAATGACAGCGCAGCGACTGATTGATGACTATTCACTCCTCAGCGCCCTTATCGGGTTAGCAATCGCTGCTTTTATTGATTGGAAGCTTACGGTCAGCAACGCTATCACAATAGCTACTAAACCGGAAACGGCAAATATCCACCAGCTTATGGTTATGCGGTAGGGAAAGTCCTGCAGCCAGTTGGTCATGGCCCACCAGGCAGCCGGTGAAGCTATAATGATAGATAGGATCACTAGCTTTATGAAATCAAACGATAGCAAGCGGGTAATGCTCTGGACACTTGCGCCCAATACTTTGCGGATGCCGATTTCCTTGCTGCGTTGCTCGGCCATAAATGCGGCTAAAGCAAACAGGCCAAGGCAGGCAATAATAATAGCCAACACCGCAAAGCTGGTAAATATGCGGCCCATACGCTGCACATCGGCGTACATGTGGGCAAAGCGCTCATCCATAAAGCTGTACCTGATTGGTTGTGATGGTGAAAGTTCTCTCCATAAAGACGATATTTGGCTTAACGTGTTGTGAATATCGCCACCGGCAATTTTTACTGATACTACAGAATTACTTAGCCCGCGGAACATACACATCGCGCCAATTTCAGACCGCATGGATTCGAAATTGAAATTTTTCACCACGCCAATAATTCGCATCACATCTTCACCGTGGGTAATTATTTTACCTATCGGGTTTTTAATGTTCAGGCTCTTAACCAATACCTGGTTAACTATTACCCCCTGTGGGTCGCCATGGCCCTCGGGCGAAAAGTTGACGCCTTCTACCAGTTTCATCCCAAAGGTTTTCAGGTAATCGTTATCGACAACCCAGAACTGTGAACTCACCCCCGCTTCCACTTTTGATTTTCCCTGGTTATACAACATATTCCCGTTGCGCTTGCCCTCGGCTATCGGCAGGTAATCGCTTATGGACACGCTTTTTACAGCTGAAAGCTTAAGCAAATCCTGCTTCAGGTTTTTTACGCCGTTGTCACCAAGCGTATTGGTTCCCTGCAACATCACCACCTGGTCTTTACTAAAGCCCGCATCCCTGTTAAGGATGTACTGCATTTGGTTGTAAATAACAAACGTGCTGATGATAAGTATGATGGATGTAGTAAACTGGAAAACTACCAATCCGTTGCGAAGTATCGAATTTTTGCTACCGGTGCTGATTGAGCCCTTTAATACGCTTACCGGTTTAAAAGAAGACAAGTAAAATGCCGGGTATATGCCTGCAACCAAACCTACAATTACGGCCGCAAACAAAATTAACGGCGCAAACCATATAGCCGCCCACGGCATAGTTAGCGTTTTTGATGCGAGTATATTAAAATAGGGCAATAATGCCGCCGCTATAATAATACCAAGTACAAACGATAGTACGCTGTATAGCATCGACTCCGCTAAAAACTGGTTAATTAAGCTGAAACGGGTTGAACCAACGACCTTACGCAAGCCAACCTCCTTAGCCCTATTGGCCGATTTTGCTGTTGAAAGATTAATAAAATTGATGCAGGCGATGGTTAAAATAAACCCGGCTATCGCACCGAATAACCAGATGAAACGGATATCACCATGTTCAAACTCATCCCCAATATCGTGCGAGTACAGGTGGACTTCGCTTATGGGCTGGAGTGCAAACGACAGCTTTTTAACTTCTTTAGCTGCATCTTTAAAGCTGATGCTTATTAAACCGGGTAAAATATACCGTTCAATAATATCGCTGGTTATCTTTTTTTGCAATTTAGCGATATCGGTACCGGGCTTTACCAGTATGTAACATGGGTAGTTGCTGGCATTCCAGTTAGTTTGCTCGCCTTTGTAAAATTCAATATTGTTTAAGGTTAGGTAAAAATCAAACTGAAGATGCGAGGTTACAGGCGGATTTTCCATAACACCACCAACGCGGTAAGGCTTGCTTTGGTCGTTATTTAAATACATTACCTTGCCCACCGGGTTTTGGTTAGGGAAGTATTTGTCGGCTTTACGCTTCGACATCACGAGGGTATTGGGTTCGGCAAGCGCCTTTAGCCTGTCGCCATAAACCATCGGGGTCTTTAAAATGTCAAGCAACTCAGGGTCGGCGTAACAAAAGCCTTCTTCATGAGTATTCTCCACCTGGTCGGCACGTTTTAGCTCGTTACTGCCTGCCCCATAAAAAAGCGAGTTAGGCATTAGCCGCGCCACCTTTTCAATTTCGGGAAAGTCGGATTTAAGCGCCTTGCCCATTGGTGCCGGGTAATCATTGCCTTTTTCTACCTTGCCATCATGCGTATAATTTTCAACCACACGGAAAATGCGGTCGGTATCGGGGTAGCTTTTATCGTAGCTAACCTCATTTTTAATATACAAGCCTATCAATATACAGGCGGCTATGCTCAAAGCAAAACCCCCGATTTTTATAGCAGCGTAAAACTTTTGTTTCTGCAACTGCCTAAGCGCGATTTTAAAATAGTTTTTTATCATGGGGCTGGTTCATTAGTTCATTCGTTCATTAGTAGCCAATTCATTAGCACTTACATTTTTTTAACTAATCTCTGGTCTCTAAACTCTAATCACTCACTTTTAAGACTCTTCACCGGGTTCATCAGCGCCGCTTTTATGGCTTGCGAACTTACCGTTAACAAGGCTATCACCATCGCCAGCACTCCTGCTAATCCGAACATCCACCAGCTAAGAGGTATGCGGTAGGAGAACCCCTGCAGCCACTTGCTGGCAAAATACCAGGTGAATGGCGTTGCAATCACGAATGATACCACAACAAGTATTAAAAAGTCCTTCGACAGCAGGCCCACTATGCCTGATACACTTGAACCCAAAACCTTGCGTATCCCTATTTCCTTGCTCCGTTGCTCTGCACTGAACGCGGCAAGGCCAAACAAGCCAAGGCACGATATCAGGATAGCAACCAGGGTGAACGAGTTGATGATTTGCGATAAAATAATTTCGGTTTCATATTGCTTCTGTACCTCGCTGTCGAGGAACGAATAGGTAAACGGCACCGATGGCAGATCTTTTTTCCAGATGGCGCCTACCTGGCTAAGTAGGGTTTTGTAATCTTTACTGCTGGTAGATACTATCATACTTGTAAAATCCCTCGGGTCTTTATCATAAACCAGCATAAACGGCCTTACGTCGCTGTGCAGGGAGTTATAATTAAAATCCTTCATCACACCTGCAACAGTTACAAACGACTCCGGGTTATTCCCATATTGTGTATAAAGCT